>Ga0247738_10000163_pt1 | contig 29326 bp, 30 predicted proteins | sample UWRJL013104B2_FD_180936 | JGI IMG/M metagenome (GOLD analysis project Ga0247738, IMG submission 180936) | Plant litter microbial communities from Arlington Agricultural Research Station in Wisconsin, United States - UWRJ-L013-104B-2 | ecosystem: Environmental > Terrestrial > Plant litter >...
CGTCCCCAGCACCACCTGATCGCGGCGACCCTGCAGAGCCTCACCCATCAGGGTCTCGCTGAGGCCGGGCTCACCGCCGTACATGTCGGCGGTGTCGAGGAAGGTGACCCCGGCCTCGATCGCCGCATCCAGGACCTCCACCGTTCCGGCGAGAGTCTCGGTGTGGGTGCCGGGGCGTCCGAAGTTGTTGCAGCCGAGGCCGACGGCGGAGACCAGCAGGCCGGACGTGCCGACACGACGAAGAGGAACGGTGCTTTCGGGGGAAGTCATTGCTCCACGCTAACGCTGACGATCGGTACGCACGCGCCCGCACGCGACGAACCCCCGACCGCGAGGTCGGGGGTTCGTCGGATTAGCTCGTGCCTTAGGAGGCCGGCGGAGCGGGCGGCGTCGTGGGCGGCGCGGTCGGAGGCGCCGTCGGCGGTTCCGGCGCTGCAGGCGGTGTCGTCGGAGGCTGCGGGGCAGCGGCCGGCGGCGCGGCGGCAGCAGGCGGCGGGGTGTAGCCGGCCGGGGGCGCCGGGGGCTCGTAGCCCGCGGGCGGCGGGTAAGCGCCCGGAGCAGGCTGCGTCGCGGGGTTGACCGGGTAGCCGCCTGCAGGTGCCTGACTCGGGATGCCGGCCCAGACGGTGCGGTCGGAGAGGAATCCGTTGCCGGCCCACGGCGCGGCGGGGATTGCGGTGTTCCAGCGTGACTTGTCGAAGGCGAGGATGCCGAGCCAGACGATGCTGAGGAAGAAGTACAGGATCAGCCAGACCGCTTCCTTCTGCAGCTTCAGCCCGACCCGCCAGGCGGCGAGCAGGGTCACGACGAATGCCGCGATACCGACGATCGACCCGATGACGGGGATCCAGCCGAGCACGATCGACGCCCCGATCGCGATCAGGATCAGCCAGGGGCTGAGGTCGCCGAGCTTGCTGAACACCATGAAGTTGTAGACGGGCACCCACGCGCGCCACTTGCCCTGCACGCCCGCCTTTTCGAAGATCTTCATGAGGAAGATGGAGCTCAGGATGTAGGCGCCGATGGCGAAGATGAACCAGAAGACGGCGAACGCCGCATACAGGGCGAGTATCGACCCGTCAGGATAGTCAGACATGGAGTCCTCCCCGGAGAACGTTCCGCGACGCAGAGTCACGTCGGCACGGCGTCCGCCATGCGATTCACATGCTAGCGAGGCGCCGACCCCCGTGACACGCAATTCATCGATACTCGTCACACGTGTCGTCGGTCGCTAACCTTGCGGAACACCCGTCAGAATGCGGAAGGACCTCCATGAGCGACACCAATCCCCCCACGCCCCCGCCACTTCCCGCCCAGCCCGCGGATGAGGCTGCGCGCACGGCAGAGCCCGTGGTGGCGGCATCCGCTCCGGCGTACAGTCCCGCGTCCGACCCTGACAACACCGGGGTTCCCTCCTCGCTCGGCGGCGAGGTCGACGATGTGAGCCGCGGTTTCTTCAGAGCCCTCTTCGACCTGTCGTTCCGCACCTTCATCACGCGGCGACTCGCGAGCGTCTTCTATCTCGTCGGACTCATCGCGATCGCGATCGGCTTCATCGTGTACTTCGTGTCGGGATTGGTGAGCGGCATCAACGCGCTGTTCTTCAATGTCGGCGCGGGAGTCTCGCTGATCATCGCGACGCTCATCCTGGTGCCGATCGCCACGTTCCTGGCGATCGTGATCCTCAGGTTCATCATCGAAGCGGTCGTCGCCCTGATCGCGATCGCGGAGAACACCGAGCGCACCGCGGAGCACACCCGGACGGGGTCCGGCCACCGCTGAGCGCGGTCTCAGGCGAACAGCTCGACCTCTCCGGGCGAGCCGTCCCGCAGCCGCAGGCCCTGAGACCGGGCCCAGTCGTGAAGTCCGCGCAGCGAGCCCACGCGGGGACGCTGGTGCGCCAGAGCGCGCACCAGCGCTCCCTTCGCGTGCTTGTTGAAGTGGTTCAACGCCCGCACGGCACCGTCGGGCCCCTCGCTCACGACACGCACGTACGCCGACGCGACGGATGCCGGCACCGGGCCGAGCGCCGCGTACGCCTCAGAGCGGAGGTCGAGCACGAACCGCGGCGACAGATCCGCGAGGGCCTGGGTGACCGGCGCGGACCACACGCGCCGCAGTGGTGGGGCGCCGGGCAATGACACACTTGCGCCGAGCCGGTAGGCGGGAATGCGGTCGAGCGCGCCCACCGGGCCGAGCGGTGCGGTGTGGATGAGGACGTTCGCACCCAGCCAGCGCCGGGCGGGCGCGTCGAGCGATGCCGCACCCAGGGCGTCGTACAGCACGCCCGTGTAGCGGTCGATCGCGGCCAGCGTCGGCGAAGCGCGCACAAGAGCGTTCACCTCGACCTCGTCGAGCTGGGTCGCGCCGAGTCCGAGCACGCGCGCCGCGGTGGGGGCATCTGCCGAAAGCGCTGCGAGAGCCTCGAGCACGCCCTCGCGCTGCGCCGTCAGTTGCGGAAACGCGAGCGATTCCAGCCGGAGCGCCGCGACTCCCCCTCCGGACCGCTTGGTCTCGGAGGGGGGAAGCAGGACCAGCAAGTCAGCTGATCAGGGCTGCGTTGCCTGCCACGATCGTGACGACGTCGCCTTCGACCGACAGGAAGCCGTCCTGGGCGTTCGCGATGATCTTGGAGCCGTCTTCGAGCGTGATGCGCACCTCGCCCGCGGCGAGGACACCCAGGACGGGCTCGTGCCCGGCCATGATGCCGATCTCGCCGATGATCGTCTTCGCGACGACGAGGCTCGCCTCACCCGACCAGACCTCGTGGTCGGCCGCGACGAGGTTCACCGTGAGCGCCATGATCAGCCGTTCTCCTTCTGGATGCGCGCCCAATTCTCTTCGACGTCGGAGATGCCGCCGACGTTGAAGAACGCCTGCTCGGCGACGTGGTCGAAGTCGCCCTTCACGATCGCGTCGAACGACTCGATCGTCTCTGCGATCGGCACGGTCGAACCCTCGACACCGGTGAACTTCTTCGCCATGTAGGTGTTCTGCGACAGGAACTGCTGGATGCGGCGTGCACGCGACACGACGACCTTGTCCTCTTCGGAGAGCTCGTCGACACCGAGGATCGCGATGATCTCCTGCAGCTCCTTGTTCTTCTGGAGGATCTGCTTCACGGCCGTGGCGACACGGTAGTGGTCGGCGCCGATGTAGCGCGGGTCGAGGATGCGGCTGGTCGAGGTCAGCGGGTCGACGGCCGGGTACAGGCCCTTGGACGCGATCTCGCGCGAGAGCTCGGTCGTCGCGTCGAGGTGCGCGAACGTCGTCGCCGGAGCGGGGTCGGTGTAGTCGTCGGCGGGCACGTAGATCGCCTGCAGCGAGGTGATCGAGTGACCACGCGTCGAGGTGATGCGCTCCTGGAGCACACCCATCTCGTCGGCGAGGTTCGGCTGGTAGCCCACCGCGGACGGCATGCGGCCGAGCAGGGTCGAGACCTCGGAGCCGGCCTGGGTGAAGCGGAAGATGTTGTCGATGAACAGCAGCACGTCCTGGCCCTGCACATCGCGGAAGTACTCCGCCATGGTCAGTGCCGACAGCGCCACGCGAAGACGCGTTCCGGGCGGCTCGTCCATCTGACCGAAGACCAGCGCGGTCTTGTCGAAGACGCCGGCCTCCTCCATCTCGTGGATGAGGTCGTTGCCCTCACGCGTGCGCTCGCCGACACCGGCGAACACCGACACGCCACCGTGGTCCTGCGCGACGCGCTGGATCATCTCCTGGATGAGGACGGTCTTGCCGACGCCGGCACCGCCGAACAGGCCGATCTTGCCGCCGAGCACGTACGGCGTCAGAAGGTCGATGACCTTGATGCCGGTCTCGAACATCTGCGTCTTGGACTCGAGCTGGTCGAAGCTCGGCGCCTTGCGGTGGATTCCCCAGCGCTCGGTGATCTCGATCTTCTCGCCGGGTTCGGCGTTGAGGACCTCGCCGATGACGTTGAACACCTTGCCCTTGGTCACATCGCCGACCGGCACCGTGATGGGGCCGCCGGTGTCGCGCACTTCCTGGCCGCGGACGACGCCGTCGGTCGGCTTCAGGGCGATGGCGCGGACGAGGTCGTCACCGAGGTGCTGCGCGACCTCGAGGGTGATCTCGTTCGACTCGTCGCCGATCACGATCGTCGTCTTGAGCGCGTTGTAGATGTCGGGAAGCGAGTCGTGCGGGAACTCGATGTCGACGACCGGACCGGTGACGCGCGCGACGCGCCCGATGACCAAGGTCTGTTCGGCGGTAGCGGTGGGGGTCATTGTCTTCTTCTCTTTCGCAAGTGGTTGTCTACTTCGCCGAGGACAGGGCGTCGGCCCCGCCGACGATCTCGGCGATCTGCTGGGTGATCTCAGCCTGACGCGCGTTGTTGCGCAGGCGGGTGTAGTCGGTGATGAGCTTGTCGGCGTTGTCGCTGGCCGACTTCATCGCCTTCTGCGTCGCGGCGTGCTTGGCGGCCGAGGACTGCAGGAGGGCGTTGAAGATGCGGCTCTGGATGTAGACCGGCAGGAGCGCGTCCAGCACCGTCGCCGGGTCCGGTTCGAACTCGTAGAGCGGGAACGCGTGGGTCTCCGCCTGCGCGTCGGTCGCCTCGACGACCTCGAGCGGGAGCAGGCGCACGGTCTCGGGCGTCTGCGTCATCATGCTGACGAAGCGGTTGTACACGAGGTGGATCTCGTCGACGCCGCCGCGCTCGGAACCGCGCTCGAAAGTCTCGAGCAGCGTCTCGGAGATGTGCTCGGCGAAGCGGAACTCGGGAGTGTCGGTGTCACCGGTCCACTCGGCCGCACTCTTGATGCGGCGGAACTGGAAGAACGCGACCGCCTTGCGACCGACGAGGTAGTAGGTGACCGACTTGCCCTGCGATTCGAGCAGTGTCGCCAGCTCCAGACCCTCGCGCATGATCTGCGAGTTGAACGCGCCGGCCAGGCCGCGGTCCGAGGCGAAGATCACGACCGCGGACGCCTTCACATCGCGCGCCGAGGTCAGCGGGTGGTCGATGTTGGAGTGCGTCGCGACGGCCGAGACGGCACGCGTCACGGCGCGCGCGAACGGAGCCGAGGCGCGCACGCGCGCCATCGCCTTCTGAATGCGCGAAGCCGCGATGAGCTCCATCGCCTTCGTGATCTTCTTGGTCGTCTGAGCAGTGCTGATCTTCTGCTTGTAGACCCTCAGTTGTGCGCCCATAGTCGGTGTCTGCCGCCGCCTTACTTGCGGCGGCCCTTGACGATCTGCTCCTGGTTGACATCATCGACGTCGGCGGCCTTGAACTCCTCGTGGCCGGGCTCGTCGATGTGCTGACCGCCGCCACCCTGGAATTCGAGGGTGAAGTCGTCGACGACCTTGCCGAGCTCGGCGACGGTGTCGTCATCGAGCACGTTGGTCTCGCGCAGACGGTCGAGGATGGTGGTGTGACGACGCACGTGGTCGAGCAGATCGCGCTCGAACCGCAGCACGTCCTCGACCTCGATCTTGTCGAGCTTGCCGTTCGTGCCGGCCCAGATCGAGATGACCTGCTCCTCCACGGGGTACGGCGAGTACTGCGGCTGCTTGAGCAGCTCGGTCAGGCGCGCACCGCGGGCGAGCTGGCGACGGGATGCCGCATCCAGGTCGCTCGCGAACATCGCGAACGCCTCGAGCGAGCGGTACTGGGCGAGCTCGAGCTTGAGCGTTCCCGAGACCTTCTTGATCGACTTCACCTGGGCGTCACCGCCGACGCGCGAGACCGAGATGCCCACGTCGACCGCGGGACGCTGGTTGGCGTTGAACAGATCGGACTGCAGGAAGATCTGGCCGTCTGTGATCGAGATCACGTTGGTCGGGATGTACGCGGAGACATCGTTGGCCTTCGTCTCGATGATCGGAAGACCGGTCATCGATCCGGCGCCCAGCTCGTCGGAGAGCTTCGCGCAGCGCTCGAGCAGACGGGAGTGCAGGTAGAACACGTCACCGGGGTACGCCTCACGGCCCGGCGGGCGACGCAGGAGGAGCGAAACGGCGCGGTAGGCCTCGGCCTGCTTGGTCAGGTCATCGAAGATGATCAGGACGTGCTTGCCGTCGTACATCCAGTGCTGGCCGATGGCCGAGCCCGTGTAGGGCGCCAGGTACTTGAAGCCGGCCGGGTCGGATGCCGGGGCCGCGACGATCGTCGTGTACTCCATCGCGCCGGCATCCTCGAGCGCGCCCTTGACGGAGGCGATCGTGGAGCCCTTCTGGCCGATGGCGACGTAGATGCAGCGGACCTGCTTGGTCGCGTCGCCGGACTCCCAGTTGCTCTTCTGGTTGATGATCGTGTCGATCGCGATCGCGGTCTTACCGGTCTGGCGGTCGCCGATGATGAGCTGACGCTGTCCGCGGCCGACCGGGATCATGGCGTCGATGGCCTTGATGCCCGTCTGCATCGGCTCGTGCACGCTCTTGCGCTGCATCACGCCGGGGGCCTGGAGCTCAAGAGCGCGGCGCCCGTCGGTCGCGACCGGCCCCAGTCCGTCGATCGGGTTGCCGAGCGGGTCGACGACGCGGCCGAGGTAGCCGTCGCCGACGGCGACCGAGAGGACCTCGCCCGTGCGGCGGACTTCCTGCCCGGCCTCGATGCCCGAGAACTCGCCGAGGACGACGACACCGACCTCGTGCTCGTCCAGGTTGAGCGCGAGACCCGACGTGCCGTCGGCGAACGTCACGAGCTCGTTCGCCATGACGCCCGGGAGGCCCTCGAGGTGCGCGATGCCGTCGGCCGCGTCGACGACTGTGCCGACCTCGGTCGCTGCGGCGCCCGTGGGCTCGTACGCGGCGGCGAAGTCCTTCAGCGCGTCACGGATGACATCGGGGCTGATCGTTAGTTCTGCCATTGTGTTCCTTCGTTTCGAGGGGCCGTAGGCCCCGAAGCTTCCGCCTGAGCGGGAAATCTCGTGTCTAGCCGGCCAGTCGCTGGCGCAGGTCGGTGAGCCGCGCTGCGACGCTCGCGTCGATGACGTCGTCGGCGATCTGCACGCGCAGGCCTCCGACGATGGTGGGGTCGATCACCGCGTTGAGGCCGACCTTCTTGCCGTAGCGCTTCGTGAGGACCGCGCTCAAGCGCTCGGACTGCGCCGGCTTGAGCGGTGCGGCGGTCACGACCGTCGCGACGATGCTGCCGCGCTGGTCGGCGACCAGGTCCATGGCCTGCGAGAGCAGCTGGCGCACGCGGCGCTCACGCGGCTGCTGGACGAGGGACGAGACGATGAGGATCGTCGCATCGCTCGCGCGTCCGCGGAGGAGGGTCTCGATGAGCGCGCCCTTCGCGGTGTCGTCGCCCAGTCGGCTGCCCAGGGCGAGCTCGATCTCGGGGTTGTCCGCGACGAGTCGGGACGCGCTGAACAGCTCGCCGTCGACGTCCACGCCGGGTGCAGAGATCGCGGCGGCGCGCACGGCCAGCTCCTCGATGCCGTCGACGAGCTGGGACGCGCTGGACCAGCGCTGCTCCACGGCCGTCGTCAGCAGCGAGAGGGTGGTCTTGCCGAAAGCCGCACCGAAGACGTCGGTCACGACGCGCGAACGGGCGACGCGCGACGCAGAGGGGTCGGCGAGCGCACCGCTCAGCTGCGGCGAGCCGCCCACGATCCGCGCCGCGGCGAAGAGCTCGCGGGCGGTGTCGAGGTCGACCGACGGGGCGGCTTCGAGTGCCGTCGTCGTCGCCGCGAGGGCCTGAGTGGTTGCGCTGCCCACTAGCTCGTCGCCTTCTCGGAAGCCTCGAGCTCGGCGAGGAAGCGATCGACCACGGCCTGCGCCTTGGCGTCCTCGGAGAGCGTCTCGCCGATCACGCCGCCGGCCAGGTCGAGCGCGAGGTTGCCCACGTCCGACTTGAGCGACGCGAGCGCTGCGAGGCGCTCCATCTCGATCTGCGCCTGAGCGTTCGACGTGATGCGGGCCGCCTCGGAAGAGGCCTGCTCACGCAGCTCGGCGATGATCTGCGACCCGTCCGCACGTGCCTGCTCGCGGATGCGACCGGCCTCGGCGCGCGCCTCGGCGAGCTGGGCGGTGTACTTCTCGAGTGCCGCCTGCGCCTCGGCCTGCGCGGCCTCGGCGGAATTGATGCTGCCCTCGATCGCCTCGCTGCGGGCGTCGAGCATCTTGTTCAGATTCGGCAGGATCTTCCAGATGAAGAGCGCGAGGATGATGAGGAACGCCAGCGTGCCCCAGACGAGGTCCGGGAGCGTGGGGAGCAGTGGATTGATCTCCCCCTCGTGGCCTTCGGCGAATGCGTTGAGCATTCGGACTCCTTCGGTCAGCAACGGGTGGTTACGGCGCGGGGAACGGGATGAAGGCGACCGCGATCGCGATGAACGCGAGCGCCTCGGTCAGTGCGATACCCAGGAACATGAGGCCGCTGAGGCGACCCTGCAGTTCGGGCTGACGCGCCACCGATTCGATGGTCTTGCCGACGATGATGCCGACGCCGATACCGGAGCCGATAGCGGCGAGTCCGAAGGCGAGGGGTGCGAGCTGTCCGACGACGTTCACAGGGATTTCCTTTCGAAGGGGTTGATGGGTCTAGCAGCCGGGGACGGGTCAGTGTCCGTCGGCGAGCGACATCTGGATGTAGATGGCGGTGAGGATCGTGAAGACGTATGCCTGGAGCACGGCGACGAACAGCTCCAGCACGGTGAAGGCGACGCCGAACGCGAAGGTTCCGATGCCGAGCAGGCCGATGAGCTGGCCGTTGGCGAGCACCGTGAAGAAGAAGAAGTGCGTCGCGGTGAAGCAGAGCACGAGCAGCATGTGCCCGGCGACCATGTTCATCAGAAGTCGGAGGGCCAGCGTGATCGGGCGGAGGATGAAGGTCGAGAGGAACTCGAGCGGGATCAGCAGGATGTGCAGCGGCCACGGAACACCCGGGATGACGAGCGAGTTCTTCAGGTAGCCCAGTCCGTGCTTGCGGAAGCCGGCGTAGACGAACATGACGTACGCGACGACGGCGAGGATCAGCGGCAGGCCGATGACCGCGGTGCTCGCGATCTGCAGACCCGGGATGATGCCGGTCAGGTTCATGCCGATGATGAGGAAGAAGAACGTCATCAGGACCGGAAGGAAGCGCTTGCCGTCCTTCTCGCCGAGCGTGTCGAACACGATCGTGTTGCGCACGAACCCGAGCATGTACTCGAGTGCGGCCTGCCCGCGCGACGGGACCAGCTGCAGGCGACGCGTTCCGATCCACAGCCAGAGGACCAGCGCGAACACGACCAGCAGGCGGATCAGCATGACCCGGTTGAGCTCGAAGGGAGTCCCGACGAACAGGAGTCCAGGAGGAACGAATTCGCCGATCGAGGGGCCTACGAATCCACCATCTGATTCGTCGGCCGTGACGAGCGACAGTGCGGGGAGGAGCATTGCGGTAATCAGGAGATTCTCCGGCGTCGGGCGTCCGAGACGTGGCGATCAGGGGGAGCGTGTTGGATTCAGCCTAGCAAAACTCTTCGGGCTCAGCGGACACGCTCGAGCCTCAGCGTAGCGGCCGACGAGGCGTTTCGGGGTCCGATCAGCGGACCCCGTCCGACGCATCGTCCTCGACGCTCTGGGGCAGCTCCACGTCGCCGACATAGGGCACGCGAGCGCGCTGGAACGCGATCACGTCGAACACCAGCGAGCCCACGACGGCGATGATCACGGTCACGAAGAAGACGGTCGGATCGAGCCAGGGCTGCGCGCGCAGCCAGATCGAGAGCACCACGAACAGCACGAGCTTGAGCACCCACGAGCCGAGCACGATCCCGAAGAACAGCGGCGATCCGGGATCGTTCTTCGTCGCGTTGATGGCGAGCTGGATGCTGAGGGAGGTGATCGCGAGGAACACGAGCCACATCGCCGCTCCGAGCAGGCCGCTGACGAGTCCGGACACTCCTGAGACCATGAATCCGACCACCGCTCCCACGACGGCGAGGATGCCGATCGCGATCGCCGGCCACTTCAGGCTGGACAGTACGGTGAAGCTGCGCGGAGCGGACGGGGCACTCATCGAGCGGCCTCCAGGGTCTGTGGGTCCTCGCTCGGGGCGAGGACGGCGGGCTTGCGCCGCCACGAGGGCAGCAGGGTGACGACCAGGCACGCGGCGGCTCCGACGACGCCGAACGCGACGCCGATCAGGTACTGACCGGGCCAGTTCTCGCGCGTGCCGATGTACATGAGCAGTACGGCGAGGCTGAACACGGCGGTCCACGCGTAGAAGATCAGGACCGCGTCGCGGTCGGTGTGACCCATGTCCAGCATCCGGTGGTGAAGGTGCTTCCGATCGGGCGAGAACGGAGACTTGCCCGCGGCCATGCGCCGCACCACGGCGAGGCCGAAGTCCAGAAGCGGCAGGAGGACCACCACCACGGGCAGCAGGATCGGGATGAACGCACCGAGCAGCTGGGAGCGTCCGAATCCTTCCGGATCGAGCACCGTCGGCTCGAGCGCGCCTGTGATCGCGATTGCGGACGTCGCCATGAGCAGCCCGAGCATGAGCGCCCCGGAATCACCCATGAACAGCTTCGCGGGGCTCCAGTTCAGAGGCAGGAAGCCGATGCACGCCCCGATCAGCACGGCGGCGATGAACGACGCGAGATTGAAGTAGGTGCTCGAGCCGGTGTCGCGCACGAGGATGTAGGAGTAGGCGAAGAAGACGCCGTTCGCGATGAGGCAGACGCCGGCGACCAGCCCGTCGAGGCCGTCGATGAAGTTGACGGCGTTCATGACGACGACGATCGAGAACACGGTGAGGGTGAAGCTGACCCAGCTGGATCCGACGATCAGCCCGCCGATCGGCAGCGAGAAGATCTGCAGCTGCCCGAACCACGCGATGATGCCCGCCGCCAGGAACTGGGCGCCGAGCTTGATCATCCAGTCCAGGTCCCACAGGTCATCGGCCACCCCGACCACGACGATCAGGAGCGTCGCGGCGAGGATCGCGTAGACCGGTGCAGGATTCACCCAGAAGATCGCGAAATACGGATGCTGCGACGACACTGCGAACGCGGCGACCACGCCGAGGAACATCGCCACTCCGCCCAGACGCGGCGTCGGCGTCTTGTGGACGTCCCGCTCGCGGATGCCGGGGTACAGCTTGTACTTCAGGCTCAGCCGCCAGACCACCCACGACAGCGAAAGCGTGACAGCCGCCGTGAACAGGATCGTGAAGATGTACTGCTTCACGCGCCGCCGCCGGGAGGCGAGCCCGTCGATTCGACCTCGACGGCGGGCTCGGGCGTCGGCTCGGCCGGCGGAGTCGTCTCGGCTTCCGGCACGACCGTCGCGGTCTGAGTCCTGGCGGCGCCGTCGCGCACCGGATCGGGCTCGAGAAGGTCGCCGAGCACCTCGCGCAGGGCCGCGCGATCCACAGCGCCCTCGCGGAGGACGCGGACGAGCGGTGCGGAGCCCGTCACGAGACTCGTCGCGTCGATGATCGTCGACGCGACGCCGGTCGCGGAGGGACCGCCGTCCAGGTATACGGCGACACTGTCACCGAGCATGTCCTTCGCGTCGGCGGCCATGATCGCGGCGGACTGGCCGGTCAGGTTGGCGCTCGATACGGCCAGCGGACCGGTCTCCTCGAGCAGTTCGAGCGCGAGGTTGTTCGCCGGCATGCGGACCGCGACGGTGCCGTGCGTGTCGCCGAGGTCCCACGACAGGGACGGCTGCGACGGCAGCACGATCGTGAGACCACCCGGCCAGAACGCCTCGACGAGCCGTTCGACGGGCTCGGGCACTTCGGCGACGAGCGCCCGGAGGGTCGCGATGCCCGCGACGAGTACCGGAGGCGGCGACTGGCGGCCGCGTCCCTTGGCGTCGAGCAGTCCCTGCACGGCTCGCGCACTGAACGCATCGGCCGCGACGCCGTACACGGTGTCGGTCGGCAGGACGACGAGCTCTCCGCGGCCGATGGCCTGACGCGCCTGGCGCATTCCGGCAAGCAGCTGGGCCTCGTCACGGCAGTCGAATACAGGGGACATGTCCCGCTCAGTCTATCCGGCGGGGTTCCGGCGGCCTGCGCGATCCGGTCTGGGGCGCTCCGCCCCAGACCCCCGACTCACGGATGCACGCCTCACGGCCGGATCGCGGTCGTCGCGCGGTCGCGCATGGTCAGGTCGGGGTGCGTCGAGGCGGCCCGCCAGCCGTCGGCGGTGAGCAGTTCGCGGACCGCCGGGCCCTGCCACTCGCCGTGCTCGATCACGATCATTCCGCCGGGGTGCGCCAGGCGCAGCCCGACCCGACTGACCACGCGCACCACGTCGAGTCCGTCTGTGCCGCCGTAGAGAGCGGCGGGCGGATCGAAGAAGCGCACTTCGGGGTCCCGGGGAATCGCCTCGTCGGGCACGTACGGAGGGTTGGAGGCGACGACCGAGACCAAGCCGTCGAGGTCGGGGAACGCATGCTCCAGATCGATGAACGCCAGCTCCGCGTTGTCCGCGCCGACCAGGGCGAAGTTCTCTTTCGTCCACACGTACGCGTCCACGGAGTTCTCGGCTGCGAACACCCGCGCGTGCGGCACCTCGGTCGCCAGGGCGAGCGCGATCGCTCCGCTTCCGGTTCCGAGGTCCACGGCGATGGGTGCAGGGGATGCCGCCGCCGCGAGCGCATCGATCGCCAGCTGCGCGACCATCTCGGTCTCGGGACGCGGGACGAACACGCCGGGGCCGACGCGCAGCTCGAGATGGCGGAACGGCGCCGACCCGGTCAGATGCTGAAGCGGCTCCCTGGTCGCGCGCCGCGCGACCAGGGCGTCGAGCCGTTCGGCGTCCGGCGCGCCGAGAGGATCCCCGCGCACAGCGGCGGCCTGGACGGCTCCGCGGCGGATGCTCAACACGTGCGCGGCGAGGAGCTCGGCATCCACCTGCGCGTCGACGACGCCCGCCTCGGTGAGGCGCTCGGTGGCGCGGCGGAGCACGTCGGCGAGCGGGATCGGGGTGGGGGGAATGTCAGACATGAGCGGCACCCAGCCTAAATCCCCCGCGCCGGTCACCCGGTGCAAGCGCGATCGTCACAGAAGGACTCACACGCAAGGGCTCCCCTAGGCTTGTTCCGCACACGACGACCCCGTGAAAGGCCCGACATGCCCGGAATCCACGCCGACATCACCTCTGCCTTCGGCGACACCCCACTGGTACGCCTCAACCGCGTTGCCGAAGGCGTCGACGGCGTCATCCTGGCGAAGCTGGAGTTCTACAACCCCGCGTCGAGCGTCAAGGACCGACTTGGTATCGCGATCGTCGACGCCGCCGAGGCATCCGGTCTGCTCCAGCCCGGCGGCACGATCGTCGAGGCCACCAGCGGCAACACCGGCATCGCACTCGCGATGGTCGGTGCCGCCCGCGGCTACCGCGTCGTGCTCGCGATGCCGTCGTCCATGTCGGTCGAGCGTCGCCTGCTGCTGAAGGCGTACGGCGCCGAGCTCGTGCTGACCGATCCCGCCGGCGGAATGAAGGGCGCGGTCGCCAAGGCCGAGGAGCTCGTCGCCGAGATCCCCGGTGCCGTTCTCGCGAAGCAGTTCGAGAACGAGGCGAACCCGCGCATCCACCGCGAGACCACGGCCGAGGAGATCATCCGCGACACCGACGGCAAGGTCGACTACTTCGTCGCCGGCATCGGCACGGGCGGCACGATCACCGGTGTCGGTCAGGTGCTCAAGGAGCGCGTCCCCGGCGCGAAGGTCATCGCCGTCGAGCCGGCCGACTCGCCGCTGCTGACGAAGGGGACCCCGGGCCCCCACAAGATCCAGGGCATCGGCCCCAACTTCATCCCCGCGATCCTCGACCAGGGCGTGATCGACGAGGTCATAGACGTCGAGTTCCCCGACGCGATCGAGACCGCCCGTGCGGTCGGCACCCAGGACGGCATCCTGGTCGGCATCTCGTCGGGTGCCGCGATCTGGGCCGCTCTGCAGGTCGCCGCGCGGCCCGAAGCCGCGGGCAAGAACATCGTCGTGATCGTTCCGTCGTTCGGAGAGCGCTACCTCTCGACCGCGCTGTACGATCACCTGCGCGAGGATTGAGCCACACCCTCCGCGAAGAAAGGCGATCCGTGCCCGGGATCCACTCCGACATCACGTCCGCCTTCGGCAACACGCCCCTGGTGAGGCTCAACGCGCTCACACAGGGGCTTGCCGCTGAGGTGGTGGTCAAGCTCGAGTTCTACAACCCGGGTGCGAGTGTCAAGTGCCGCCTCGGCATCGCGCTGATCGATGCCGCCGAGGCCTCCGGCGAGCTCAAGCCGGGCGGCACGATCGTCGAGTCCACGAGCGGCAACACCGGCATCGCGCTCGCGCTGGTGGCCGCCGCGCGCGGATACAAGGTCATCCTGACGATGCCGGCTTCGATGTCGAAGGAGCGGCGCACGCTGCTGAAGGCCTACGGTGCCGAGCTCGTACTCACGAACCCGCACAAGGGCATGACCGAAGCCGTGGAGACCGCGGAGCGCATCGCGGCCTCCACTCCCGGAGCGGTGCTCGCGCACCAGTTCGACAGTCCCGCCAACGCCGAGATCCACCGGCGGACCACCGCCGAGGAGATCTGGCGCGACACCGATGGGCACGTGGACTACTTCGTCGCGGGGTCGGGCACCGGCGGCACGATCACCGGCGTCGGCAGCGTGCTCAAGCAGCGCAATCCCGCTGTCAAGGTCGCCCTCGTCGAGCCGAAGGACTCCCCCGTGCTCACCGAGGGACGCGCAGGCGGCCACCGCATCCAGGGAATCGGACCGAACTTCGTGCCCGGAGTGCTGGACCTTTCGGTCGTCGACGAGATCTTCGACGTGGAGTTCGACGATGCGATCCGTGTCGCCCGCGAGCTGGCGACCCGCGAAGGCATCCTGGCCGGGATGTCTGCCGGTGCCGCGGTGTGGGCCGCGCTGCAGATCGCGGCTCGCCCCGAAGCAGCCGGCAAGCGCATCGTCGTGATCATCCCCGATGCCGGCGAACGCTACCTGTCGACCGCGCTCTACGAGAACCTGAAAGATCCCGAGGTGGCCGCATGACCGAGCGCATCGGTGCCGTCGCCCGCATCCGTGAAGACCTCGTCGCGGCGAAACTCCGGGATCCCGCGGCGCGCGGCGGCCTGGAGATCGCGCTGCTGTACCCCGGTCTGCACGCCGTCTGGGCGTATCGCCTCTGGCACGCGCTGTGGGTGCGGCGCATCCGCTTCGTGGCGCGCCTGGGCTCGCAGGTCACGCGCTGGCTGACGGGGATCGAGATCCACCCCGGTGCGACCATCGGCCGGCGATTCTTCATCGATCACGGCATGGGCGTCGTGATCGGCGAGACGGCCGAGATCGGCGACGACGTGATGCTGTACCACGGGGTCACCCTGGGCGGCCGTCAGCGCGAAGGCGGCAAGCGTCACCCCACCATCGGCGACGGCGTCGCGGTGGGCGCGGGCGCGAAAGTGCTCGGGCCCATCACGATCGGTGCCGGTTCGGTCATCGGGGCGAACGCCGTGGTGACGCGCGACGCGCCAGCGGACAGCATCCTGGTCGGCGTTCCGGCGAAGCCGCGCGTCAAGCGGGAGGGACTCGACACGCGAGCGCTGCTCACCGTGCCCGAGTACAGCATCTGACAGGTCAGTCGGCGCGGCGCTGCGCGACGTCCTTCTTCAGGAAGACCATCGGCAGCAGCCACGTCGCGAGTGCCGTGATGATCCAGACGATCACCGGTGCCAGCACCCACGCGAGCGGCTCGGAGATGCCGACACCCGCGCCCGGGATCAGCACCACGATCAGGATCGCGATGAACGTGGAGATGATCCCGATGCCGCCCAGCAGCGGCGCCGCGTGACGGCGCGTGAGCTTGAACACCCACGGTGCCAGGATGCTCTGGATCACCGCGAAGATCACCACAGCCAGCACGAACCCCCACCAGTCGGTCCAGTCGATGTGGAAGCCCGGCAGGATCAGGTCGGCGACGATCAGGCCGAGCGCCGCCGAGAAGAGGAAGATCGCGGCGCGGATGAGGAACGTGATCACGCTGCCGAGCGTATCGCCCGGGTCGCCACGACCGTCAGAGCGACCCGATCGCGACCCGATCCAGCCAGTCGTCCAGGACGGCCATGACGAGCTCGGGGCGTTCGTGAAGGAGCGCGTGACCGGCATCGGCCACGATCGCGAACGTGCCTCGCGGATGCTGATCGATCAGCGACCGCTGCGCGCGCCAGCCCACGAGCGCGTCGTCTCGGCCGACGAGGATCGCGGTCGGCCGGGCGAACGGCGCGGCGTCGGGATCCGGGTCCATCGCGTCATCGGTCATGATGCGCTCGACAGCGGCTGCGTCGTATCGACCGAGCGCCGGCCGCACGAAGCGCTCGAAACGCTCTCGGGTCGCCGCCGTGCGCACCTGGAAGTAGCCGAGGTACTCGTCGCGCTCGCCGGCGCCCAGATCGGCTCCGGCCCCGTCGTCCTCGACGATGTGCTCGGGTGCCGGCTCGAGGTCGCGCACGTAGGGCGAGACGAGCGCGATCCCCGCGACACGACCGGGATGACGGGCGGCGATGCCGCGAGCCAGGTGAGCCCCGAACGAGTGGCCGATCACGACGAACGGCTCATGGCCGGCCTCCGTCGCCAGAAGGGTGTCGAGCGCACCGAGCACGTCGCCGGCACTCGTCGCCGACGTCGGGGCGGAGGATCCCATCCCCGGCAGGTCGGGGTGGATGCCGCGCATTCCCCGCCGCGCCAGCAGCGGCTGCAGCACGGGCATCGTCTCGTCGCGGGTGGAGTACGCGCCGTGCAGCACGAGTGCGGGCGGCCCCTCCCCCGCCACGACGTAGTCGATGCGGGTTCCGCGCTCGTCCGTGATCTCGCTCATGGCGCCTCCGGGGTTCCGACGCGCTCGAGCCTAGAGCGGGGCGTGCTGCCGCGCACCGAGACTGGGGATCTCGCCGAGACGGGGGCCCGCGTCCCCTGTGTCGGCCGGAATCCCCCGTTTCGCGGACGAAGCGGCCTCAGGCGTCCCCGCCGAGGGAGGCCAGACGCTCCTCCTCGTCGGCGGAGATGCACGACTCGATGATCGGGCCGAGTGCGCCGTCCATCACCTGGTCGAGGTTGTACGCCTTGTAACCGGTGCGGTGATCCGCGATGCGGTTCTCGGGGAAGTTGTACGTGCGGATGCGCTCGGAACGGTCCATGCCGCGGATCTGGGACTTGCGGGCATCGGATGCCGCGGCGTCGATCTCCTCCTGCTGCTTGGCGAGGATGCGCGCCCGCAGCACGCGCATGCCCGCCTCGCGGTTCTGCAGCTGGGACTTCTCGTTCTGCATCGACACGACGATGCCGGTCGGCAGGTGCGTGATGCGCACGGCGGAGTCGGTCGTGTTGACAGACTGGCCGCCTGGGCCGGAGGAGCGGAACACGTCGATCTTCAGATCGTTCGGATTGATCTCGACCTCGTCGGGCTCGTCTACCTCGGGGAAGACGAGCACGCCGGTCGTCGAGGTGTGGATGCGGCCCTGCGACTCGGTCGCCGGCACCCGCTGCACGCGGTGCACACCGCCCTCGTATTTGAGCGAGGCCCACACCCCCTGCGCGGGATCGGTCGATGACCCCTTGATCGCGACCTGGACGTCTTTGTAGCCACCCAGGTCGGACTCGTTGCGCTCGAGAAGCTCGGTCTTCCATCCGCGGGATGCCGCGTACTGCAGGTACATGCGCAGCAGGTCGGCCGCGAACAGCGCGCTCTCGGCGCCGCCCTCGCCGCCCTTGATCTCCATGATCACGTCGCGGGCGTCGTCGGGATCGCGCGGGATGAGCAGGCGCCGCAGCTTCTCCTGCGTCTCCTCGACGCGCTCCTCGAGAGCGGGGACCTCGGCGGCGAACGCCTCGTCCTCTTTGGCGAACTCCACGGCCGCCTCGAGGTCACCGGTCGCCAGCATCCACGCGTCGTAGGCCGCGACGATGCGCGACAGTTCGGCGTAGCGCCGGTTGACGCGCTTCGCGCGCGCCGCATCGGCGTGCACGGCCGGGTCGGAGAGTTCCTCCTGAACGGCCTTGTGCTCCTCGATGAGTGTCTTCACCGATTCGAACATGAATGCTCCGAACGCCGTGCGTCAGCGAATGCTGTTCTCGTGCCCGTGGCTGTGGCCGCCGCCGGTCGGCGTGGGGATCGACTTCTGCATCTGGATCAGGAACTCGACGTTGGACTGCGTCTCTTTGAGCTTGCCGAGCACGACCTCGAGGGCCTGCTGCGGGTCCAGGCCCGCGAGGGCGCGGCGCAGCTTCCACGTGATCTTGACCTCGTCGGGCGAGAGCAGCATCTCTTCGCGGCGGGTGCTCGACGCGTTGACGTCGACGGCCGGGAAGATCCGCTTGTCGGCGAGCTGGCGCGACAGGCGCAGCTCGCTGTTGCCGGTGCCCTTGAACTCCTCGAAGATGACCTCGTCCATCTTGGACCCGGTCTCGACGAGCGCCGTGGCGAGGATCGTGAGCGATCCGCCGTTCTCGATGTTGCGCGCAGCGCCGAAGAACCGCTTGGGCGGGTACAGCGCGGATGCGTCGACGCCGCCGGTGAGCACGCGGCCCGACGTCGGTGCCGAGATGTTGTAGGCACGACCCAGGCGGGTGATCGAGTCCAGGAGCACGACGACGTCGCGACCCAGCTCGACGAGGCGCTTGGCGCGCTCGATCGCGAGCTCGGCGACCGTGGTGTGGTCCTCGGCGGGGCGGTCGAACGTCGAGGCGATGACCTCGCCCTTGACCGTCCGCTGCATGTCGGTGACCTCTTCGGGGCGCTCATCGACCAGGACGACCATGAGGTGGACCTCGGGGTTGTTCGTCGCGATCGCGTTCGCGATCTGCTGCAGCACGATCGTCTTGCCGGCCTTCGGCGGCGCCACGATCAGGCCGCGCTGGCCCTTGCCGATCGGCGCGACGAGGTCGATGATGCGCTGCGTGAGCTTCTCGGGGGCGGTCTCGAGGCGGAGGCGCTCCTGCGGGTACAGCGGGGTCAGCTTGCCGAACTCGACACGCTCGGCGGCGTCCTCGACCGACAGGCCGTTGACCGAGTCGACCTTGACCAGCGCGTTGTACTTCTGCCGGCTGGACTGCTCGCCCTCGCGGGGCTGCTTGATCGCGCCGACGACCGCGTCGCCCTTGCGCAGGTTGTACTTCTTGACCTGGCCGAGCGACACGTAGACGTCGCTCGTACCGGGCAGGTAGCCCGTGGTGCGCACGAATGCGTAGTTGTCGAGCACGTCGAGGATGCCGGCGATCGGGATCAGGACGTCGTCCTCGCCGATCTCGGTGTCGAACTCGTCGCCGCCGGTCTGACCGCGACGCTTGTTCCGCTGCCGGTTGCGATTGCCTGCCGGGCCGCCGTCGTCGTCGGAGTCGGCTGTCTGCGCCTGCGGCTGAGCCGCGGGCGCCTGTGCGGCCTGGGCGTTCTGGCCGCCCTGGTTCTGGGCGCCCTGGGCGTTCTGGCCGCCCTGGGCGTTCTGGCCGCCCTGGGCGTTGCGGTTGCGGTTGCGGTTGCGGCTCCGGCTGCGACCGCGCGCGGGGGTCTCATCGGCGCCGCCCTCAGCGGACTCGCCGTTCTCACCCTCGGCCTGCTGCTCGTCGGCGGACTCCACCGGCGCGCTCTGGGCTGCGTCGTCGGTCGGTGCGGCGTCGTCGGGTGCCGTCTCGGGTGCGGCATCCGTCACCGGCTCGGCCTCGACCTCGGCCGGAACGTCCGCGGTTGCGGAGGCGTCGGTCGCGGCATCTGCCTCGGCGGGTGCCTTCTTCGCGGGGGCCGCGGCGGCATCGGCGCTCTTGGCACGGCGCGGGGCGCGCTTGCGCGGCGCGGTGGCCGGAGCCGGCTCGACCGGAGCCTCGGCTGCGGCGGGCGTCGCGTCGACCGGAGCGTCGGCGGGTGCCTCGGCGGCGACCTCGGCGGCAGCCTCCGGCTCCGCCTCAACGGCCGGCTCGGCCTCGACGGGCGCTTCCGCGTCCGCCGGCTCGGCTTCCGCGTTCTCAGCCGCGGCGTCGGTGTTCTGGGGCGCGGCTTCGGTGTTGTCGGCCGGGGCCTCGGTGTTCTCGATGGCCGTGCTCTCCGCGGACTCGGGCGCTTCGGTGCGCTCGTCTTCCGTGGCGTCGGTGGTCTGGATCTCGGAGATGGACTCCACGAGTTCTCCCTTGTAAACGTGTGGATGACTTGACTGCGCGAGACGTCCGCCACAACGGCCGTCAGCCCGCGCCGCGCTTCGTCAGACGTGACGACTGGTGAAGGCGGGGGGTCGTGCAGGTGCTCGCAGATTGCGATCGGAGGCCAGATTCACGTAGCTACGTGGAACCCTCCGTTATGTCCCTCACTGTACCACCCTTGAAGTCGACGGCCAGCATCAGCGCCTCCCAGGGAGTGTCCGTCGCACGGGCGGCGAGCTCCGCCGCTTCGAGGCGACGGCCCGGTCCGTCGGCGAGCACGAGCACGCTCGGACCCGCACCCGACACCACCGCGGCGAAGCGCGCGTCGCGGAGCGTGCGCACCAGCCGATCGGTCTCGGGCATCGCCTGCGCGCGGTAGCTCTGGTGCAGTTTGTCCTCGGTCGCGGCGAGCATCAGCTCGGGACTCTGGGTGAGCGCCGCGATCAGCAGCGCCGACCGCGACACGTTGAAGACCGCGTCCTCGCGGGGCACCTGCAGCGGCTGCAGGCTGCGCGCGACGCTCGTGGACATCGTGTGCTCGGGCACGAAGACGAGCGGCGAGACACCGCGATGCACGAGGAGCTTCTTGTGCTGCGGACCCGACTCGTCGACCCACGCGATCGTGAGACCGCCGAACAGGGCGGGCGCGACGTTGTCGGGGTGACCCTCGAGCTCGGTGGCGAGCCGAAGGAGCGTCTCGGGACCGAGTTCGACGTCGCCCGCGAGAAGTCCCTTGGCTGCGAGCAGTCCCGACACCACCGCGGCGCCGGAGGACCCGAGGCCCCGACCGTGCGGGATGACGTTGCGCGCTTCGAGTCGAAGTCCCGGCATCCGTCGGCCGACCGCCTCGAAGGCGTACGCGATGGCGCGCACCACGAGGTTGGACGCGTCGCGGGGCACCGCGTCCGCGCCCTGCCCGCTGACGAGGACCTCCAGGCGGTCGTCATGCAGCGCGGTCACCACGAGCTCGTCGTACACGCTGAGCGCGAGGCCCAGCGTGTCGAAGCCCGGACCCAGGTTCGCGCTGGTCGCGGGAACCCGCACCGCGACGGCGCGGCCCTGCGCGGGCGCCGCGGCTTCGGTCACGCGTTCGCCCCGACGGCCTTCAGGCCGAGGACGGATGCGACATCCGAGGTCGTCGCGTCGACCACGGTGGGTTCGACCTGGCTGCCGTCCGCGTTGCGGAGGGCCCACTGCGGATCCTTGAGACCGTGACCGGTGACGGTGAGCACGACCCGTGCGCCCTTCGGCACGACGCCGGCCTCGACGCGGTCGAGGAGGCCCGCCACGCTGATCGCCGAGGCGGGCTCGACGAAGATGCCGACCTCGCCCGCGAGCAGCTTCTGGGCTGCGAGGATGCGGTCGTCGTCGATCGCGCCGAAGTAGCCGTCGGTCGCATCGCGCGCCTCGAGCGCGAGCTCCCACGAGGCCGGGTTGCCGATGCGGATCGCGCTGGCGACGGTCTCGGGGTGCTTGACGATCTCACCGCGGACCAGCGGGGCGCTGCCCTCGGCCTGGAAGCCGAACATGCGCGGCACGCGAGTGGAGACGCCCCCGTCGGCCTCTTCGCGGTAGCCCCGCGAGTACGCGGTGTAGTTGCCCGCGTTGCCGACCGGGATGAAGTGGAAGTCCGGAGCATCGCCGAGGGTCTCGACGACCTCGTAGGCCGCCGTCTTCTGTCCCTCGATGCGGTCGGGGTTGACCGAATTCACGAGGTGCACCGGGTAGTGGTCGGCGAGCTCGCGCGCGATCTCGAGGCAGTCGTCGAAGTTGCCGCGGATCTGGATGAGCTGACCGTTGTGGGCGACCGCCTGACTGAGCTTGCCCATCGCGATCTTGCCCTCGGGCACGAGGACGGCGGCGGTGATGCCGGCGTGCGCCGCGTACGCCGCGGCGGACGCGGAGGTGTTGCCGGTCGAGGCGCAGATGATCGCCTTCGCACCGTGCTCGATCGCCCGCGACACGGCGACCGTCATGCCGCGGTCCTTGAAGGATCCGGTCGGGTTCATGCCCTCGAACTTGACCCAGACGTCGGTGCCGGTTCGGCGCGACAGTGCGGGTGCGGGAAGCAACGGGGTGCCGCCCTCGCCGAGCGTGATGACGGTCGAGGTGTCGGTCACTCCCAGTCGGTCGGCGTATTCGCGGAGGACTCCGCGCCAGACGTGTGCCATTTCAGTCTCCTTCTACGCGCAGCACCGAGACGACCCGCTCGACCACGCCGCTGGCGGCGAGTCGATCCACGGTGTCGCTGAGGTCCTGCTCACGGGCTTTGTGCGTTCCGATGACGAGTCGTGCAACGGGAACGCCGAGGTCGGGATGGTCGATGACGGTCTGCTCGACCGTCGCGATCGAGACGCGGCCTTCGCTGAGGATGCCGGCCACGGTCGCGAGCACGCCGGGCTGGTCATCGACCTCGAGGGTGATCTGGTACCGCGTCGTGACGCGCCCGATCGGGACGATCGGGAGGTTCGCGCGCGTGGACTCCCCCACGCCGACGCCGCCGGCGATGTGGCGGCGCGCGGCGGAGACCACGTCGCCGAGCACTGCGGACGCGGTCTGCACGCCGCCGGCGCCCGCGCCGTAGAACATGAGGTTCCCGGCCGCTTCGGCCTCGACGAACACGGCGTTGTTGGCGCCGTGCACGCTCGCGAGCGGGTGGTCGCGGTGGATCAGCGCGGGGTAGACGCGCACCGAGATCGCCTCTTCGGGCTCATCGGTGAGCCGCTCGCACACCGCGAGCAGCTTGATGACGTGTCCGGCGTGGCGGGCGGAGTCGATCATCGCCTTGTCGATCGAGGTGATGCCCTCGCGGTGCACGGCCTCGAGGGGAATGGTGGTGTGGAACGCCAGGCTCGCCAGGATCGCCGCCTTCTGCGCGGCGTCATAGCCCTCGACATCGGCCGTCGGGTCGGACTCGGCGTAGCCGAGCGCCTGCGCTTGGGCCAGGACGTCGCCGAAGTCGGCCCCCTCGGTGTCCATGCGGTCGAGGATGTAGTTCGTCGTGCCGTTGACGATCCCCATGATGCGCTGCACGCGGTCACCCGCGAGCGAATCGCGCAGCGGGCGGATGATCGGGATGGCGCCCGCCGCGGCGGCCTCGTAGTAGACCTGCGCGCCGACCTGGTCGGCCGCATCGAAGATCTCGGGACCGTGGGTCGCCAGGAGTGCCTTGTTGGCCGTGACCACATCCGCGCCGGAGTTGATCGCCTGCAGCAGGTAGGTCTTGGCCGGCTCGATGCCGCCCATGAGCTCGATGACGATGTCGGCGCCGATGATCAGGGATTCGGCATCCGTCGTGAAGAGCTCGCGGGGCAGGTCGGTCTCGCGCGGTGCGTCGAGGTCGCGGACCGCGATCCCGACGAGCTCGAGCGCGGCGCCCGCTCGGTCGGCGAGTTCGTCCCCGTGCTTGAGCAGCAGCGCGGCGACCTGCGAGCCCACGGCTCCGGCGCCCAGCAGCGCCACCCTCAGTCGTCGGTAATCGATCACTTCGACTCGCTTCGCTCGCTCGGTACAGGCATGTCGGCTCCCTCAGTTGCATCCAGGCCGGCGTCGCGCGCCAGCAGGTCGTCGATGCTCACGCCGCGCACGATCACGCGGGCGGAGCCGTCACGCACCGCCACGACCGGCGGTCGAGGCACGTAGTTGTAGTTGTTCGCGAGCGAGAAGCAGTACGCCCCGGTCGCCGGCACCGCCAGCAGGTCGCCCGGCACGACGTCTCCGGGCAGGTATTCGGCGTCGACGACGATGTCGCCGGACTCGCAGTGCTTGCCGACGACGCGCACGAGCGCGGGATCCGCGGCGCTGAACCGCGAGGCGATGCGGGCCGAGAAGTCGGCGCCGTACAGAGCGGGGCGGGCGTTGTCGCTCATGCCGCCGTCGACGCTCACGTACAGCCGCTGCCCACCTCCGTCGACCTCGACAGGCTTGGTGGTGCCGACTTCGTAGAGCGTGACACCCGCCTGCCCGACGATCGCGCGGCCGGGCTCGAACGCGAGGTTGGGCATCGGGATGCCGCGCGCCTCGCACTCGGACGAAACAGCCGCGACCATGCCGGCCGCGAGTTCTTCGATCGGAGTCGGGTCATCGACGGACGTGTAGGCGATGCCGAACCCGCCGCCGAGGTTCAGCACGGGGATGCCGCCGCCTTCGAGCAGCGCCGCGTGCAGCTCGACGAGCCGAGCGGCGGACTCCTGGAAGCCGGCGGTGCCGAAGATCTGCGACCCGATGTGGCAGTGCAGGCCCGTGAAGATCAGCCCGGGGGTCTGGCGGATGCGCGCGACGATCGCCGGAGCCTCCGCGAGGGTGAAGCCGAATTTCTGGTCTTCATGGGCGGTGGCCAGGAAGTCGTGGGTCTCGGCGTGCACGCCGCTGTTCACGCGGACGAGCACAGCCTGGGTCGCACCGGCGCGCTCGACGATCGACGCGAGCCGGTCGAGTTCGACGGCGCTGTCGATCACGATCGAGCCGATGCCGACCGCCACGGCGTTCTCGAGTTCGACCACGCTCTTGTTGTTGCCGTGGAAACCCAGGCGGCCAGGGTCCGCGCCCGCTGCCAGTGCCACCGCGAGCTCGCCACCCGAGCAGACGTCCAGGGCGAGACCTTCATCGGTGACCCAGCGCACCACCTCGGAGCACAGGAACGCCTTGCCGGCGTAATAGACGCGCGCCTGCACCCCGTGCGGCTCGACCGCTGAGCGGAAGGCGGCGAGGGTGCGCCGTGCGTGCTCGCGCACCTCGTCCTCGTCCACGACATACAGCGGCGTGCCGAACTCGTGGCGAAGCTCGGAAGCCGAGACCCCCGCGATCCACAGGACGCCATCGTCGTCACGATCGGCGGATGCCGGCCACACGCCCTCGGCGAGGGCATTCGCATCGGCCGGAGGCAGGAGCCAATCCGGGGCGAGCGAGGTGGAGGCGGACAACTCGGACCAATCGTGGAAAGGGTGCTTCTGCGCGACTGCTGCGGGCCGGGCCCGGACTCAGCGGGGGTGCCGCGGCAGCGGTGGATTCACGCGCCGGGCGGTTCCCAGAAGTCTAGGGCACGGCATATGCCGCACTCGGCTTCCGTGACGCGACGCCCGCCGCGCTCCGCGGTGCGGGCGGTGCTCATTCGCACACGCCCAGCTCCTGGAGTGCGGGGTCGGTGACGATCGCCGGGTCGATGTCGAGCTCGGCGAGGACCTCGTCGCCCGTCACCTCGATGCCGGTGAGCCTCGCGCCCGCAGGGATGTACTGCGCCACGCAGATCGTCCAATCCCGCAGGACCGTTTCGGCCAGTCCACCGAACTGCTCCTTGAGCGAGGCGGCCGAGATGTCGCTGCCGGCGAGCTGCAGCGACGCCGGCGTGAGCACGATGGCGCCGTCCACGGCACTCGGGGTCAGCGCGACGCCGACGGGCAGCGCGATGCCGAACAGACTCAGCTCGGTCGACATCGTGAGGTCCGGTGCGGCCAGGCCGAGGGACTCGGTCGGGAAGTTCTCGACGGTGGCCAGCAGCGTACGCAGCTGCTCTTCATCGAGAACGACCTTCGCGGTCGCGGACCCGGCATCGGCATCCCCGCGGATCGCGATGTCCTGCGCGTGCACCGTGACATCCCCCGCGAACGCATCCAGCTCGACGTCGTCGGACGAGATCGTCACGTCGTCGAGGGTCCCGCGGATCAGCTGGGGCAGCACCGCGCCCTGCACGACGATGTCGATCGCCTGGTCCTCAGGCAGCGACAGCTGCGTGATGACCTGCTCGCGGATCGTCTTGGTGACCACATCGCGCGCGATCCACTCCCCCGCGAACCACGCCACCACCGCGAGGCCGGCGACGACGATCAGGGCGACGATCCACGGCCACGCCCGACGGCGCCGCTTCGGCTCGGGCTCGGCGTACGTGTACGGCGGCAGGGGCTGCGTCGGCTGGGTGTCGCCCGTGGTCATCTCGTCCTACATCCGTTCTGGCGCGTCCACGCCGAGAAGGTCGAGCCCGTTGCGCAGCACCTGGCCGGTGGCGTCGTTGAGCCACAGCCTCGTGCGGTGCACGTCGCCGATCGGCTCGTCGCCCAGTGGGATCACCCGGCAGTTGTCGTACCACCGGTGATAGAGGCCGGCGAGTTCTTCGAGGTAGCGGGCGACGCGGTGCGGTTCGCGCACCTCGGCGGCGAACGCGACGATGCGCGGGAATTCCTGCAGCGCCCCGAGCAGCGCCGACTCGGTCTCGTGATCGAGCAGCTCCGGCGCGAACGCACTGCGATCGACTCCCGCCGCCGCGGCGTTGCGCGCGACGTTGTGCGTGCGGGCGTGGGCGTACTGGACGTAGAACACGGGGTTGTCGTTCGTCCGCTTCCTCAGGAGCTCGGGATCGAGCGTCAGCGGCGAATCCGCGGGGTAGCGGGCGAGCGAGTAGCGCAGCGCGTCGGTGCCGAGCCATTCGCGCAGGTCGTCCATCTCGATGATGTTGCCCGCACGCTTGGACAGGCGCGCGCCGTTGATCGAGACGAGCTGCCCGATGAGCACCTCGATGTCCTTGTCGGGGTCATCGCCCGCAGCGCCGGCGAGCGCCTTGAGCCGGTGCACATAGCCGTGGTGGTCGGCGCCGAGCAGGTAGATCTTGTGGGCGAAGCCGCGATCGCCCTTGTTCAGGTAGTAGGCCGCGTCCGCCGCGAAGTAGGTGTATTCGCCGTTGGAGCGACGGATCACGCGGTCTTTGTCGTCGCCGAAGTCCGTCGTGCGCACCCAGACGGCGCCCTCGTCGTCGAACACATGCCCCTGCGCCCGCAGGCGTTCCACGGCCTCGTCGACCAGGCTCGGTTCGCCGTTCGAACCGGGCGCGTGCAGCGTGCGCTCGGAGAACCACACGTCGAAGTGGACGTGGAACTTCGCGAGGGAGGCCTGCAGCTCGCCGAGCTGGAAGTCATACGCCAGATCGCGGGCGGCCGTCACCTGGTCATCGGCATCCAACTCGAGCAGGTCGGGACGCGCTTCGCGCACGCGGCGCGCGAGATCGTCGATGTACGACCCTGCGTATCCGCCCTCGGGTGTGGGCTCGCCCTTGACCGCGGCGAGCACCGAGTGACCGAACCGCTCCATCTGGGCGCCGGCGTCGTTGATGTAGAACTCGCGGGCAACGGTGGCACCGCTTGCCGACAGCAGGCGCGCGATCGAGTCGCCGAGGGCGGCCCAGCGGGTGTGGCCGATGTGCAGGGGGCCGGTCGGGTTCGCACTCACGAACTCGACGTTGATCGTGTTGCCGCGCTGCGACTCGTTCGTGCCGAAGGCGGCGCCCGCCTCGACGATCGTGCGGGCCAGAGCGCCGGCGGCCGCCGCATCGAGGCGGATGTTGATGAAGCCCGGTCCGGCGACATCGACGCTCGCGATACCGGGCGTCTCGGCGAGACCGGCCGCGATCTCGGTCGCCAGCTCGCGCGGATTCGCGCCGACCGCCTTCGCGAGCTTGAGCGCGACGTTGGAGGACCAGTCGCCGTGATCGCGGTTCTTCGGCCGGTCCACGGTCAGCTCCGTCGCCGTCAAACCGGCCGTCGATCCCGCGCGTCGCGCCTCGGCGAGAGGCGTCACGACGGCGAGCAGTGCGGCAGCGAGTTCTTCGGGATTCATAGCCGCACCAGTCTACGTTTGCGCGGCTGGGCGCCCGTGCCGGGCCTGCCGCCGATCAGGCGAGCTGGATCAGCGTGGTGAAGTCGTCGAGCGAGGGATCGGATGCCGCCGCCCCGTCGTCCATCGCGCGCTCCAGCGCGTCGGGCCGTCCTGCGCCCTCCAGACCGTCGGCCGAGGCCGCATCGGGCATCACCCAGGCGTCGACGCGCATGTGCGAGAGTCCGACGTGCCCGCCGTGATAGCTGAGGAACGCGCAGTCGGCGGCATCCCGACCCGTCGCGATGCGCACGAGCGAGCGACGGTTCGCCAGGCGGGTCGCATCGATGACGTACCAGGCGCCGTCGTGATACGCCTCGGCGACGGCGTGGAAGTCCATCGGCTGGAGACCTGGGGCGAAGCACGCCGCGTAGCGTGCGGGCATGTCCATCGCGCGAAGGAGCGAGATCACGACGTGCGCGTAGTCGCGGCACACGCCCTGACCGGTCATGAGAGTCGTGACCGCGCTGTCGGTGCCCTGGCTGAGGCCGGGAGTGTATGTGGTGCTGGTCGAGACGAATTCCGAGACCGCCGCGATCAGGTCGTGGCCCTGCAGGCCCTTGAACTGGCGCCGTGCCTGGCCGAAGACCTCGTCGGACTGGCAGTACCGGCTCGGACGCAGGTAGGTGATCGCCTCGAGGTCGCTCGTGCGGCCGCTCGTGGTCTGTCCGTCGACGGTCGCCTCGTACCGGACCTCGAGTCTTCCCGCCTCGCCGGTGAGGCGGTGCAGGCGGCTTCCGGACTGGTCGACGATCTCGGTCGGCGTGTAGACGCGCTCGCCCTGCGTGAAGGTCAATTCCTCGCTCACGATGGGCACATGCTGGGCCGCCGCGACCTGGAAGATCAGGTCGACGGACGACCCCAATTCGAGGTCCAGTTCGGCGGTCACGACGCGTTGCACCGAAGTATCCTCGCACGCCGGATCGGGTGCTCCGTACGCGGCGAGGATCTCGCTCGCCGCGACGTGCGCTCGCGCCCGCCTCAGGCCCGTGATCACGCGGATTTCCGGCGGTTTCGCCGACGTCGGTTTCGCCGCCCGTCGAGCGCATTCGGTGCACGGCGGAACTTCGCTTACCCTCGGACGGTGACCGCGCCCCCGACCCCGCCCGCGAGCGCATCTGCGCCTGCTCTCCGCGGACGTCGATTCTGGCCCCTCGCCGTGGCCGCGCTGGCGATCGCCGCGGTGTGCGCCCTGGCCGCCGTGAGGCCCTGGGGTGAGGCGCCGAGCCCCGTCGTCGCGACCGCGCAGGATGCCGCTCCCGCCGCCGTCGCGCCGGCCGCACTCGCGCTTCCCGACCAGCCTCGTGTGCTGATCTTCGGCGACTCGTGGACGTACGGTTCGGCCGCCGCCCTCCCCACTCTCGGGTACGCCTACGTGCTCGGCGAGCGTCTGGGCTGGGAGACCACCGTCGACGGCGTCCGCGGCAGCGGATACCTCAAGCCTGGACTCGACGGCGGGGCGTACGGCGAGCGCATCGCCGCCCTCGACCCGGCGCTGGACCCCGACCTCGTGATCATCGAGGGGTCGATCAACGACCGGCGCCTCCCCGCCACCGGCTATCAGGAGGCCGTCACCGCCGCGTGGGAC
>Ga0247738_10000164_pt1 | contig 29213 bp, 17 predicted proteins | sample UWRJL013104B2_FD_180936 | JGI IMG/M metagenome (GOLD analysis project Ga0247738, IMG submission 180936) | Plant litter microbial communities from Arlington Agricultural Research Station in Wisconsin, United States - UWRJ-L013-104B-2 | ecosystem: Environmental > Terrestrial > Plant litter >...
TAAATAAACCAGGTGCTGTTGTTGTTAGCGTCAATAACGCGAGTCAAGTTACCCTTGTTATCGTACTTGTACTGGGTTTTGATATTAAGACCCGTGTACGCCGGGCTGGTGGTAGTGGGGTCCACAATCTCACTGGTTTTGCGGCCTAAGTTGTCAAAGGTATAAACCGTTTTTTGCTGTGAGGGGCTAGTTACCGTGCCTTTTTCAACGGACAAGGTGTTGCCAAGACCGTCATAAGTAAAGGTTGTTGCCAGGTCAAGACCAGTGGGGTTGTCGTTAGCGGCTCTGATTGATTTTGGATCAATAATGATTTGTTTGATCTGACCTTTACGGTCGTATTTATATTGAGTAATGGAGGCAGCTGCAGTATCTGCCCCTTCCGTCACCAGAATTTGGCGACCTTGGCCATCAAACTCATAGGTGGTTTTAATATTTAACCCACCCGGATCAACTGTTTTGGTGGTTATGCGATTGGCACTGTCATAACCGAACAGCGTCGTTACATTATTGGCATCGGTCGTTGCTTGCAGGAGGCCATCAGGACGATAGCTATTGTCGCTTAGTTTGACGCCGGTCGAGACGTTTGTTGTGGTATCCAGTTTCCCATCTTTCGTGTAGGTGTAGCGCGTGATAACCCCGTTGCCATCCTGCATTTCGTAGATCTCACCCGTGCGAGTTCGGGTGGTGACAATGCTTACACCCTCTGGCGTAGTGACTGTCGTTTTACGATTCGCGGCATCATAAACGTAATTAGTGATCTTATTGAAACCGTCATAACTTTTGACCGTACGACCATAGGCATCCACATCGATAGCATTGTTGCGACCTAAAGGATCCACCACCGTAATGGTGCGACCATTATTGGTGTAATAGGTAGTGGATGTTTTACCGTTGCCATCAACACTATTTTTCAATCGACCGAAACCATCGTAAGTGGTTTGGCTGCTGAGAATAGACAATCCGCCAGTGTAAGCTATACCTGAATCGTTTTTGATATAGGTTTGTCTGCCCAGCTTATCCCGACCATATTCGGTGGAATTTTTAGGCGAGGACTGCATAAACTGTATTGAGCTGGTTAATTCCCCGAATTCATTATATTGATAACTAACTTGATCCTGATCAGAACCATTCGTATATTGTATAAGTCCAGCTGTGTTATATCCGGTGTTAAATGTCTTATCAACAGCCGGATTTGTTAAATAATATATTCTAGAGTTCAGTTCTGAGGTAACCACACCGCCAGTGAGACCACTTGGGTCAATGCGCCCGTTGAAAATGGTAACAACTGCAATTTGCCCAAAAGAGTTGTAATTAAATTTACTCACTTCCCCCAAGGCATTAACGGTGTAGGCGAGTAATCCCTCGGCGTCATAATAAAGGAGAGTCTTTTGACCGCTGGGTTGGTATTCCGCAATTTTACGACCAGCAGCATCAATGTCGTAGCGAACACCGTAGCTACTGATATATCCGTTTATATTAGTGGCTGTAGGACTATTTCCCAACGCAGCGTCTCCGTCACCACTCACAATTCCCGTTATATCACCAAAGGCATTGTAACGAGTACGCGTGCCACGTACATTGGTCAGGTCTGCAGGATCTGCCGCACTTCCACCCTGAATTTGCCTTACCAATCGGCCCGCTGTGTCATACACATTGCTGTTTACTGTGTTGTCAGGTCCTACTGTATTTAACACACGACCATACGCATCAAAATTGGTCGTTGTCGTTTCACTAGCACCTGCACGGGATTTGACATTCCCCACGGTTTCCGAAATAACAAAGCTATTGGATTCCGAGACAGTCACAGGCGATAAATATTGAACTGTTTTTCGGAAATTGTAAGCAGGGTCATAAACTGTTTCTGTCAAGAACCCTTGCTCATTAACAACCCCGACCTGGCGGCCTTCATTGTCGTAAAAATAGTAGGTTGTTAAACGAGGTCCGCCATTAACGGTTGTTCTAATACTCTCAAAGTCAGCAGAGGTTTGTTGGGCCACGCTTGCCTGGGTAGTGCCGTAGCGAACCGTGAGGGTTAGTCTGCCAGCGCCATCATAAACATATTGGGTGAGGTAGCGTTCAGCATTCAGCATGCCGACCTGACGGCCATCCTTATCATAATAGTAATTGGTAATGCGATCGCCCTGGGTCGTTTTTACCAACCGGGACTCACCATCGTAGGTGTTGGAAATGAGTGCTTGTTCGGGTTTGGAAATAGTCTTGAGTCTGCCCGACTGATCATAGGTATAAGTCGTCGTTCGATCTGCAGTGGGCACAATAGTTATGTCACGACTTTGACTGCTATCGCCGATATTCAGACTATTCTTGACCACCTTTGAGGTTGAACTGTTGAACCAGCTAGCCGTTGAAGCGGTATGATTGAAATATTGCGTTTCAGTAAGAACACGTCCATCAGCATCATAGGTATATCCAGTAACTTTTCCGAGCATACTCTCTGTGGTAAAGCTCTGAATTGCTTTTGCACTGACCCTACCAGCAGCATCATAAAAGAGATAACTTCTGGCTCCGGTCGGATCCTGTGTCATCCGTAACCGACCCGCGTCATCGTAGTAATAACTTGTCACCCGACTTAGGCTGTCACCACTGCGAGTGATACTGGTAACACGCCCGGCACTGTCGGTTGTGCTAACTGTGGTTAAACCAGTTGCCGTATTAGCTACGGTTATTGTCACACCACTGTACGTAGTGTTTGTGGTAGCGCCATTATTAATAGCAGTAACCTGACGACCCATACCGTCATAAGTGAAGCTACTCAGCGTAGTTTTTGTCGCTCGTGTTGCTCCAGTAACAGAAATGGTTTGCAACAATTGGCCGTGGGCGCTGTAAACATACTCGGTAACATCAGCCGCGGAATCCAGCGTTCCTACACCAGTAGTATCTACAGTGGCATAACTTGTCTTCTTACTGAGATTACCGCGATAGTCATATTCAAATGCCGTGACTTGCGCCTGGCTCTTTTCGGTTGCAGGTAAATTAGTCACCCAGGCGGCTAAATCAGTCTCTGCATAAACTGTCGCTGTGTAACGGCTAGCTCCCGCGTATTGACGGCTTTGGATCACAAAGCCGCTGCTGTTGTAAACCATTTCACTGACACGGCCTTCTGCTGAGAGTGTGAATCGTACCTCCCCGGCAGAGTTGTAGATGTAACGAGTAGTTTCAGCACCCGTTGGCAATGTACTGGTTATGGATGTACCGGTATAGCGAGTTTCCGTCAGCAGACGATTCTTGCTAGTGAAGGTGCGGGAAATGGTATTGCCAAGCTGATCCACTTCTTTGGTCCGATTGCCACGAGCATCGTACGAATAGGTAACAATATTTCCACGGCCGTCTTTGGCAGTTTGTACATCGCCATTGGTGTAATAGGTAAACTCTTTGGATTGTTTAACACCGTTAACCGCCGCAGATTCTACTTTAAGCAGTTGTTTATTGGCGTCGTAGGTATAGGTCCAGACATCACCTACACCGTTAGTGACGGTGGTGGACAGAGTGCTGTAGGTAAACGTGGATGTACCGGTTTGATCGGTAACCGTTTTGAGTCGGTTTGTACCATCAGCGTAATAGGTAAAACTGGCTGTAGTACCATCACTTTGGGTTACTGAGGTAAGGCGATTAGATGTGTCGTAGACATAATCTGTAACGTAGGTTTTTGCATCGGTTGTTATATCGGGCGTTAAGTCAGTCGTGACTTTGGAGAGCATGCCTGAAGAGTAGTATTCGTAACCCACTTGCTTAAGCAGCGTTCCTGTACCACTGGATGAATTTACTAAAAAAGTTTTTAACTCGGATAAACGGCCACCCAGACCGTTATAGATAAAATCAAAGCGCTGTTTACTCTTAAGATCTGTAACGGATGTGAGCTTATCGCCAGTAAAAACATAGTTAAAGCCATTCCCCACATTGTCACGGCTGTTTAAAATCCAACCTGTCGAACCGCTATAAGTCTCGGTTAGAGCGCCTGAGCTATCCTCATAAAAGTACCAGTTTAATGCGCTAGTACTCCAAACAATATTATCCTGGGCACCTGAGCCCGCGGTTGATATGTAATTATTGGAATTGGCAACACCGTCCCACTTAAAAATGGTTTGACTGCCATCACCTAATGTACGGGTTACCACTGCACCTGTCGTATTAGCAGTACCCGTCAGCGTAATCTTTTTTTCACCAATCCAGCGCCAACGATCAGCATCGCCATCATTTAACGTGCCCAGGGAGTTATAGGTGCGTAAAGCCAGAAGGTCAGCACCAGTGCCTGACAGAGATTCATCAAGGAATTGCACGGACAGGTTACCCGTCGCAATATTCGCATAGGCTTTGCCATTAGCTTGTCCGAGGCTTGTTTGACCCTCATTCAGTCCTAATACATCCAATGAGCTATTGAAGAGACCGAGTCCGTTTCCGCTAACAATTCCTACCATGATGACAGCTCCGCTAACCGTAAATTTATTAAGTTGAGTCAAAAAAATTACTCGGTGTTCAGGTTCACCCCCGAGTTTTTAGACCTATTACTGTAAATCCTGCGGAAAACGAAAGTGTTAAGGGTAAACCTCGATAAGTGTGATTCGCATCACAAAATATCGGTTTTAAGGCCGGGGACATACAACCATATCTTTATGGTAGAAGAGCAATCTGCGGGTTTGATTCAGTGCGACGTGAGCTTGACGTTGGTTTTTCAAAAAAATCATGATGGCATACTTGATTGACTCATCCTAACTAATCTCTTATCGCTTTCTGTTAGGAGGCAGGTGACTAAAACAATGAATTGAAAGTTGCAATTTCAGAATGATGGAAATGTAGTCAGTAATAATATGAATTCCCTTCTGCAAAAATTGTGATTAGAAAAGGTAAATTTGCGTCAGTAGTCTGCTCATAGTATCTAATAATAGTTAGTTAAATATGGTGTTGGTTGAGTGAGATTTTTACAGACTGGATCTACATGATGTAAACATATTCCAAGAGCGCGCGTAAAAACAAAAAAGCGATCAAGGTAACTTGATCGCTTTTTTGTTTTTACGCGCGCATTCTAATTTCAGAATACGTATATTTTCTTAATGAACTATCTTAGTGACCTACTGCAATTCCTTCTTCAATTACGTGAGTGGGTGCTTTTCTGGCTGCAAAAGCAAACCAGAGAACGTACAGGTAACACACTAACGGAACAATAAATGCTATTGATCTTGCGCCCACGGAGAAGTGAGCTCCTAATTGATCGACAGTGAAACCATAAAGAACAGAAATGAATCCGCCGCCGCAAATTGCCATACACATTAATCCTGATGTTGCTGAAGCAGGGGCGCTTGAGCGTTCAAGAGTTAAAGTGAAAATGGTTGGGAACATAATTGAATTGAAGAGGCCCAAAGAAATAGCCGCTAATCCTGGCAAGAAGCCCATAGTGATCGGCGCTTCATAGCCATGTAAAGAAATGGTCCCGCTCAACGCTGATGGAGGAAGGTTGTAGGTACAAATTACAACCGTACACAATAAGGTCGCGCAGAAGGCCACAAATGCCAACATATTGGTTGCATTTACATAACGTAGTAAAGCCGAGCCTGCGAAACGACCAATCATGGCAAGTAGCATGAAATAAGCTGTTACATAACCTGCTGTCTGCGATGGAATATTGAGAATTTCCTTTTGTTCAAGGAAGAAAATCATGCCCGAAATTACACACACTTCCGCTCCTACATATAAGAAAATCCCCAGGGCGCCCAGTTTGGCCCACTTTGATTTTAATGCTGAGAATGGAGATTCGGTATGTGCGGCCATCTTTGGCGCATGCTCAGCAATTGTATTGCGAACCAGGAATACGGCGACGGTGAAGACTGCTAATGCCAAGGCTAGTAAAAGATAAGTGTTAGTCACAAACGACAAACCCGTATCCAACAAATCTTGAGTGACTACTACGTCTTTATGGAACAGCGGGCCATCCAGTAAATATTTTGCACCGACAACGCCGCCAACATACGCACCCAACGAGTTAAAGGATTGCGAGAGGTTCAGACGGAAGGCCGCGCCTTTTTGATCGCCCATAGACGCAATCAATGGATTGGCGGCAACTTGCAACAAGGTGATTCCGGAAGCGGCGACGAAAAGCCCAAGTAATATGGTGACAAAGCTATGTGAAAAGGTGGTGGACCAAGCGATCAAACAACCCGCTATTATCCCTATGAGACCGAGAATAATAGACTTGGTGTAGCCTTTTTTCGCAAGATAGGCGGCTGATGGAATGGACATTATTCCATATGCGATAAAAAACGCGAATTGGTTAAGTTGTGCCTCTGCATCGCTAAGGGTGTAAATCACCTTCATACTCTTAACCAATGGTTCGATTAAGTTGGTAACAAATGCCCAAATAAAAAATAACGCTGTTATGTAGACGATTGAGAGCACAAGGCTCCCGCCTTTGGATTTGGTATTAGACATATTTTTATCCGTTGATTTATCGAAAGTAAGGTCTTGTTCGTTAGCGGACTTGTGATCCACTTGTTCTAAGTTCTTATTGTCTATGTTGAAAAAACGCGGCGCAATTAGCGCCCCGCTAAAATTATGTTAACGGGATGTAAAAGGCCAGCTATTTAGGAGGTTAGTTTTAAAAGTGCATACTAAAATTAACATCCTATTATACTATTAATATATTCAGCTATTGAATGCTTTAAATTTTAACCTGAGCTGACAGAAGCTTTTTCGGTTCAGGTTAATAATCAATAGGGTTGGGAAGTGTTAAAACTTGAAAAAGGAATAGCAATCCTTTGTTGTCTTGTTTATTATAATATAAATTAAATGCTTATTTGACACTGTGTAATTGCCTGTATGTACTGTTTTAGGGCTCAGAGTATTGGATTAATCGATTTGTCGTTGGAGGGTGTAGCAACTGTGTTGCCAGCACCATTTTTCACCGCCTGAGGCAACTCTGGCGGTTTTTTTTCGCTTCAATTCATAGGACGAAAGAGGCTCGCTAATGCAAATTGAGTACTTATCAGGCGAGCATAAAAAACCTCGCCTAAGCGAGGTTTGTCCGGTGTGACGCTATCTCACTCTATCCTGATTATTTGGTCTTTCACGCCCCTCAAAGCGTGTATTAGCCCTCTCAGCTCTTTGTTCACTACGCTCCACCCTTTGTGGTGAGGAAATTTCCGCGCGACGTGGCGGTTCTGCGCGTCGCTCCATAGTAACGTCAGGATTATTACTACGTTGTTCTACATCTCGTTCTGGAGGTGAAAAATTCGGGCGTGCTTGATCAGTAGAGAGGCGACGCTCGGGGGCGGCTCTACCGCGATCATTTGAATCGCCATTATTAACTTCCTGCTGCCGATTCTGAATACCTGCGCGCGCGCGCTCAAGTGCCCTTGCTCGAACATTGTCATCTCCACTTACATTTGATGTCGGCGTATTGACTTCAATGCGTTGGTTGGTTTGATTAGCGTCACCTCGCCATTGGCGTGCGCCGTTCTCCGGGTTAGTCTGGCGATGTTGGAAACGCTCCTGCACGCGCTCTGCACGGTCTACATTGCGTGGTCTTTCCTGATTCTGGTTACCGACTACTTCAGGGCGACCAGCATTATTTGCATCAGAACCACGGGCAGGGCGTGCATCGCGCTGCTGGCCTGGTCGTGAAAATTCCCGATGCTGCGTGCGATACTCGCGATCAGTTGCGCGAGATTCACGGCGACTACCATAGGTATCACGCAAATTGTTGTTGTAGTAAGCAACTCCATGTCTATGCGCTGGGTCGTGACGCCATGCGCGCGAGCCTTGGTGGCGCACGATACTGCGACCGGTATAAAAGTGTGGATTACCTGAGTAATGAGTATGGCGATCAATCACCACAACTCGACGATCATGCCAGTGAAACGAACTGTAAAAGTAGGTTGGGCCGATGTAGATGCTTGGTCCCCAATAAAAGCCGGACACATAAGTGTAACTACTAGGATAATGCCAATATACGGGAGGATATTCCGGCCACCACCAATTGCCGTATACGACACGGGTATCGTATACGGGTACATAAACGACACGCTCTTGCGCAGGTTCTATGACTATGTTGTCGTTATCCCGCTCAACACTGATGTGCTTAGCCTTTTCAAGATTACCTGACGCATAAGAGCGTTTACGCAATCGTTGGACTGCATCCATGACCTCATCTTCGTCATTCAAAAATGCATCGCCCAGCCGTTGCGTCCAATCAACATTCTCGCTCATGCGTTGCAACACATCGGGAAAGGCGACCAGGGCCTTCACGCTCGGGTCCCAATCTTTATTTTCTGCAAACTTAAGCGCATCGTCAGTTTTGAGGTCTTTATTGCTGCGAACCCACCGATCCGCCTGGATAATTTCCAATGGATAGGTAGATGCAATAAGTACCTGGGACAACAATGCATCAGGGTAAAGAGCTATAGGCGCCAGCATCTGATCCAGCTCCGCCTGGCTAAAATCTACGGAGTTTTCTTCCTCCGCAAATGTCGAGGGCGACACGGCCAACAGCGGCAAAATAGCCAGCAATCCAAAAATAAGAATTTGAAAGCGCTTTGATAAACGATTCAAGAGTTTCATGTTGGTTTCTCGTGTGATAGTTCAGTGCGGATTCGCTGATTCAGCAGCGATGCCTGAGGTGAAAAGCCTGCCGAGACCGCCGCTCAGGAGACTATGACACCTTGAATCCTTTATAAGTTGCTACGGCTTAATAGCGCCTGAATACCTAGCACATGCAAAACCGAAGTCGTTATTGGGTCATCATGGAATGGCGCTTCAACCTAAGCAAGCGCTTTATCTTGACTAAAACGCTAGCGGCTTGATAATGGCGGCCTTATGCGGTTCAAATCAGCGAGTTATTAATGATAGAAGTAAGTTTTCAGCTGAAGGGTAGCGCCCTGACGGTTGTTGTATTGGCCTTGGTTGAGTACGACCCCAAAACCCTCGCTGCTGAGTTAAAAGAAAAGATTGATCAGGCGCCTCATTTCTTTGTGAACTCACCGGTTCTCATCAGTCTAGAACGTTTGGAAAATCCGGAAAATTGTGCTGCGCTGATTGATGATGCAAGCGATTTGATTCAAATTTGTCGTCAACTGGATTTGCAGCCGCTCGGCTTTACGGCAGTGCCAGAGGTTTTATTAAGTAGCGTTCAGAAAACTGGTTTGGCAATTTTACCTACGCCGTCAGAACGGGCTTTAAAAATCCCTGCGGCCGCCAAAACCAAGGCCACAGACACTATCGTTGAGACACGAATCGAAACTGTAATTGAAGAGCGATTGGTGCAGCGTGTAAGCAAGGTGGTTACTCGCCCGGTTCGTTCAGGTCAACAAATTTATGCTGAGGGTGCGGATCTCATTGTTCTTGCGCAGGTCAGTGAAGGTGCGGAAGTTCTCGCTGATGGCCATATCCATATTTATGGATCTCTACGTGGTCGCGCTCTGGCAGGTGTTAAAGGCGATGAAAGCGCGCGGATTTTTTGCCAGAGTTTGGAGGCAGAATTGGTTTCAGTGGCCGGCAATTTTATTCTGCAAGATGTATTGCCAAAAGAATTATTTAAAAAGCCTGTGCAGATTTCGCTGAAAGGTGAAAAAGTGATAGTAGACGCGCTGGTTAATACGTAAAAAATACAATGCATGCACAGTAGTGCACACATAATTTCAAACATTAAACTCGACCATAGAAAATTTAAGGAGCCTATCTTGGCTAAAATTATTGTTGTCACATCGGGTAAAGGCGGCGTGGGGAAAACTACCTCCAGCGCAGCAATCAGCACGGGTTTAGCGATGCGTGGCCACAAAACTGCTGTTATAGATTTTGACGTGGGTTTGCGTAATCTGGATTTGATTATGGGTTGTGAGCGCCGCGTAGTGTACGATTTCGTTAATGTTATTAAGGGCGAATCTACACTTAACCAATCGTTGATTAAAGATAAGCGTACAGAAAATTTGTACGTTCTGCCCGCATCGCAAACCAGAGATAAAGACGCTCTAACCAAAGAAGGTGTTGAAGCGGTTTTAAATGAGTTAGCAAAAGATTTTGATTACATCGTCTGTGATTCTCCTGCCGGTATCGAGCAAGGCGCGCAAATGGCGTTGTACTTTGCGGATATTGCGATAGTAGTGACCAACCCGGAAGTATCATCAGTGCGCGACTCGGATCGAATCATTGGTATTTTGCAAAGTAAATCGCGTCGCGCAGAACAAAATCTCGAACCGATTAAAGAACATTTACTGTTAACACGTTATAACCCAACCCGCGTTGCTGCGGGTGAAATGTTAAGCGTGAGCGATGTTGAAGAAATTCTCGCGATTCCGTTGCTTGGTGTTATTCCAGAATCAGAAGCTGTACTTAAAGCGTCGAACCAGGGCACTCCGGTTATCCTTGATTCTGAAACCCAGGCTGGCCAAGCCTACAGTGATGCGGTAGATAGATTGTTAGGCAGCGAGCTCCCACATCGTTTCCTTGAGGCCGAAAAGAAAAGTTTCTTAGCGCGTTTGCTTGGAGGTAAATAGTGAGCCTTTTTGATTACTTTAAAAAGAAAAGCGCACCTTCGTCCGCTTCCACTGCCAAAGAACGGCTGCAAATTATTGTTGCACATGAGCGCAATAAACGTAATTTAAAGCAGCCAGATTTTTTACCGCAAATGCAGCAAGAAATTATCGCTGTTATTCGCAAATATATTCATATCGAATCAGATCAAGTGACAGTAAATTTGGACAATACGGATAATTGTTCAGTGTTGGAATTGAATATCACGCTACCTGAATAAGTTGTCTGGATCTGCGTCAAAAAAAGGAAGGCTGCACAAGCCTTCCTTTTTTTTATAAATTTTTCTAGTGTTTAGTGGGACTATTTATGAAGCTCTATGGCAATCACTTCAAAAAGTTAACCTTGGCAATTTCAATTCTTTCGCTCACGGCGTGCGGCTATCTTATCCAACCTAGGGTCAACATCGGCATTGTCAATCTCGAACCTGGTAACTACCAGATTGATAAACAGCACGTAAGCACTTTGTTCAAAATAAATCATATGGGGATGTCTACTTTTGTAGGTCGCTTTAATTCAGTGGACGCTTCTTTGGAATTTGATCCAGAACATATGGAAAATGCCAGGTTATCTGCTGTAATTAACCTTGCAAGCATTGATGTTAATAATAGCGATCTGGAAGAAACTCTACGTGGAAGTAGTTGGTTCGATGTAGCTAAATGGCCGCAAGCGCTATTTACTACCCATAAAGTTGAACTGATTAGTGACAAGCGTGCGAAGTTTAGTGGGGATTTGACCTTGCATGGGGTTACTGCACCTATAGTGTTGGATGTGATTTTTAATGGTGGGGGTAACAATATGCTGACCGGTCGCTACACCTTAGGGTTTACCGCGACAACGCAATTCAAACGCTCACAGTTTGGTATGGATTATTTAATTCCAGCCATTGGTGATGAAGTGAATGTGGAAGTTTTTGCGGAGTTTCAAAAGCAATAAGCAACCAGGAAAGCTTAGGAATCAATTATAAGTTTCAATATCTTGAGGTAGAAGAAAAATTTGGACGTTAGTGATTTTTTAATTCATTGAAATGGACGATGACATGAACAAAGAAAATAATTACGCTTTTCTATTTTGGTTATTGGGTGTTTTTTTTCTCTTCTTGATACTTCTTATTTTTTATTTAAGGTACGACCAAAAAAGTCCAGATGCCCATAAAGCGTTCACACACAATGGAATTACTTATTTGGGCCAAGGTTGGGGCGTAGAAGAACGCAAACAATTATCCTATACCTCCTTTGGCTCACGCATCATTGATTACGAATGGTTTCTCGCTCTGGAAAACGCGAATAATCAACAGCTTTTTAGGCAGGACAATAATCTAGCGCGCCTGGGGTTTTTAATGGAGTTGCCACACGCATTTAACCCTGACGGATTACCAGTAGGCATAACACGGGACAGCGATGACAATGGAAATAGTTGGATGGGGTTAACATGTACAGCATGTCATACAGGTGAAAGTATTATTAATGGGCAGGCGGTGCGTATAGACGGTGGTCAAAGCCTATTAAATTACACTCAATTTGAAGTTGAAATTCTGGAGGCACTAACAGCCACTCTTGCACAACCGGAAAAATGGCAACGTTTTTTGACACGTCTGAAAAATAAAAAAAGTAATCTGGATGCGAACAGCGTAAAGCAACAATTAACGAAGCGTGCAGAAGAGTTAAAAAATCGCTTCGCGATGAATGCTAGTCAGGTTCCTTATGGTCATGGGCGTCTTGATGCGTTTGGTCAAATTTTCAATGCCATTGCCGCCGAAGCCTTGGGGATCGTTGAGAATAAGCGACCTCCTGATGCGCCGACGAGTTTTCCGGTGTTATGGGATGCATCGCATTTAGATCTGGTGCAATGGAATTTGTCAGCGCCAAATAAGGAGCCTGGTCCATTAGCGCAAAATGCTGTTACTGCTCTCGCTGTTTACGGAACTGTAGAAGTTGTTGGGCACAACCTCACATATTCCTCCAGCATTAACATTAAAAACCTTGGCTACATTCAAAAGGAGTTTTACAAATTGGTTTCACCCAAATGGCCGGAGAATTTGGCTGGAAAATTAGATCAGGAATTATTGCGCAACGGTGAAAAAATTTATCAAACAGAATGTCTGCAATGCCATCAGTTGGTGGATTCCAATAATTCAACGCGGCAACTAACATCAATCGCTGTACCTGCAGAAGAAATAGGTACTGATCCGCGTATGGTGGATAATTTTAATGATGAAACTGTTAAAACCGGCGAGCTGGAAGGTAAACACTTTGCACTTTGGTTTGGCAGGAAATTCACCGCGGAAGCAACGCGTTTGGATGTGGTTCTACATGTAGTTTTGGCAACTTTGCTGCATCATCCGTGGGAAAGCGTATGCGCCATAGTTGAAGAGTTTAGAAGTAATAAATCTCAGGAGTTGGATGCGAAAGCCAAATACTATAAAGCAAGACCCATAAATGGAATATGGAGCTCCGCACCTTATCTTCACAATGGCTCTGTGCCTACGGTTTACGATTTATTATTACCGGCCTCACAACGTCCTGCACAATTTTATGTGGGTAATCGCGAGCTCGATACAATTAAGATTGGCAATAAAGCGGGGTTTTTGGAAAATTCGAGTTTATTTGATACAACCTTGCCGGGCAATTCCAATGCTGGACATGAATACGGAACTCAACTGGATGAGGCAGACCGCAAAGCATTATTGGAATATATAAAAAGTTTATAGATTTACATTAAATTAATGGAGCAAGCACACCTGATTATTGCCAAGTGTGCTTTCTAATGTATTAAAAGTTAATACTTGCACCTACAAAGCCTTTGCGGCCTATCGCGGGGAAACCTATATCATTATAAAATTTCTCATCAGTGAGATTCTCCAGGCGTAAACTGATTGAAAGCTGTTTATTGAGTTTCCATTTTGCTCCGAGATCCAGGCGATTGTATTGATCTAATGTTTCAATAAGTGTGTCGCCCGTATATTGGCTCGCCGCTAGACGATCATCTACCCACAAATAGTTAGCATTAAATTGCCAGCTTTCATTCAATGTAAAAATTGCATTAGCACCGGCTTTGATTTCTGGTCGACCCATTAGCGGGTATTGAGCTTCAATGTCTGCGTAACTTACGTGTGCGCCGAGTTGCCAACGATTATCAGCTGACTGCCACTGGATTTCCGCTTCCGCTCCCCGAGTATCGATTGTGTCGGTACGGTTCACGTTTCTAAAAGATTCGTTGTCAAAATCAATCAGGTTTTCATAGGTATTTCTAAAATAGCTTAAATTAATGCTTGTGTTTCCAGCTTTCCATTCAATGCCTGCGTCACGTGTCTTTGCGGTTTCCTGTATTAGCTCTTTATTGCCAACGAGCGGATGACCGAGCGCAAAAAAACTTGGTAATTTAAAACCTTGGCCAGCGTTTGCAAACCAACTCAAATTTTCATTAACTTGATAACGCGCACCGATTTGCCCACTATCCGTTTCATCAAAGTCATCTGGCGAATCACGACGTCCGCTGGCTTGTATTAAAAAGTTTTCGGTTGCGTAAATATTTAAGTTGATGAATGCACTATTAATACGGCGGTCAAGGGAAAAATTCACTGGATCATCAAGACCGGTGATGTAACCCAAGCTTTCGCCGGATTCATGTTTTGTTTCTAAACCAGTATTTCCCCAAATAAATTTTTCATCGCCAATGGTATTTACCCAGCTAAGACTTTCTCGTGTGAAATCAGTATCGCTACCATTTGGTGGCACGGCAAAGTAGGGGGGTATGCCGGGTGAGCTCAGTACTTCCTCACGATTAAACCATGTCGCCTGTATTTTGCTGCGCCATTTTTCATTTACTTGAAATTGCCATGCTAATGCAACGTTTTGATCGGTAAAATCGCTATTGTCCAAATCGCGACTTTGCGCAAATAAAGGCCCGCCGCTCTGTTCGGGAAAACTTGTCTTTTCACCATCCAGATAACGATATGAAAAATCAATGCGATGTGATTCTTGTTGCCAATTTAATTTTACGAGAGCTTCCTTATTTTCTGCCGAGCTGCCTTCAACGGGTTCGCCAGCATCTTTACTTTGAATTTTTATCGCATAACCCACATTATTAATGCTTCCGGTGGTGGTAAAGCTTGTGGTTTTGTATCCGTCTTCACCTGCTGCAACACTTAAATTATGTTGTGCCGTTTCAGTGGGTTCTGCAGTAATAATATGAATCACGCCAGCAAGCGCATCTGGGCCATAAATTGCGGATTGTGCGCCGCGAATAATCTCAATGCGTTTAATAGAATCAATATTTATGTTGTTAACATCAAACGCACCGCCACGACTATTGGTTGGGTCATTGAGTTGTACACCATCGAGCAATACTAAAGTGTGATTGCTTTCGGCGCCGCGCAATGAAATAGCTGTGAGTCCGCCGGGGCCGCCTTGCTCGTCTACCCAAATGCTGGGAACCTGACGCAATGCGTCCACTAGACTGTGGCTGCTTAATGTGAGCAATTGTTCCTGACTAATCGTTGTCACTGACGAAGCGATTTGTTCAGCGGAGATAGGGCTGTAAGTGCCGGTCACAATTATTTCGTCGGTAGCTGCATAGGTATGAGTGGCGACAAGTGCGCCAACAAAGACAGATAATTTTTTGAGCATCATGTGAAAACCTTAAAAAAAATGGCCACGTATAAGTGGCCATAGAGAACAAACTTGCGATTAGCCACTACAGGTCTATTTAATTTGCTTTTGCAAATTTATATAGCGTGTAGTAACTGTGCAATTGTGCAGGTGCGGTATCTTTAAACAATTGTTGGTTGTTTAACTCGATATGATAAACACGCGCGGTTTGTTGCGGATGAATTGAGGGATGGCCAAGTTCCGCGAGCTGAATTGTAATTTGTTTACGATCAGCACTGATACTGATGTTTGTAATTCTTTCCATAGCTTTACCTAACTCATCAGAACCGTAATCTGCGGAGTCGCGATACACCCATGACTTAATATTTATCAGCTTTTGTAAATCCTTGGCATCTATTGTTTCATTAACAGGTTGAGTTAGTTGCAGCATAAAACCATTACTGGTGGCGTGTGTACTATGAATAGCCGGCGCGACAGTTTTTCCATCCCACGTAATGCGCTGCATGCTTGCAACATGACCACCTTTTGCTTGCCAGCCGCGACCGGTTTGGCCTAAGAGTAAACTGCCGTCACTTAAAAATAATGGGCGCATTACGCCCGATTCGAGCCCATCAATAAACGGCATAACACCACCTTGTTCAACGCCATCAATTATTTCAGTATTTACGCGCAATAAGTTTGATTGCGTTTGATCGCCAATCAACATTTGTTCAGCGAATGGCCCAAATTTTCCTTTGGTGCTATCCCATGCAGGGTTGCCTGGAGAATTTGCTACTTTATTATGCGGAAGTAAAATAACGGGCATTACTCGTTTATCAGCAAATTTATTCCAAGCTATTTCAGATGAGTCAGGTGTCATACCCGGCAAATCAACAAGGCTAGAGGGATGACCATAAAATTTATTCTGTGTCAGCACGAAAATTTTGGATGTACCCACATATTCGCCCTGATTCTCCGAATACCAGAGGCGCCCATCCGGGCCATTGGCTAACCCTGCCGGGCTGCGCAATCCATTTGCCCATGGCGTAAATTTATTCACATCATTTTTATTGGTATTATTTTCTATACGAATATTCCAGCCCGCAAATCCTCCTGTGCTACCCATATATTTTCCGCCTGCGTTGTAGGCAGAACCGTCACCGCCATCAGCGAGATTGATATTGATGTAGTAGGCACCGTCATTACCACGTACTGGTCCGTGCATGTAGGAGTGATAGTTTCCGTGATACGAATGCGCGTCAAATAACGTCTCATAATTGTCGGCAATACCATCACCATTGGTATCACTAATTCGCGTTAGTTCCGCTTTTTGGCCTGCAACGACAGTCAGACCTTTTTTATCCTCGACAATAACCCCGAGACTGTCGAAAGTACCTTCTGCAAATAGACGCCACTCGCCTTTGACTAGTCGCCAAATACCTGCAGTGCGTGTTCCGACAATTAAAGTATCGTCTGGTGCAAGCGCTAAACCAAGAGCTTCAAATAATTGTTCGCGACCAAAATTATCTTTAGGCGGATAGTAGCTTTCTATGTTGTAACCTGCAGGCAGATCCGCCGTAGCTTTAACAACTTTTAAGGGTTGTTTGCGATAATCAAACGCGGATTTGGGTGCGTGCCACACATTAATAGCAAGGGCTATTTTCGCGGTCAGTGTTGCATTAACTTTTCCAGGAGGCAGAGTCCAGGTATTGTTTTGTGCTTCGCTCTTATTAACATTAATGTGTGAAAGCACACTGGTGTTTATAGCAAATGTTTGTTCATCCTTTAATTCACCATTCACATTTATTTTTACAATACCGCCCTTTTCAAATGTTGTTTGAACAGACACCAGATTTTTTCCAATGCGGTATTTAAAGTAGGGCGTGGCCAATTTATCTTTTGAGTTACGTGTATACCCCAAAAATTGCGCATCGACTTCACTTACGAGCGCAAGATGATCTTTTGGGCTGTAAAGGAATTTTTTCACCGTTTCTACATCGCCAAATTTTGCATCCTTGAATGAAAAATCAATTGGCCTGCCAGCGGAATTTAGAGGTGCGAATAAAAATTCCTTATCTGCCAAATCAATTTCACGGCTTTCAAATCCGGTTTTTAAACCTTTACCACCACGGTTAGTAAATTCGCCCGTCATGTCGAGAAAGCCACCCTGCCAAATTTTTGCAACAGCGAGGATGCGAGGATCAAATGAGTAATTAACACCATTTGCCTGTGCAACGTGGATAGTGCGGCCGGACAAATTAATCATAGGTCCACGCTGAATTCTTACAGTATCATCCACTAATAATTGCAATCGATCTTCGATAGGATCGTATTTTTCTGGTGTTCCCTGTTTCATTAATTTTATGACTGGACCTTGATTATGAAGGTCATTCAAACTAGTGAGGTAGGCTCCGATTGCGTCAATTTGTATGTCGCTAAGTATTTGCGAACTAAACGGTGGCATTACTGGTAAATAAGCTTCGCCTTTTTTTTCACCTTTCTCGGAAACGGCTAACTGATCTGTAGGTGAACGCAAGCTGCGGTGTAAATATTCTGTGTTTGCTTTGATATTGAATTTATGACCTTCACCACCTTCAACTACTTCGCGTGATCGCGGTTCGCGGGTGAATAAACCAAATAAGTTTGGGCCTGTAGTGACTGTTGAATCGTCTTTGACTACGGAGTGGCATACGTTACAGCCCACAGATTCAAATGTTTCTTTACCCACTGCTACATAGTCAACAAGTTCGCCGATGTTGGTTGAACCGCCGCTGCTTTCCGGTGGGATAATATTTGAATATTCGACGGGCAATACTTTGAAATTCCGAAAAGCAAACGGCCCTTGGTTAGCTAAAATCGCTGTTTGCCCAAACGCGCTTTCCCATTTTGTAAAAGCATCATCACTTTGATGCTCAATGATTTGGTTTGTGGCTACAATGTCGCCATTAATACGCGCTTCAAGAATTAATGCTTTCTGTGTTTTTTCACTTGCTTCATTAAAGCGCGGCGCACGGAATTTTATACTTAAGCTTTGCCATTCATTATTTTTGTATTTGCTTTCCCCTCCGAGTGGGAATGCATAATGACCTTGAATAAAAATTTTTGCTGATGAGCCTTGCGGAACCAAATATTCCATGGTTATCAAGGCATCGCCATAAAAATATTTTCCTGCTAAATATTTTATGGAACTTGCCTCACCCTTGCTGACCAGAATGATTGCAGGCTCAGATTTTTTATTATCAATTTGGAGCTTTTTTCCAACCACACTTACATTGGTAGCGGAGATCCAATCTGTGTTTTCGTTGAAGGCATCTAACGGTGATTCAGCAAATGTTTGGACGGAAATAACGGCTAGCGTGATGCTAATCAAAAAGCGTTTCAAAAAAAGCATGGTCCTGCTCCAGCATTGAGGATGTGAAGTGGGCCGCGTAGGCGGCACGCTTGAGTGGAGGTCGTCAGATTGCAACGGTTTTGCGATTAAATTTTTCTGAGCCAGATATTACGAAAACTAACTGCGTCGCCGTGATCTTGTAGCCTTAATGGGGCGCAACCGTGAGCTATGTAAGCAGGCTTACCAATCCAGGCGGTAGCACCTTTTATCTCTACATTATTTTGAACAAGCACTCCGTTTAATAAAACGGTTATGCGCGCTGGAGAGACAAGTTTTTTTGCATCATTAAATTTAGGAGCAGTGAAAATGATATCGTAGTTTTGCCAAACTCCCGGTGCACGAGTAGGGTTGACAAGGGGAATATGTTGCTTGTAAATGGAGCCAGCTTGTCCATTTGAATAGGTTTTATTATTGTAGGAATCCAGTACTTGAACCTCATATTGTTCCTGCAAAAAAATTCCGCTGTTATTACGTGCTTGACCGGTCAATTCTTTTCCATCGTCACCGTTAACTTTTGTGGGTGTCGTCCATTCAACATGCAATTGTACATCGCAAAAGGAATCTTTAGTTTTGATATCGCCAGTTTTAGGTGCAACGGTTAGAGCTCCATTTTTTATATCCCACTTTGCTTCGCCGCCTTCAGCACTTTGCCATTGGTGAAGCGATTTACCATCAAATAAAATAATAGCGTCTGATGGCGCGGTATTCTCATTGGCTGTTATTACTGCGGGCACCGGCGACCAGACTTCGGATTCTTCCGCTAATTGCCACGGTTCTTTCGACGCACTCGACGCACTCGACGCAGCCATCAGCGGGAGAGAAAAGGTTGCAATTGCTAACAGGCTAAACAGGTTGATAATTTTTAATCTCATTATTTTCTCATTGTATGAAGTTACAGTGTATGTGCTTGGCTAGTGGAACATCGAATAAATATAGGCCAATGTAATATTCAATTTACATATGCATCATAAAGATGTTGAGCTAAACAAGTTTAGATCTAAAACAAATTTGCGGGCAATAATTTATGTCTTTGACGTCGCAAATAAATGTGTCAGTCGTCTGGCTGGTTGAATTTAACGAAAATATTAGGAAATTTTTAACATTATATAGATAAGAAAAGTTAAGGTCAGGCGATGGAGTCATGGCATTTTGCATATTTAAACTAATGCAACCCCTCCATCAACGGGAATACAGCAATGATTTGAATCAGCCCAACAGCTTCATCCAATATAAGCGCACCCCAAAGTAAGGTTATGACGCGCCCAATTATTCCTAAGGTAAAGCAAATACATGAGTAACATTAATAGAGGTGATACGGTCATGCCATAGCGATATGCCAGTTTTATAAAATTCCTTTTGCTGCAAAACAGCATGTCCGATCAGATTAAAAAAAGCGCTCGCAAATTATGCAGTCATTTTATCGATCACAAATAAAGCTCCCCGTATAAATCCAAATGCGTTAGATACAGGCGCAAATCAAATTCATACTGGTGATAATTAGGCTCCATGTGACGACAAAGTTGATAAAAGCTTTTGTTGTGTTCTTTCTCACGAAAATGCGAAAGTTCATGCACGATTATCATCTTCAAAAACGCTTCCGGTGCAATACGAAACAGACTGGCAATTTTGATTTCATTCACAGCTTTTATTCTGTTGCCTTGTACTCGCTTGATGTAATGATGTTGGCCAAGCGCATGTTGGATGACTTTAATTTTTGAATCGTATTGCACTCGATTGAGTGGCTGCGCCTTACTCATATACTGGTTTTTTAAGTCCACGGAATATTCATAAAGTTGTTTGTCAGTGCGAATTTCATGCGTATTGGGATACTTATGTAGCAGAATTTGGCCCAAGCGTTCGTCACTAATAATCCGCTCTACGTGCGAAATGGTTTCTGCAGGGTACCCGGTGAGATATTTGAGTGGCAAGGGACTATGCATACTGGAGTCGCTATTAAATATTCGATGCATTCTAGGCCGGTAGACCTGCTGCGACAATCGTACATTATTTGGTTCAGTTTTAGGCGCAGCATCTGCACCGCTAAAAATTTTGCTTGATAAAGGCTAGATGACAATCGAAACACTCCGGCATAACGTTAATATAGCGGGGTTATTTGCTAGATATCCTCAAAAATCCCTGTGAAATTCGATGTAATTGGGTACATCTCTAATGCATGCAACACTTAACTCGCCGGAGTAACCCACGTTCCAAAAAACCATCAGCGTCGTGACCCTGTCTCGCTTGGAAACCTGGGGATGCCTTGAGACAGAATTTTTGCTCCGTAATGTAAGGTGGGCGCAAGGTCGCGCGAGTAATGTAAGCTACACATAATGCTTATTGCATATTTAGCCGCGTCGTTACTAAAAGGCAGTGTGTGATGTAAAGGTATTAATGATGCTTTACGTGACAATTGAAAAGCCGGTAGTATTGGGGGATTCAACATATGGTAGAGGTAATCTAGATGTCCATGACAGATAGTTTTGTCAGCATTCGCGGTCGCCGACTGGATTTGAATGATCTGGTTGATCAGCGTCTGCGTGATGAGAGTTATCTTTTAGGATTGCGTGAGCGAATTCAAAACGCGCAACCTTTTCAACATTTTGTTGAGGACGGTTGGTTTAATCCTGATTTGTTGGAACTGGTTCTTGAGGAGTTTGAAGATAAGTCCGATCCCGTTTGGAAACCTGTAGCTGATAAATACCAAAGTACGCATCGATCAGCCGTAGGTGCCAATTTGGGGCCTGCAAGTCAACTCTACTTTTCCATTGTGAACGCCGGCTGGTTTGTTCGCATGTTGTCCATGTTGACTGGCGTTGATGACCTTATTGTAGATGTTCAGCTACATGGCGGCGGTCTTCATGAAACAAGGCCAGGTGGCATGTTTGGTATCCATCGCGATTTTGACCGAAATGTTCGTACAGGCTTACACAATGAGATGGTATTGATTACTTACCTCAATAAGGATTGGCTTCCTGAATGGAATGGTGCTCTAGAGTTGTGGGACCCATCTGCAACTAAAAAGGTAAGCAGCATAGAACCAGAGTTTGGACGTACTATTCTGATGTGTCATGGTAAAGCCAGCTATCATGGACATCCTCAGCCTCTTACAACACCGCCAGGGATTATACGCCGTTCCTTGGCAGCTTATTTTTATACCAATCGTTTTGCCAGTGTTGATCGCGAGGCGCGCGAAAGCTCCCTGTTCCTTTTCTGGACAAAAGCCGACCGTGTACGGCGATTTGGTAAAGCGGTGACACCGCCGATTTTATGGGATCTTATCTCTAGTTCAAAACGAAACTATTAAAAGTAGATATTTGTCGTTTAGTGTATTAAATATACATCTACTTGATGTTGATTGAAATGGCAGCTCTTTTTATTAGCGAAAACAAATGCGATCCCAACCTGTGTCACAGTTCATGTTTTTGAAATTTTATTGTCATATTAACAAGATGTTTGAGAGTTTTATTTTTGATCATTTTTCCCATGAATAAAAAAAATCTAGCTTTTACTGCACTCTTTTAATGCTTTGCATGCCCTGATATGTGACGGGTTACTAATTTTCTAAAAAACTTCATATTTGGAATGACGCATCAATTTCTTTGTTGGATTATGTATGCGGTTTTGTGTGAAAATCTTATGTGCGGCAACGCACGAAATGAAATTGTACAATCTAGTAAAGTCGCCGCTGCCTAGATCGCTGCTTTATTTATAATTACCCTCCGCTTAGGGCATTCACTTTTTTGAAACTTTTTTCGGGCACTTTAGATAAGGAGCGTGTAAGGCTGGATTATGTTTTTTATATAGACTCAAGAATGCACAAAAATTCGCTTGATTATTACGCTCAGCCGGATTTTTCTTAATTACCAAAAATATTTTATGTAATTGGCGTCAGTGTTTTTGGCCTGAATAATGCAGGCCTTAAATAAGTCACATACAGCTTAGTGGAGATAGTAATGAACAGTCCAGATATGCCTAGTGGCCCCATGTCCCCGGTGTCTATAAACGCGCAGCCACCGGGAATTCGTTTGCATCACTCAAAGATATTAGCGCTGTTTAGAGCAATTGATAGTTTATTAATCGTATTTACGCTTTGGGCTATTCTCGCCATAGCAAATGTTGAGTGGGTAAACGCTTATACAAGTTGCGCAATTTCTGCGGTTATCATTTTTGGTTTTTTTGCTGAGGGAAATGAGGTTTATTACTTATGGCGTGGTGACTCAACCTCTGGCTTGGCAGTGCGACTGGTTACCGCGTGGCTAGGTACCGCACTTATTATCAGTCTAGCGCTGTTATTTTTCTATCGTGGCGATGGACTGGATACACAAATTCTCATGTTATGGGCTATTGAGACGCCGCTCGTTATGGTCGCGCTTCACTGGGGGCGCCGCGTATTTTTGGCCAAATTGCGCTCCAACCCTACAGAGCCTCGCAGAGTTGCGATTGTTGGTGCAAATGAATTGGGTCTGCGTTTAATTAACTCCATGACTGGCATGCCTTGGTTGGGCTATCGCGTCGTAGGTTTCTATGATGACCGCATTGAAAAAGACGATGCAAGTCGTCGTTTAATCACTCAAAACATTGATATTAAAGGTGGTCTTGAGCAACTTTATAAAGACGCCCATAGCGGCAAAATCGATATAGTCTATGTTGCTCTGCCGATGCGCGCTGAATTGCGCATGCATGAATTGATTAATCGTCTAGCGGATACCACCGTAACTCCTTATGTCATACCGGATGTATTCAGTTTTGACTTAATGCATTCACGCTTAACCTGCTTGAAAGGTATTCCAGCGCTCAGCATTTATGATTCACCTTTAGTTGACAACGGATGGGCTAAGCGTCTTGAAGACATAATCATTTCATCATTAATGCTATTGATGCTCGCTATACCAATGTTGATTATTGCTGTAGCTGTGAAAGTAACATCTCCCGGTACTGTGTTTTTTAAACAAACACGTTACGGCATGGGTGGCGAGCGCATTAAGGTTTGGAAATTCCGTTCTATGTCAGTATGTGAAGACGGCGACAGTGTTGTTCAAGCTAAGCAAGGAGATATGCGTGTAACTCCTTTAGGTGGTTTTCTACGTCGCACTTCCCTGGACGAACTTCCTCAGTTATTTAATGTGTTAAGCGGTAGCATGTCCCTGGTTGGACCTCGTCCGCATGCGGTTGCGCACAATGAGTTTTATCGCGGCCAAATTAAGGGTTACATGTTGCGTCACAAAGTGAAACCAGGAATTACTGGGCTTGCACAAATTAATGGCTTTCGTGGTGAGACTGAAACCTTGGATAAAATGTCAGGGCGCATTACTTATGACTTGGAATATATTCATAACTGGTCATTAATGCTCGATTTAAAGATCCTTTGGGGGACTCTATTCAGAGGTTTTGTGGGGCAGCAAGCCTACTAGGCTTCAGGATTGAGATGCGAGATATTTTAAATAACCATACTAAGTTAGCCGCAATATCATTATTTTTTTTGTTGCACAGTAACGGTGCTATTGCGGCCGAAGAAAAGTTGATTAGTGGGGCATTAGGTGCTTCACAATTGTGGGACAGTAATTTTTTTCGAGACCCTGATGAAATAGCGATTTCGGAGCAAGTTACTGTATTGACAGCCGGTATCAATGTAGCCACTAGCATAAGCCGTCAACAACTTAGTGCACGCTGGGGCGCGCGCTCATATCAGCATAAGGAAAATGAACAATTTGATGAGACATTCCAGGCCGGATTCGCGAGATGGAATGGCGCATGGGCTGGCGACTTCACATCCAATTTGGAATGGTCGCGTGATTCTTATCTAGTCGATAGGTGGGAGGCGGACGAAAGCGATGTGGTTGCACGAGACACTGCAAAATTTGCAATAACGAAAGGCCGCGACAATCGTTTCTCTTTTCAAGTAGGTGGGAGTCAATCCAATCAACATCATTCTAATGATCAATTTACGAAACTGGATTTTGACGATCGTGAAGGATTTGCAGGCGTTACCTATAAAACCCCTTCGCTTTCAACATTGACCTTACGTTATAGAAGTGGGGATCGCGTATATGACGACTTGTCGGAGCTGGATCCGACTCGAGACTATAACTTTAAATTTGATCAGCTAGAATTTGAAAATGTTTGGAAAATTTCATCCAAAACAAGTTCTACAGTAAGTTTTACAAGATTTAAGCGTAACGGAGTTCTTAACAACTCAACGGGTGATTATGCAACGTTGGATTTCAGCTGGGATGCAACCCCAAAAATTCAATGGCGCGCAGGTTACACCTATAAGGAGCCTGCGTTAGGTGAGACGATTGACCTACCAACCACAATACAAACAGGTTTTGTAAGTTTTTCATGGGATTTTTTATCTAAGCTGAGCGTCTCCAGCAGGCTTGAAAAAGTATTGCGCGATTATCGTAATGAGGGTGAAGAAGTTCCTCGCAAAGAGTCCCAGATCAATATTTCACCGCTAGTAATCACCTATGCAATGAATGATTCATTAAATTTTAAGCTTGACACTTCATGGCGCAGAAATGAATCACCGAAAGCTGATCGAGCATATGAAACCTCACAAGCCTCGCTTGGTATGACATTTCGCTTTTAAAATCCTATTAAATAGCTTTAAACTAAGACAAATTGCAAGGAGTGATATTTGTTCGGTTAATCTAATGGATTTTTTTAATATTGCCCCTTTGTTCTTTAATTGATAGCGCATAATAATTAAGTAAGCCTAGGTGTCGAAGATATGATTAAGAATATCTTTTCGTTCGCTGAACGAAAATCCGCGTCAACTGGACGATTACCCTATCCTCATGTCGAGCTATTTTACTGGTCTCCATCTAATGGTAGCGTGAATTTCGGTGATAGACTTGCAGATATAGTTTCAAGGCAAATGCTTGCCTTGCATGGATTGAGCCTGGACGATGAGGTAGATCGTCAGGAGCGTTTGTTCTCAGTAGGTTCAGTCTTGCACTTTAGCAAAACTGGTGACCATATCTGGGGGACTGGTTGGAATGGCAAAATACCTGAGAAGGAATTTAAGGCGAAGGGTTTAAAAGTTCATGCGGTGCGTGGGCCGTTGACTGCTGAGTTTTTAAGAAGTCGTAAACTTGATGTCCCCAATGTATATGGCGATCCGGCACTATTGCTCCCTCATATTTTTAAAAATAGATTCAAACCCACCGCTGAAATCGATTATGTGTTTGTGCCTAATCTGCACGACTTGGCGTCCGTAGGGCAGGAAAAAAATGTTGTTTCACCATTGTGGGGTTGGAATTCGGTTGTTGAATCTATTTTGAAATCCAAATTGGTGTTAGCAAGCTCGTTACATGGACTCATTGTGGCCGAGGCTTTTGGTATCCCGGCGCGCTATGTTCGTATTTCTGAAACTGAAGATCTGTTCAAGTACAAAGATTATTATTTCGGTAGCGGACGCACCGAATCAGAATTTAAATTTGCCACCTCAATTGAAGAAGGTCTGGAGATGGGGGGGGCACCTTGTATTCGTTACAATCCTACACCACTAATAAAAGCCTTCCCTTTAGCTTTATGGGGAAAACGTTTAAATCGTTGAAAACTTCGCTTTTAATTTTTTAGTGTTAAATCATCCATATCTTTTAAAAATGTGTAAAGACATGACTATTTGCTATGTCGTTACTTTTTATTTTATATCAATAGGCCATCATGAATTGCTCAAGAGTTGTACTTTGCAATTCCACGAGCTAGCCGAAGTGGTGGTCAACTCTCTAATAAAGATATGCTGAAGATGGATATGGTGTTTGGTGGTGTGCCCGAACTCGCTCTTGCTACCGTGTCAATCGCATGCATCCGCGCAAGAAAATTAGCACAGGTTTAAATTTCTGGGGAGCCATGTCTTCAGCTTCATTGAAAATCATTCGTGTAGCAGATCTAAAAATTACTAACATTACGACTATATAAATAAGTCCACCCAAAATACACAAAAGCGCTATGTTTAGTAGAGCCGGAATTTTAGTTGCAAGTAGAGGGGTTGCGAAATAAACAGCAACAAACATGAGTACTGAAGCAATAAAGCTTGAGGCGACCTCTTTTGGAATATGCCCCATGGGTACGTTGAATGCCTTTTTAAACCAAAAAATCCCCATCCAATTAATAATGAACCCACGTACTGAAAAGGCCAATGCAGCAACCACTAAGCCATAGGGAACAAAAATAAGACCGAGGCAACAATTTATAACGAATGAAACTGTCGCTATAGTCATTACCATTTTGGAGTGACCGCTTGCGGTAAGCGCAGCATTGATATGAAGACCTACAACGTAGGGCGCGATACCGAAAGAAAGAATAGTCATTATCACGCCACTCATTTCCCATTTGACACCAAATGCAAAAACAATAAATTGAGGTGCTATCGCAGCCGCACCAAAAAATAATGGAAATATTAAAAATGATCCCATGCGGATCATTCGAACGGCGGCTCGACCTTGATTAGCCGTTCCTTCGACACGAGCGAGAGCAGACAGTGCGGTATGCTCGAAGGGTTTGAGTAAAACATCTTGTAAAATGTATAGAGCCCGGCCGCCGACTCGATAAAAACCGAGGGCTGCAGGGCCAATCATGATGCCGATCATAAGCTCAAATATTTTTGAACTTGCGTTACCAATAAATTGCGCGAGCATTAATGGCGATGAAAAATTTAAAATTTGCTGTGCAAATTCTCTTGAGTAAGTCAGGCTCGGCATCCACTTGGCGGTAGAAAGGGTGAGTATGGTAACGATTAGCTGATTTAATAACTGCTGCGCCACAAGTGCCCATACGCCGTAGCCACGGTAAGCGAGAAAAATACCAAGTGCGCCTGGAATTAATCCGGCAAGAACGGTGCGAAGTGCGATAATTTTAAAAGCAAATTCGCGCTTTAATTTCCCTTCATGTACCGCTTTCGTTCCCTCCAAAAAAAACATTATTGAAAATACATACAAGATAGTGCCGGCCTCGGGTTGGTAGTAACGTGCTACCAAAGGTGCAATTACTGCAATCACAACAAGTGCTACGGCTAATGAAAAAAGTAAGTTTAGATAAAAACAGGTCGAGGCGTACTTGTCATCCCATTCTGCTTTTTGAACCACTGCTTGTGAAAAACCGCCATTAACAATGATTTTTCCCAGCTCAACGATAATTAACGCAAAGGCTACCAACCCTATTTCAGCTGGGCTGAGTAAACGCGATAAAACGATAAAAATGACAAAGCTTATGGCGCTGTTACCACTCGCGGCTAAGCCCATCCACGCTGTGCTTTTCCCTAGTTGTGCTTTTATATTCATAGAGGTACTTTGTGCTGAGAGGGCGATTCAATAAGCAGAATGTCATCGTAAAAATTAACGGTTAATTCAGCTAGATTACGCCAATCATAATTGTCCAGAGGGCAGGAGGGGGCTCTTAGTAATTGATCCAGCTTTTGAAGCATGGAGCCTAACTCGGCGGCATTTAATTCACTGTCGTAACTATAAATCCACTGCGAACCTAATTCATTTTGTAGCTCAACGAATGCACCGATGTGCGGTGCGATAACAGGCTTGTTAAATGACAGCGCTAATAATAATGCTCCTGAATTCAAGATGGATTTGTAAGGCAAGATTACTGTGTCGGCAGCGCTCATGAAGACATGGAGCTGGTCATCTGGAATAAATTCCAAGCGCATGAGAATATTATCCTGACCTTCGGCAAGCGCTTCAAGTTGTTCTTTGTATTTCGGTGTTTCAGGTTTTCCTGCGATTACTAAAATATAGTCATTGAGTTTCGCTTCACTGAATTCCTTAATTAAAGCATCACAATTTTTATACGGTTTAATCATTCCCATAAATAGCAGTATTTTTTTATCAGTAAGTAAACCTAGTTCTTTTTTTGCGCGCTCTTTGCTAATTGGATTCGGATAACAGTCGCGGTAATGACCGTGAGGAATTACTGCGCAGGGAATATCTTGCTGTGCCGGATAATGTTGTAAGAAACTGGTTTTTCCTTCGTCTGTAAGAAAAATTAAACCGTTACAAAGTTTTATAAACTTCGATAAAAAAAATTGTGAAAATTTCGGATGAAAAGCATCGTGAGGCTCTAAATTGTGCGCGGTCCAAACCAACCGTGCACCTTTCAACTTGGCAATTCGCATCATGAGTGTTAATAGCAATGCTCGCTGAATTGCTTTAAGCCAACTGGGTTGATCAATATAGCCGTCTGGCCAATGCACGTGCACAATATCAAATTTTTCCTTTAAGACACGTTTATGAGAATATTCATAAACGCTGTGCCCGCCAGCTTCAATCTTTCGGTAGAGTTGCGCATTGTAAGGATTTACCCTTTCGTTGCTAAAAGCGGGTGATGCTAAAATTCGCATTCAGTATCTCATGGTCAATTTAAGGGCAAGAAAGCCAGGCTTAACGAGTCCCTATGTCTTTTCAGCCCATTTAGATTTGTTGCGTTCTGCATTAATACATAATGCTAAAAAAATTCCTATATCAATAGTATATCGACGCATCAATCGTGTTGGCTCCAACGATAAACGATAAAGCCATTCAAGTCTAAGTTTACGCACTAGCGCAGGAGCTCGTTGTTTATCTCCTGCCAGAAAATCGATTAACGCACCTACACCCATGAATACATTTGCATGAAGTTTGTGCTGATGATCGAGTATCCATTTTTCTTGCAATGGATTTCCCATTGCCACTATAACAACATTCGCCCTGCAT
>Ga0247738_10000165_pt1 | contig 28960 bp, 27 predicted proteins | sample UWRJL013104B2_FD_180936 | JGI IMG/M metagenome (GOLD analysis project Ga0247738, IMG submission 180936) | Plant litter microbial communities from Arlington Agricultural Research Station in Wisconsin, United States - UWRJ-L013-104B-2 | ecosystem: Environmental > Terrestrial > Plant litter >...
AGATCGGGGAGATGATGAGGTAGACGGCGATCGTCTCGCCGAGCGCCCGGCCCAGCCCCAGCATGACCCCGCCGATGATGCCGCCGCGGCCGAACGGCAGCACGACCGAGCTGATCATGCCCCAGCGGGTCGCGCCGAGCGCGAAGGCGCCCTCCCGCTCCCCCACGGGCGCCTGCGAGAAAGCCTCCCGCATGACCGACGTCTGGGTAGGGACCACCATGAGCCCGACCACGATCCCCGCGATGAACGCGGACGAGGTGAAGGCGCTCGCCTCCGTGAGCACGTCGCCCGACCCGTCCGTGACGGCGAAGACGGGAATCCACGCGAAGTAGGTGGAGATCCACTGGGAGACCGGGATGACGGCGGCCTGCAGGAAGAACACGCCCCACAGGCCGAACACGATGCTCGGGACGGCGGCCATGAGGTCGACGAGCGAGACGAGGAAGTCACGCAGTCGCCCGCGCACCACCTCGGAGAGCAGGAGGGCGGTGCCGACCGCGAGAGGCACCCCCACGCACATGGCGATCACCGCGATCGTCACGGTGCCGAACAGCACCGCCCCGACCCCGAACGTCTTCGTCTCGGGCGACCACTCCTGCTCGACGAGGAAGCCGAAGCCCGCGACGCCGAGTGCGTCGGAGGCGCGGATGGTGAGGAACAGGCCGACCGCGAGCATGATGCCGACCGTGGTCGCGCCCGCCGTGTACGACACGGTCTGGAAGATCGTGTCGGAGGTCGAGCGCCGCGACACGAGGGATCGCGGGGTTGCGATCACCGGATCAGTCGACATGGTGCACCTTCATTCCGCCGATGCTCAGGGTGCGAGGTGAACAAGGGAGGTACGGAGCCTGAAGTGCACCTTGACGCGAGTTCAGCGTCACCAGGCCGTCGGCGTGCCGGGGCGCGGGGCGCGCGTCGTGCGCCGCCCGGAGGAGGTCGCGCGCAGGGCCGACTCCCCCACCACGGCGAGGGCGAACGCGGCCAGCGCCGAACGTGCCGCCTCCGTGCTCGCGGCCGCGTTGCCGTACCAGCGGGTGCAGGTCATCACGGGCACGCCCGCGCGGGCGATGAACCAGCCGAAGCTCTCGGGGTGCGGGCCGGCGACGGTCGCCACGGTGAGGCTGTCCGCGCCGCGCAACTGCACGACGTGGCTGCGCGCCGCGCTGAAGCTGCCGTACAGGAACGAGCTGCGGCCCAGCTCGCGGTTGTTGGGGGCCAGGAGCCGCCAGATGCCCGACTCGTCGTGACCGGTGGACGCGACCGCGGACGGCGTGCGCTCGCGGCCCGCCGTGAGGTGGGCGTTGCTGCGGGTGTTCACCTGCTCGCGGAAACGGGCCCAGGACTGGCGCTGCGGGTCGGCGCCCGATTGGAAGGCGGAGAAGAGGATGGTGGGAAGCGTGGGCACGGTGGTTCCTCGGGTAATGGTGTGCACGGGTCGGGTGGGGGTGCGGCGCGGAGGCCGCGGTCACGCGAGGTAGGGCTCCGGGGCCGTTTCTCGCAGTGCTTGGTGGACGAGCCGAACACCGGAGTGCAGTTCGGCTTGATCGAGCGACCGCAGGGCGAGCGCGATCGAGTGGCGGCGATCCCTGGGGGTCAGGTACCACCGTGAGCAGCTCATGACGGGAGCGTCGCCGTCGAGGGCGAACCAGCCGTACGAACCGCGGTTCGGCTGGCTCACGAGCTCGACGAAGAGGTCGGCGCCCGCGGCGATGACGGCGCGGGCGCTCGCCGCGGCATCCTCGAAGTTGCTGTGGATGGCCACGCTGCGGGCGAGGTGGCGGTTGTTCGCCGACACGAGCTGCCAGACGATCGCGCCCTCCCCCACGTCGACCACGGCACCGACCTGGGGCGCGCCGGGCATCACATGCCGGAGGTGGGCGACCCAAGGGACGAGCTTGGGGCTGTCACCCGACAGGAAGCGGGTGAACACTATGCGCGGACCTTGCGACATTGCCCCTGGGGTTCTCTCGGATCGTGCGGCCTCGATCGTCGCGGCGCGAATGGGAGTCAAGGCAGCGGTGGGGAACACGCCGGGTCGCCCGCATTGACGACAACAGAGCGGCCGGTGAACACTCGGTGCGCGACGGCGCGCCCCCAGCAGAACCACAGCTTCTCCGGCGGGAGATGTGCTGGGAGATTCGCAGAGTGCCCCACAACTGTCCGGCAGGTTAACCACCGGTGCACGAGGTCGAACAACACTCCGCACCGGGCCGCGCGCGCGCGGCCCCCGAGCGCGGGGCACCGGGCCCGTGGCACCATGGCGCGGTGATGCCCGCCCCCTCCTCCCCCGTCCCGCACCGGGCGCTCCTGCGCGCGGGTGCGGCCATGGCGCTCGCGGTCACCCTCGCGCTCGGGCCCGGCGTGGTCGCGCACGCGGATCCGGCGTGGATCTGCGTGGACAGCGACTGCGATGGCGGCGTGTGGGAGTCGGCCCGCGCCGCGTCGTACTGGGGAATGGGCGCCGGCCACAACTGCACGAACTACGCCGCGTGGAAGCTCATCGGCAACGGCGTGGCCAAGCCGTCCACGCACCCGGGCAACGCCGCCGACTGGGCATCGCGCGCGGTCATCGACGGCTACGAGGTCAACTCCATCCCCGCGGAGGGTGCGATCGCGCAGTGGGGGTCGTACGAGGGCGGCAATCCCTACGAGGGGCATGTCGCCTATGTCGAGCACGTCAACGACGACGGCACCATCCTCATCTCCGAGGACGCGTGGCACTCCGACGGCAGCGGCCCCCTGCGCTTCCGAGTGATCCCCGCGTCTTCCGTGCCGCGCTTCATCCACTACGGCGACACCGCCGACTGGCTGCGCCAGGCGGTCGGCGCCCCCGGTGCGTGGAGCGAGCGGGGCACGATGCTGCTGCCGGATGCCGCGCTCCTCTCCGGCGCGAGCATGGGCGGCAACACCACGCAGGTCGCCTACCTGCAGGGCGGCGAGCTGTGGATCGCCACCGCAGACGCCACGGGGTGGCGCACGGCATCCACGGGCCTGACGAGCACGGCGCGCGCTCTCTCCGCCGTGAACATGGGAGGGATCGCACCGACTGTCATGGCGCTCGAGGGCACCAAGCTCATGGTCGCCAGCCTCGGCCACGCCGGCTGGACGAGCATGTACACGGGGCTCGACATCTCCGGCGAGATGTCGGCCGTGAACGCCGGCGGCCCGTGGCCGACCGTCATGGTCACGCAGGGCGGCGATCTCTACCGCATCGCCAACTACGGCACGGGCTGGACCGTGGAGCTCACGGGGGTGCAGGCGTCGGGGCCCATCGCCGCCGTGAGCACGGGCGGAACACTCATCGACACCTTCGCCATCGAGAACGGCACGCTCTACCGGCTGTGGACGGACGGCACGTGGTGGCACAAGGACTCCACGGGGGTGCCGGCGCACGGCGCGATCGCGGCGGCCCCGTTCGAGGGCAGCGCGCAGGTCGTGCTCGCCCAGGACGGCGCCCTCACCCTCGTCTTCCGCGATTCGCTGGGCTGGCAGGGGCGTCCGACGGGCATCGACGCCGGAGCGTCGCTCACCGCCGTCGACCTGGGCGGCATCTACCCCGTCGTGCTGCAGGCCGGGTAGTCACGGCGCGTTCACCCGCACCCGATAGGGTCGGCCGTGCCGAACAGGCACCACCCCGACAGAGGACGCACCATGGCGAAGAAGTCCGACAAGGCCGCAGAGCTCTCGAAGAAAGAGCTCAAGAAGGCCGAGGAGAAGGCCAAGAAGCGGGCGAGGAAGGCCGCAGAGAAGGCCAAGGAGCTCGCGAAGGCCGAGAAGGCGAAGGCGAAGAAGGCCGCCAGAAAGGCGGCTAAGAAGGCCAAGGAGCTCGCGAAGAAGGCCAAGAAGGCGGCGAAAGCAGAGAAGGCAGACAAGCACGCCGACACCCCGACCGAGAAGCCTCAGGCGGCGGAGCCCGTGGTCGAGACCCCCGCGGAAGTGCCCATCACGCTCGGCAGCCCGACGCCCGACTGGTCCGTCGTCGCACTGCGGGTTCGCGCGCGCGAGGTCGGCCTGCAGGGTTATTCGCGCATGACGAAGGCGCAGCTGCTCGAGAAGCTCGGTTAACAGTTGCTGAGAGTCTTGGTCTGGGGTGGCTGTGGCCGCCCGCCGGGGAGCATGCTCGGGTCATGACCACGGACATCACCGACCAGGAAGTCATGGCGCAGGTCGCCGACAAGCTGAGCGAGAAGAACGCCGACATCCCCCGAGACGTGATCGACGAGGTCGTGCGCGAGGAGTTCGCCGCCCTCGCCGGGCGCCCCGTGCGCGACTACCTCTCGGTGCTCACCGAGCGCGCCGCGAAGAAGCGCCTCAAGAAGCTCGCCAAAGCCGCGGCCTAGATCATCTGTTCACCTCCCGTTTGCCGCGGCGCGGCAGACTGACGCGGTGATGACGAGCGATACGCAGGATGCCCTGCGGGCGCTCGACCGGGCACCAGAGCCCCGCACCCTGCTCGACGTGCTGCGCGCCACGACCGCGCGGCACCCCGAGGCCTCAGCCCTCGATGACGGCTCCGGGGCTCTCAGCTACCGCGAGCTCTTGGCGCGCGTGCTCGCCACCGCGAACCGGCTGCGCACGGCGGGCGTGCGCCGCGGTGATCGCGTGGGGGTGCGGATGCCCTCCGGCAGCCGCGAGCTGTACATCTCCATCCTCGGCATCATCGCCGCGGGCGCGGCCTACGTGCCCGTCGACGCCGACGACCCCGAGGAGCGCGCAGAGCTCGTGTTCGGCGAGGCCGGAGTGCGCGGCATCATCACGGGCGCCGGCGCCTACAGCCCCGCGGCCGTCGAGACGGCAGACCTGAGCGTCGTGTTCAGCGACGGGGCCGGGGCGCTGTTCGAGGGGCGGCCGCCGCACCCCAGCACGTCGGGCACCCCCGTGCTCGAGCCGCCCACGATCGACGACGACGCGTGGGTCATCTTCACCTCCGGCTCCACGGGCACCCCGAAGGGCGTCGCGGTGAGCCACCGTTCCGCGGCGGCGTTCGTCGATGCCGAGGCGCGCCTGTTCCTCGCCACCGAGCCGATCGGGCCCAGCGACCGCGTGCTCGCCGGTCTCTCGGTCGCGTTCGACGCCTCCTGCGAGGAGATGTGGCTGGCCTGGCGCAACGGCGCGTGCCTCGTGCCCGCACCCCGCGCGCTCGTGCGCAGCGGCATGGACTTGGGGCCCTGGCTTACCGCGCGCGGCATCACCGTGGTGTCGACCGTGCCGACCCTCGCCTCGCTGTGGCCCGCGGAATCGCTCGAGAACGTGCGCCTGCTCATCTTCGGCGGCGAGGCGTGCCCGCCCGAGCTCGCCGAGCGCCTCGCCGTGGACGGCCGCGAGGTCTGGAACACCTACGGCCCCACCGAGGCGACCGTCGTCGCGTGCGCGGCGCTGCTCGACGGCACCGACCCCGTGCGCATCGGCCTGCCCCTCGACGGCTGGGACCTCGCCGTCGTGGGCGCCGACGGCCAGCGCGTCGCCGAGGGCGAGGTGGGCGAGCTCATCATCGGCGGTGTCGGCCTCGCGCGCTACCTCGACCCGGCCAAGGACGCGGAGAAGTACGCGCCGCACGAGCAGCTCGGCTGGGCGCGCGCGTACCGCAGCGGCGACCTCGTGCGGTACGAGGCGGCGGGGCTCGTGTTCCAGGGGCGCGCCGACGACCAGGTCAAGGTCGGCGGGCGGCGCATCGAGCTCGGCGAGATCGAGTCCGCCCTCCAGGATCTCGACGGCGTCTCGGGCGCCGCCGCCGCCGTGCGGGAGACCGCCGCGGGCAACCAGGTGCTCGTCGGCTACCTCGCGGTCGCCCGCCCCGAGGAGTTCGACCGGGCCGCCGCCATCGCCGCGCTGCGGGCCCAGCTGCCCGCGGCGCTCGTGCCGCTGCTCGCCCTCGTCGACGAGCTGCCCACCCGCACGTCGGGCAAGATCGACCGCGCCGGGCTGCCGTGGCCGCTGCCCGATCTCAGCGGCGACGAGGGCGCGCTCGACCCCGATCTCGAGCGACTCGCGCAGCAGTGGCAGGCCGTGCTGGGCATCCCGGTGAACGATCCCGCCGCCAACTTCTTCGACCTGGGCGGCGGCTCCCTCGCCGCCGCCCAGCTCGTGGCGCGCATCCGCGAGCTCGACCCGGAGTTCACCGTCGCCGAGGTGTACACCCATCCCCGCCTCGGCGCGATGGCCGACGCCCTCGCCGCGCGCAGCACCGCGAAGGGCGACGCGCCGCCGGCAGACTTCCACCGCGTCGCACCCACCCCCCGTCGCATGCAGGTGCTGCAGACCCTCTTGGGCGCGCCGCTCTACGTGCTCAGCGGTGTGCGCTGGCTGCTCTACCTGCTCACCGCGGGCGCCATCCTCAAGCCCCTCGGCGGGTTCGACCTGCTGCCCACGATCGACCTCTGGGTGCTCGTCCCCGCCCTCGTCCTGTTCACGACGCCGTTCGGCCGGATGGCCATCGCCGTCGTGTGCGCCCGCGTGCTGCTCGTGGGGCTCAGGGCCGGCGACTACCCGCGGGGCGGCAGCGTGCACCTGCGGCTGTGGCTCGCCGAGCAGGCCGCGCAGCTCGTGGGGGCGGTGAGTCTCGCGGGAGCCCCGTGGATCACCTACTACGCCCGCGCGCTCGGAGCGCGAGTCGACCGCGAGGTCGACCTGCACACCCTCCCGCCGATCACCGGGATGCTCACCGTGGGTTTCGGCGCCTCGATCGAGCCGGAGGTCGACCTCTCCGGCTACTGGATCGACGGCGACATCCTGCGCGTGGGCGCGATCCGCATCGGCGCGCACAGCTCGATCGGCGCGCGCAGCACGCTCCTGCCCGGCACCCGCGTGGGCAAGCACGCCGAGGTCGCCCCCGGTTCCGCCGTGTTCGGCCGCGTGCCGGCCGGCCAGCTCTGGGCGGGGTCGCCCGCACAGCGCGAGGGCAAGAGCAGCGCCTGGTGGCCCGAGCAGCGCCCGCCGCGCGGCCGGCGCTGGCTCGTCGCCTACGGATTCTCGTCCCTCGCGCTCTCGCTGCTGCCGGTCGTGGCGCTCGTCGCGGGAGGTCTCGTGGTGGCGGCGACCATTCGCGGAGCCACCGACCTCGGTTCGATCGTCTCCGGCGCCGCCCTCGCCCTCGTGCCGGGCACCGTCGTCGCGGGGCTCGTGCTCGCGGCGCTCGTGGTGCTCGCCGTGCGCCTCCTCAGCCTGGGCCTCGCCGAGGGCATCCACCCCGTCCGCGGCAGGGTCGGCTGGCAGGTGTGGAGCATCGAGCGACTGCTCGACCTCTCGCGCGTCGTGCTGTTCCCGCTGTACGCGAGCCTGTTCACTCCCGTGTGGCTGCGGCTGCTCGGCACGAAAGTCGGACGGGACGTCGAGGCGTCGACGGTGCTGCTCGTGCCCTCGCTCACCACCATCAGGGACGGCGCGTTCCTGGCCGACGACACCATGATCGGCTCGTACGAGCTCGGCGGCGGCTGGCTCAAGATCACCAAGACCGAGATCGGCAAGCGCGCGTTCCTCGGCAACTCGGGCATGGCCGCGGGCGGCCACACCATCCCGAAGGACGGGCTCGTGGCCGTGCTCTCGTCGGCGCCCCAGAAGTCGAAGGCCGGGTCGTCGTGGCTCGGCTCCCCGTCGGTGCGCCTGCGCCGCACCGTCGCGGCGGCCGACGAGGGCCGCACGTTCCGCCCGCACGCGGGGCTGAGGGCCGCGCGCATCCTGTGGGAGCTCGGCCGCATCATCCCCGTGATCGTCACCTGCGGGATCGGGCTCGGCGTGCTGTTCGCGCTCGGGGTGCTGACGTCGGCGTTCGGCGCCATCGTCGCCGCGCTCGTGAGCGGCGTGGTCATGCTCGCCGCCGGCGCCGTGGCCGCGGGCATCAGCACCGCGGCGAAGTGGGTGATCGTCGGGCGGATCCGGGCCGGCGAGCATCCGCTGTGGTCGTCGTTCGTGTGGCGGTCGGAGGTCGCGGACACGTTCATCGAGATGGTCGCAGCCCCGTGGTTCGCGCAGGCCGCCGCCGGAACGCCCGCCCTCGTGGTCTGGCTGCGCAGCCTCGGCGCCCACATCGGGCGCGGCGTCTGGTGCGACACGTACTGGCTGCCCGAGGCGGATCTGGCCCACCTGGGCGACGGGTCGACCGTGAATCGCGGCTGCGTTGTGCAAACACACCTCTTCCATGATCGAATCATGAGCATGGACACCGTGACGCTCGACGCCGGGGCCACCCTCGGCCCGCACAGCGTCATCCTGCCCGCGGCCAGGATCGCCGAGCACGGCTCGGTCGGCCCCGCGTCGCTCGTGATGCGCGGCGAGCTCGTGCCGGTCGGCAGCCGCTGGAGCGGCAACCCGATCGGCCCCTGGCGCGAGGTCCGGTTCGCGGACTACCACGCGACGAGGTCGTAGGTGCCCGCCAAGTCGTATGTCCCCGGCAGCGGCAACACGGGCTACGGCGTCGACTCGTACGACCTCGACCTGCGGTACCGCGTCGCCACCAACCGCCTCGAGGGCACGGCCGTCATCGTCGCGACCAGCACCGCGGCGCTCACCAAGGTCGTGCTCGACCTCTCCCGCCTCACGGTGAGCAAGGTGCGGATGCCCGGAGCCCGCAGCGTCCGTTTCACGCAGACCGCCAACAAGCTCACCGTGCAGCTGCCCGCGCCCGTGGCCGCGGGCGGGCAGTTCACCCTCACGGTCGACTACGCGGGAACCCCGGTGCCCCGCCCCAGCACGTGGGGACCGGTCGGCTGGGAGGAGCTCGCCGACGGCGTGCTCGTCGCCGCCCAGCCGTCGGGCGCCCCCACGTGGTTCCCGTGCAACGACGACGTCGCCGACAAGGCGAGCTTCAGCATCCGGGTCTCCGCGGAGCAGGCGTACACCGTGGTGTGCAACGGGGTGCTCGCCGAGCGCCGCACCGCGGCCGGGCGCGGGCACTGGCACTACGTGCAGTCGCAGCCCACGGCCACCTACCTCGCTACCCTGCAGATCGGCCGCTACGAGCTCGCGCCGACGACGTTCGGCCGGGTGCCGGGCGTTCTGGCCTATCCGAAGCCCATCGAGGCGCGGGTGCTGGCCGACTTCGGGGCGCTCACACCCATGATGCAGCTCTTCGAGGATCGTTTCGGGCCGTATCCGTTCGACGGCTACACCGTCGTCGTCACCGCCGACGACCTCGAGATCCCGCTCGAGTCGCAGTCCCTCGCCACGTTCGGCGCCAACCACGCGGACGGGCACGGCGGAACCGAGCGCCTCGTCGCGCACGAGCTCGCCCACCAGTGGTTCGGCAACAGCGTCGGCCTGGCGTCCTGGCGCGACATCTGGCTCAACGAGGGCTTCGCCTGCTACTCGGAGTGGATCTGGTCGGAGCACCGGGGCGGGCCGTCGGCCGACACCCTCGCGCGGCAGTTCCGCCGGCTCTTGAGCACCCAGCGCACCGACATCACGGTGGGCGACCCCGGTGCCGCGCTCATGTTCGACGACCGCGTCTACAAGCGCGGGGCGCTCACCCTCCACGCGCTGCGCCGCACGATCGGCGACGGGCCGTTCTTCGACCTCCTGCGCCGCTGGACCGCCCAGCACCGGTTCGGCACCGTCACGACCGATGACTTCCGCGCCCTCGCCACCGACTTTTCGGCCGTTCCCCTCGACGGTCTGTTCGAGGCGTGGCTGTACGGCACGGCACTGCCGCGCCTTCCCTAGAGACCGACTGCGATCGAGCCCGTGTAGCCCTCGGGCAGTGCCGCATCATGCAGCACGTACCGGTCTCCCCCGAGGCTCGCGACCTCCGAGTCGATCACCACGAACGAGGGGTCGACCCGCAGCCCCCGCCCGTCCGCTTTGAGCACGGCCTCGACGCGCGTCCAGTGCCGCACGGATGCCCTGCCCGTGAGCGTGCCGATGGCGGCGAGCCGCTCGGCCGGCAGCACGGAGCGCTCCACATCGACCCCCACCGCGGTGCCACGGCGTGCGACCGCCACCACGAGGCCGTCCGCGTGGCTCAGGCTCACGCGCAGGTCCGACCCGGCGATTGTCGGAGCACCGTGCGGCCCGCCGCAGTCAGGGCAGGTGGCACTCAAGGGAACCTCCGCCGCCGCAACGCCGAGCAGCTCCCCCGCGAGCCCGCGCAGCAGCGCCCGCCCCGCGAGGAACTCCTGCGGCCGGGCCGCCGCCGCGTACCGCTCTCGCTCGGCCGGGGACAGCGCGGCGAGCGCCCCGACCGGCTCGAGATCGGCGACGAGCGCCCAGCGCAGTTCGGCAGTCACGGTTCGATAGTGTCACGCGTCCCGCGTCCCGCGTCCCGCGGTCCGCACACCGGCCGGCAGAACCCTTCCAAAAGCCACCTGTTGCGGCGGGGTCAGGATTCGACGTACCAACTGGCTTCTGGAACGTTCATACGGGAGGCGGCCGCGGCTGTCAGTCGCGAGTGCGGGGCGCCACGAGCTCGGCGGCCGGGACCGCCGCTCCAGCCAGTCGCCGGCGCACCGTGCGGTAGCGGCGCACGGCCCCGCGCAGGGGCAGTCCCACGGCGAGCGCGAGGTAGCCGCCCAGCGTGCGGTCGTACCGGCCGAGAGCGCGCTTGCGATCCCAGATGCGGCGCAGGTTGCCGCCGAGCGTCGCCCGGAACTGGGCTCGCAGCGGCAGGGGGCCCTGCAGCCGCCTCGCGACACCGGCCTCGATGGCGGCGACCCAGGTGTTCTCGGCCGGCGCCTGGAAGTAGTTGGCGGCGAGCCACTCCGGATCCGGCGAGGGGAAATCGCCCGCGATCAGCCGGTCGGAGCCACCGAGCAGTCCGCTGCCCTCGAAGACGAGGTTGATGAGGCCCGCGCTCACACCGAAGTCGTCGATCGCGAGCACCGGCACGCCCAGGGCGATCGCCTCGATGGCCGCGGTCGAGCTCACCGTCACGAGTGCCCCCGCGCGCTCAAGGTGCTCCGACATCGGCCCCGTAGAGACGATGAGGTTGTCGGGAACGTCGGGCAACTCGGCGAGCATCACGTCGAAGGGGTAGCGCTCCGAGTGGGTCTGCGCCTCTCCCGTGACGCCCCGCAGCTTGAGGATGACCCGCCGGTGCGGCTGGGCCCGGGCGGCGGCCACGAGCCAGCCGAGCAGCCGCTCGCGCTCGGGGAGGAGCTTGGGCACCTTCGCCTGCGCCGCGAACACGATGTCGTCGCCGCCCCCGGCGACACCCTGCACCGCGGAGAGGAACGGCAGCGTGGCGAGCCCGAACTCCTGCTCGATGTTCCACGTGCGCGCGAGCGCGCGGAACTCCGCGATCTCCCGCCTGCTGTGCAGGATCAGCAGGTCGACCTGCGAGCGGTAGTACAGCGCGAGCAGGGTCGCGGGGATCGAGATGCCCGGCAGGCCGCTCACGATCAGCGGCCGGTCGGTCACGGCGGACACGATCATCCGCACGAGCACGCGCACGACCGGGCCGCGCACGGCCAGCAGCACCACGTCGGGGCGCTCGGCGGCCACGAGCGCGGCGAGGTCAGCAAGGTCGACGAGCGGCGTGCTCTGCGCCGCGAAATCCGTGCCGGCGAGCGCCGACTCCCGCTGGCGCTCGCTCGGCAGCGCCGGCGTGCGGATGATCACGAGGCTGCGATCCCACCCGGCCGGCATCTGGCTCAGGATGGACGCGCCCCACTTGGTGTACGAGTCCGAGTCGGTGACCCCGAGTACCTTCACGCCACCACTCGGCGCAGCTTCTCGAGCGACGGGATCTCGCCGGGGAAGACGCGCTTGACGCCGTCGCCGAGCGCCTCCTCGATGATGCGGATGTCGCGCACCAGGTGCTCGAGGCCGGCGGGCTCGAGCGAGGCGGCCTGGTCCGATCCCCACATCGTGCGGTCAAGGGTGATGTGGCGCTCGACCGCGACCGCGCCCAGTGCGACGGCGGCCATCGAGATCTGCAGTCCGCGCTCGTGGCCCGAGTAGCCGATGGGGATGCCGCGGTACCGGTCGCCGAGCGTCGTGATCATGCGCAGGTTGGCCTCCTCGGGCGACATCGGGTACGTCGAGGTCGCGTGCAGGATGATGAGCTTCTCGGGGTCGAAGACGTCCACGGCCGCGTCGATCTGGTCGATCGTCGACATGCCGGTGGAGAGGATGACCGGCTTGCCGGTCGCCGCCATGGCGTGCAGGAGCTCCATGTCGGTCACGGAGGCCGAGGCCACCTTGTGCGCGACGACGTTCAAGTCTTCCAGGAACTCGAGCGACGGAACATCCCACGGTGAGGCGAACCAGTCCAGGCCGCGCAGGTTCGCGTAGTCGCCGATCTCGACGTACTGGTCACGGTCGAACTCGACGCGGTACCGGTAGTCGAGGTACGTCATCGTGCCCCACGGCGTCTCGCGGGGGACCGAGCGCATGTGCTCGGGCGTGGAGATGAGCGGGGTGCGCTTCTGGAACTTCACCGCCTGGCAGCCGGCGTCGGCGGCCACGTCGATGAGCCGCTTGGCGATCTCGACGTCACCGTTGTGATTGAGACCGATCTCCGCGATGACGTAGACGGGGGCGCCCGCGCCTATGACGTGGGAAGCGATCGAGACCATATTTCCTCCAGAGTTGTTCCTGCTGTGTTGTGAGTGTCGAGAATTCGGTCGGCGAGCTCGCGGATCGCGCCGTGGCCGCCCTTCGCCGTGAGTACGACGCGCGCGGCCGCGAGCACGAGCGGGTGCGCGTCGGCGACCGCGATGGGCCAGCCGACCGCGTCCAGGCACGCGAGGTCGTTCACGTCGTTGCCCACGTAGGCCACGCGGGCCAGGTCGTAGCCGTGCTGCGCGGCCCAGCCGCGCAGCACCGCCGCCTTGTCGTGCAGCGACTGCACCGACTCCACCTGAAGCTTCGCCGCGCGCGCCGCGACCACCGGGTTGGTCTCCGACGAGAGGATGACGAACCCGAGGCCCGCGCGTCGCAGCAGCGAGACCCCCATGCCGTCGGAGCGGTTCGCGCTCACGAACTCGGTGCCGTCGGCGGTCAGGTGAACGCGGTCGTCGGTGTGCACGCCGTCGAAGTCGGTGACCACGGCGTCCACGTCGATGCGCGCGCGCGGGGTGACCATGGGCGCGATCCGGCTCGCGAGCTCGAGGTCGTCGACCGAGTCGATGTCGACCGCGGTCAGGTCGTCGACGACCGCCACGCCGACCCTGCCGAAGAATCGGAACCGCGCAGCCCGGAAGCCCGCGGCGCGCATCACGTAGAACGCGCCGGTCTCCTGGAACTGCGGTTCGAGGTCTTGCCGGCGCAGGCGCACCGACGCGTCGTGGTTGACTCCCGCGGCACCGGTCTCCGTGATGCGCCAGAGGAAGGCGTGAGTCTTGCGCGCGGAGAACAGCGAGTCGGACTCGCCCTCGCGCACGCGGTCGACGGCGTTGTCGAGATCGCCCGGCTCGATGAACGGGGAGGTGGCCTGCAGGAAGACGAGCACCTTCGGCTCGAACGGGAGCGCGTCGAGCGCGTGCAGCAGGGCGGCCTCTGAGCTCGCACTGTCGGAGGCGAGGTCAGCGGGCCGGTCGATGACCTCGGCGCCGGCGGCCCGCGCCGCCGCGGCGATGGCGCGGTCATCCGTGCTCACGTAGACGGCGTCGATGGTCTCCGCGGCGAGCGCCGAGGCGACCGCCCTCGCCACGAGGGGGATTCCGCCCACCTTCTTGAGGTTCTTGCCGGGCACCCCCTTGGAGCCGCCGCGCGCCGGGATGAGGGCGACCACCTGGGGCGCGGCGCCCGGAACGTGTGTGGTCATTGGAGCAACCTAAGGACGGGATGCAGACGCGAGGATAAGAACGGGTGAACGCGGAGATAATGGATCAATGCCGCTCTTCTCCAGCTACGTGGCCATCGGCGACAGCTTCACCGAGGGGGTCGGTGATGAGCGTGCCGACGGCACGGTGCGCGGCTGGGCCGACCTCGTCGCGACGGCCCTCGCCCTCGCCTCGCCGGTCACCGTGACCTACGCGAACCTGGCGATCCGGGGGCGGCTGCTGGCCCCCATCGCCTCCGGCCAGATGGATGCCGCGATCGCCCTGTCGCCCGCCCTCCTCTCGATCAACGGCGGTGGCAACGACATCATGAGGCCCCGGGTCTCTATCCCCTCGATCGCCGACCAGCTCGTCGAGGCCGCGGAGCGCGCTGCGGCGCAGGGCATCCACGTCGTGCTCGCGAGCGGCGCGAACCCCACGCGCCACCTGCCGCTCGGTGCGTCGATCGAGCGGCGCGGCAACCAGCTCGCGGATGCCGTGCGCCGGCGCCTGCCGATGCAGAACGTGACCTTCGTCGACAACTGGGCCGACGACGAGCTCACCCGCCTGCAGTACTGGTCCGTGGACAAGCTGCACCTCGGGCCGCGCGGCCACGCCCGCGTGGCCGCGAACGTGCTCACCGCGCTGGGGGTTCCGGCACCTGAGATCCCGGCGCTCGACGTTCCGGATTCCGCCCGCCCCGGCACCTCCGCCTACTGGCGCGAGTACGTGCTCCCGTGGATCGGCCGGCGGCTGACGGGCCGGTCATCCGGTGACCACCGCGCCCCGAAGAGCGCGACGCTGCAGCCCGTGCCGCTGCCTTAGGCTGCAACGGTGGCCAGCAGAGATCGCGAGACGACCCAGTCCGCGATTCGCGCGGCCGCCCAGCGGATGTTCGCCGAGCGCGGCTACTCGGGCACGCCCCTGCGCGACATCGCGAGCGAGGCCGGCGTCGACCCGGCGATGATCATCCGCTACTTCTCCTCGAAGGAGGAGCTGTTCCTGACGACCATGACCCTCGACGCGAGCCAGTTCGCCGTGCTCGACGGGCCGCTCGACACCCTGGGCGAGCACTTCATCGACTTCGTGGTGGGCAGCGGCGACGAGGTGCGCGGCATCTTCCTCGCGCTCCTGCGCGCGAGCGGCAGCGAGGGGATCGACTCGCACCTGGGTCAGGCCCACGAGGACTACTTCGTCGCGCCCCTGCGCGGCCGGCTCGAGGGGCCGGACGCCGAGCTGCGCGCCCGGCTCGCCGCCGCGCTCGTGGGCGGGCTGCTGTACAGCCTGTGGGTGGTCGGCGACGAGCACCTCCTCGCCACCGACCACCACGAGCTGGTCCGCCGTTACGGCGGGCTGCTGCAGGAGCTCATCACCCCCCGGCGGTAGCGGCTACTGCACCGACCACGCGCCGTCCGACGGGAGGATGGCACCCGAGACGTTCGTGCCGTCATCGCTCAGCAGGAACGTGATCGAGGCGGCGAGCTGGGCCGACTCGGCCACGGGCGGGATCGTCTCGAGCATCGGGCCGAGGCGCTGCTGGCCGAGCTCGGAGGCGAACGACGCCTGGATGTTGGTGGCGACCGGCCCGGGCGCGACCGCGTTGACGCGGATGCCCTTGCCCGCGTACATGAACGCCGAGCTCTTCGTCATGCCGACCACGGCGTGCTTGGAGGCCGTGTAGGCCAGCCCGGCGGCGGATCCGCGCAGGGCGGCCTCGCTCGCGACGTTCACGATCGACCCACGCCCGGCGGCGAGCATGAGCGGCAGCACGGCGCGCGTGAGGCGGAACATCCCGTCGACGTTGACCGAGAACACGCGCTCCCAGACGGCGTCGGTGACCTCGTGCAGCGGGGTCATGTCGTCCATGACTCCGGCGACATTGGCGAGGCCGTCGATGCGCCCGTTCGCGGCGGCGACGATGGCCTCGACGTCGGAGGGCTTGGTGATGTCGCCCACGACCGTGATGACGCCGGGGAGGGCCGCGGCGAGCTCGGCGAGGCGCTCTTGCGCGATGTCGACGGCCACGACGGTGCCGCCCTCGAGCGCGATGCGGGAGGCGGTGGCCCGGCCGATGCCGGAGCCGGCACCCGTGACGATGACCGTCTTGCCGTCGAAGCGGCCGGGCGTGATGCGCTCGACCCAGGGGGCCGACGCGTTGTCGGTCTCCTCGTCGGGCTCGTCGGCGGGGATCTCGCCGCCGTTCGCCTTGCGCACGAGCTCGTCCACCATCTCCTGCGTGAACTGCCCCTGGCTCAGTGCCACCATGCGCTGCAGGGAGAACAGGCGCACGGGCTTGAGGGCCGAGGCATCCTGGCCGCCCGCGGCGAGCAGCTCGCCGAGCAGCACGGAGCCGACCGGATGCGCGAGCCAGTCGCCGATGGAGGATTTCGCGGTGAGCGGCTTGTCTTTCCTGGCCATGGTGTTCCCTTCGCGCGGGCGCCGTCGCCCGTCATCACGTCGATTCTGCGCCGAGGGAGGCGGTAAGTCAACTTAGTTGACTTGTCCAATAGCACCGTTCGGCGGCGGTGTCACCCGGCGTTCTCGGAGGGTTGGCGGCGGGTGATGCCCACTGCCCCGGAATCCCGGTCATCCCGCCCGACCAGGATCACCCGATAATCACCCGCGCGGTCCCGGCCCGGCCCGTGGCCCCCAAACCGGGGGGCCCGGCACTCCGGACCATCACCGTGACCGGGAAACACCCGGAACACGGGGCCGGTACGACCGGCCCGACAACGTGAAGGAGCTCAGCTCATGAACAAGAAGACCGCATTTGGTGCCACCGCTGCTGCCGCAGCCCTCGTCGTCGTGGGAGCCGCTGCTCCCGCCATGGCGGCCGACTACGACTACAGCAGCCTGACCAAGTCGTCGTCGCGCACCACGACCACGCACGTGGACCCCACCACGGTGCTCGCCCCGAGCGTGGATGTGCTGAACGGCGACATCCTCGGCGGCAACTCGGTCGGCTCGGGCAACGCTGTCGACGCTCCCCTGCTCTCGGGCAATGAGACCGCCGTCGGCAACGGCAACGAGACCGCGATCGGCAACGTGAGTGGCAACGACGTCAGCACGGGCGACGTGAGCACAGGCGACATCAACAGTGATGTCTCCGACCTCGTCGACAACGTCACCGACGTCTCGGTGAGCGACATCGTCGACGTCAACGACATCCTCGGTGACGTGGGCGGCTGGGTCGACGTCTCCGGCATGTTCGAGGACTGATCCCGAATCGAAGGGCCCCTGCCGCTACCCGCGGTGGGGGCCCTTCGGCGTGCCCGCCGTGCTCTAGGCGGTCGGCTCGTCCGGTTCGGGGATGAGGGTGAGGCCGCCCGGCGAGTTGGCCGACTTGCTCAGCGCGTTCACCCAGCTCTTGTTGATGAGCGGCGTCTTGCCGCCGAAGTACTCGAACGCGAGCGACACGTTCGGGCTGATCCAGATGGAGGTTCGGCCGTAGCCGTTGCGCGAAGGCTCGGTCCACGTGAACGAAAACGGCTCGCCCCGGCGGATCTTCGCCCAGATGACGATTTGCAGGTGCGCGAGCACCCTGTCGTCGAACTGGGCTGTGAGCTTCGAATCGTAGGTCAGCGTTCCCACCGCGGGGTCCCTTCGTTGTGGTGCCTGACGAGCATAAGGCGACTAGCGGTTCAGGAACGACACGCGGTCTTTGCCGGCGCTCTTCGACAGGTACATCGCGTCGTCCGCGATGCTCAGGAGTTCGTCGTTGGTCGGCGGGGCGCTCTGCGACGGCGTGTACACGACGACCCCGACGCTCGCCGAGACGAGCGAGCCGGGCGGCACTCCCTCGAGGGGCTCGTTCACCAGGTTGCGGATCCGTTCGGCGATGGATGACGCGGAGGCGGCGTCCGCGTCCTCGCACACCGCGACGAACTCGTCGCCGCCGTACCGGCCCACCGCGTCCTCGTGGCGCACCGCGCGGCGGATTCGCCCGGCCACCTGCACGAGCACGGAGTCGCCCGCAGCGTGGCCGAACTGGTCGTTGATGCCTTTGAACCCGTCGAGGTCGAGAAACACCACCGACAGCGGGTTGCCCAGGATGACCGAGCGCTCGATGGCGGCCTCCACCGTCTCGAGCAGGTGGCTGCGGTTGGCGAGGCCGGTGAGCTGGTCGTGGTTCGCGAGGCGCTCGAGCTCGTGCTGCAGCCGCACCCGCACGATCGCCTGCGCGGCGAGCCGCGAGAGGGCGACCTGCAGGTCGGTGAAGTGGGTGTCGAACTCGCGGGTGCGCGCGAAGAAGCACGCGAGCACCCCGATCGGCTCCGTCTCGCGCAACAGGGGGATGATGCTCACCGAGTCGAGCCGGCGCTCCCGCAGCACCTCCGCCACGCGCGCGTAGGGTCCGTCGGCGTCGCGCACGGAGACCGTGAGCGTCGCCCCCAGCGCCAGCGCCGCGCGGGAGGCCGTCGCCTCCCCGCGCGGGACGAGGCCCTCCACGGGATTGGTTCCCGCGGTGAGCACGAACTCGCCGTCGCTGTCGATGAGGAAGACCGCGGTGGCGGTCGCGACGAACGCCTCGTTGGCGCTCGCGGCGAGCGCCGCGCAGATCTGCTCCTCGTTCGTGCTCGACACGAACGCGCTCGACGACGACTGCAGCACGCGCACGCGCACCTCGGACGACTCGGCGATGCGCCGGGCCGCGAGTAGTTCGCGCTCGTACTCCGCCCGCACGCTCGCGTCGAAGACGGCCATGTGCACCCCGCCGTCGGGGAGCGTGACCGAGTTGAGCAGCACCGCCACCGTGGTGCCGTCGGCTCGGGTGAGCCCGAGCGACACCTCGCGCACCTCGCCCTGCAGTCGCAGCAGCGGCACGTGACGGGTCTCGTAGAAGATGCGGTTGCCCGAATCGAGGTAGTCCGTGAACGAGCTGCCGATCATCCGCTCACGACTGACGTCGAGCCACACGGGCAGCGCGTCGTTGACCTCGGTGATCGTGCCGTCCGCGGTGAGCACGAGCAGTCCGCACGGGGCCTGGCGGTAGAGCATCTCGAACGGAGCGATGAGCGTCATGAGAGGTTCGCTCGGATCACCGCGGCGAGTTCGTCCGGGGCCGACAGGCTCGGCAGGTGCCCCGTCGCGGCGAGGGTGACGAACGTGCTGCCGGCAATGTGCTCGTGGGTGAAACGGCCGACCGCGGAGGGTGCGATCACATCGTCGCTGCACTGCAGCACGACGGTCGGCACCGTGACCCCGGCGAGGTCGCTGCGGTTGTCGGAGAGGAAGGTCACGCGGGCGAACTGACGGGCGACGGCGGGGTCGGTGCTGCAGAACAGCCCCGTGAGCTCTGCGCCGACCTCGGGCCGGTCGGGGTTGCCCGCGATGACGGGCGCCATGGCCGCCGACCAGTCGAGGAAGTTGGCGTCGAGCGAGTCGAGCAGGCCGTCGATGTCGGGCTGGGTGAAGCCGCCCACGTACTCCCCGGCGTTGACGTACCGCGGCGACGGCCCCACGAGCACGAGCTTGCCGAATCGGTCGGGCGACGTGATCGAGGCCAGGACGCCCATCATGGCGCTCACCGAGTGCCCCACGAAGACGACGTCGGTGAGGTCGAGGACGGCGAGGATCTCGAGGATGTCGTCGGAGTAGCCGTGCAGCGAGTCGTACTTCGACGGGTCGTAGGCCGCGAGGTCCGATCCCCCCGAGCCGACATGGTCGAACAGGACGACCTTGAAGTCGTCGAGGAACGCCGGCGCCACGTCGCGCCACACCTCTTGGCTGCAGCCGAACCCGTGGGAGAACACGATCGGACGGCCCACGGGATTGCCCAGAACGCGAACGTTGTTGCGGCTGCGCACGTCGGTGGCGGTCGGGGTCGGCGACACGAGCGTCTCCTGGATCTGAAAGGTATGCCTACTACTAGGGGAGCGTCGGACGCGGGTGAAAACTCCTAGCCGGAGTATAAGTGTCTCGGGCCCGAAAATGTTGCTGTAGATTTCCGGCTTGCCATTGGCGTCAACTTAGACAATGCACTTCCAAAGACAGGACGGGTGAGCACCCATGGGTGAAGCACGTCTGGCCAGTGACCTGTTGGGCGCCATCGATCGCGGAGAGATCGTCGCGCACTACCAACCCCAGATCGACCTGGCGACCGACACGATCGTGTCGGCAGAAGCGCTCGCCCGCTGGAACCACCCGGAACTCGGCTTCATCTCGCCCGGCATCTTCATCCCCATGGCCGAGGAGACCGCTCTCATCCACACCCTCGGTCGGTTCATGATCGACGAGGTGCTCAAATCTGTCTCTGTCTGGCAGGCCCACGGCATCCAGCTCGAGGTCTCGGTCAACGTCTCGGCGACACAGTTGACCACACTCGAATTCTTCGACCGGCTCGACGCTGACGTTGCGCGGTTCGCGCTCGCCCCCAACGCCGTCACGATCGAGATCACGGAGAGCCACCCCGTGCTCGACACCCCGTCGATCGGTGTGCGCCTGGACGACCTGAGGCAGCGCGGCCTCGGTATCTCCATCGACGACTACGGCGTCGGTCACTCCTCGCTGCAGCAGCTCGAGCGCATGCCCGCCACCGAGCTCAAGATCGACCAGAGCCTCGTGCAGGACGAGTCGGTCGAGGCACTCGCCCTCATGACCGCCGTGATCGAGCTCGCCCACTGGCGCGGCCTTCGCGTCGTCGCGGAGGGCGTGGAGACGCACGAGCAGCTTGCGCGGATGCGCGAGCTCAACTGCGACCGCGCGCAGGGCTACCTGCTCGGGATGCCCATGCCCCTCGAGGAACTGCAGCAGCTGGTCCGCTGAGGCGGCCGCGCGGCCTACAGTCCGTCGAAGTCCAGGTCGCCGGACTGCTCCGTGGTCGGGGCCTCCGTGTCACGGCCCACATCGATCTGGGTCCACACCACGGGCATGCCCGGCGAGAAGAGGATGTCGATGCCGGGCCCGGAGCGCAGCGGCGGGATGTTCACGTAGCCGCCGCCGGCCTTGATCGCCTCGAGGATCTTGCCCTTGAGCTCGGTGACCGGGTCGGGAAGGAAGTAGTCGCGGCCATCGACGGTGAGCCTGTTTACAATCGCCATGACGGCAAGGCTACCTTCAGGGGGTCCGCGCCGTGGAACACTTGACATTCCCACCCGCGAAAGGCTTTCCACCATGGGCCAGTTGATGTACGGATCTCCCGCCGAGGTCTTCGAGCTGGACGACCGCACGCTCGCCCATGTCGAGGTCGTCACCCTTGCCAAGTTGCGCCGCAACGAGAGCTTCGCGATCTCCCTCGACGCGCCCGGCGGCGGCAGGGCCACGATCTGGATCGGCACGAACGCGACGCTGCAGTTCCGCTTCCAGGTCGGGCGCCAAGAGATCAACCGCGCGTGGCTCGACCAGCTCATCGACTCGGCGAACACTCCGGGCGGCCTGCGCCTCGAGCCGGAGCCCCAAAAGCCGGCCGAGAAGTAACCAGCGGCTACTGGTCGCGGTCGGGCAGCGTGTAGTTGTAGACGCCGCCCGGGTGCAGCGGCTCGACATCGATCGCCCCGGCCTGGTCGTCGGGCTCGCGCCCTTCGACGGGACCGCTGCGCACGCCCCGGTTCGTGAACGACCCGTAGTTCATGACGGGCCCGGCGAGTCTTCCGTCGGCCTCGACGACAAGGGTGCCCGCGACGCGCACGGTGACGCGGCCCACGACATCACCCGTCACGGTCGCCGTCGCGAGGGTGCCCACGTCGAGCGAGCCCCGCAGCACGCCGCGCACGTCGAGGGTTCCGCCGCCCTCGAGCACGATCGCGCCGTCGTGCGTTCCCCCGATCACGAGCGTCCCGCCGTCGACCACGGTGAGGGCACCCGTGGTCTCCCCCGTGAGCGTGCGGTCATCGTTCACCGGTGTGGGCGCAGGCGTGTCCATGGCCCGATTCTACGGTGGGGCATCCGACAGCCCCGGGGGCTTGCGTCGGATGCCCGTCGTAGTGTTCCGGCATGACCGACACGTGCGAGATCGGCGGATGCGGTGCGCCCACGGCCGCGGACGCCCCACTCGCGCTGTGCACGGCGCACCTGCTCGAGGCGCACGACTGGGTGGTCGGCGAGGTGGGGGTGACCGACCTGCTGCCCGCACCGTGCCTCGCGTGCGGGGGCCGCGTCGGCCGGCGGTACCCGTCCGGCTGGGTCTGCGACCGGTGCGAGTGGCGCGCGGGTGAGATCCCCGACGACCCGGGCGGCGTGCACGTCGACGTCGTCTACTACATCCGCCAGCGCGAGCGCATCAAGATCGGCACCTCGGCGGCCCCGCGCGCCCGCCTGGCCGCACTGCACTACGACGAGCTGCTCGCCTTCGAGCGCGGCGACCGGCGGGTCGAGCAGCGCCGCCACTCCCAGTTCGCGAGCCAGCGCATCCCGCGCACCGAGTGGTTCCACGTTCACGACGCGCTGCTCGCCCATATCGCCGAGCTCGCGGCGGGCGTCGACGACCCGTGGGATCGCTACGCACTGTGGCTGAGCGCGGAGCTCGCGCGGCGCGGCTAGCGCGGCAGAGCCGGGCGCGCAACCCCGGGCGGCGTTTCCCGCCCCTGCCTACCATGGCAACTATGCAAGTCACAGCTACGCCCGCGCCCAGCGCATTCGACATCCGCCTGGACATCATCTCGATGAACGAATGGCGCGTATGCGATCGGCGTTTCCCCCAGAGCGATTCCCGCTGTGTACTCGGCTTCATCGAGCGCCACGGCTTCGACTACGAGGTGCTCACCCTGCGTGACCCCGGCCCCGTGACAACGTTCGGGTCGCTCGCGACCGCGACCCTGTCGTTCTCGGCCGAGTAGCACTTGGCAGACGCATCGCCGGTGGAGAGCTGGCCGGGTACCCCTTATCCCCTGGGCGCGACGTTCGACGGCAGTGGCACGAACTTCGCCCTGTTCAGCGAGATCGCCGAGAAAGTCGAGCTGTGCCTGTTCGACGACGACGGCACGGAGACACGCGTGCGCCTCACGGAGGTCGACGCCATGGTGTGGCACGCCTACCTGCCGGGAGTGCAGGCCGGGCAGCGCTACGGCTACCGGGTCCACGGCCCGTACGACCCCGAGAAAGGCCAGCGCGCCAACCCCAACAAGCTGCTGCTCGACCCCTACGCGAAGGCGACCTGCGGCGAGATCGACTGGGACCAGTCGCTGTTCTCGTACGAGTTCGGCGACCCGGACTCCCGCAACGACGACGACTCGGCGGGCCACATGATGTTCGGGGTCGTCACCAACCCCTACTTCGACTGGTCCGGTGACCAGACCCCGCGCATCCCGTACGCCGACAGTGTCATCTACGAGGCCCACGTGAAAGGGCTCACCAAGCTGCACCCGGACGTTCCCGAGGAGCAGCGCGGAACGTACGCGGGGGTGGCCCACCCCTCGGTCATCGCGCACCTCAAGACCATCGGCGCGACCGCGATCGAGCTCATGCCGGTGCACCAGTTCGTCAACGACTCGACCCTGCAGGAGAAGGGCCTCAGCAACTACTGGGGCTACAACACCATCGGATTCTTCGCGCCGCACTCCGGCTACTCGGCCACGGGCGACCGCGGCCAGCAGGTGCAGGAGTTCAAGAGCATGGTGCGCTCACTGCACGAGGCCGGCATCGAGGTGATCCTCGACGTGGTCTACAACCACACGGCCGAGGGCAACCACCTGGGCCCGACCATCTCGTTCCGCGGGATCGACAACGCCGCGTACTACCGCCTCATGGAGGACGACGAGGCGCACTACATGGACTACACGGGCACGGGAAACTCGCTCAACGTGCGCCACCCGCACTCGCTGCAGCTCATCATGGACTCGCTGCGGTACTGGGTGACCGAGATGCACGTCGACGGCTTCCGGTTCGACCTCGCAGCCACGCTCGCTCGTGAGTTCTTCGACGTGGACAAGCTCTCCACGTTCTTCGAGCTCGTGCAGCAAGACCCGATCGTCTCGCAGGTCAAGCTCATCGCCGAGCCGTGGGACATCGGCCCGGGCGGCTACCAGGTGGGCGGGTTCCCCGCCCTGTGGACCGAGTGGAACGGCGAGTACCGCGACACGGTGCGTGACTTCTGGCGGGGCGAGGCCGCGACCATGGGCGAGTTCGCGAGCCGGTTGAGCGGCTCCCCGGAGCTCTACGAGGCCTCGGGCCGCCGGCCGGTCGCCTCCATCAACTTCGTCACCGCCCACGACGGGTTCACGCTGCGCGACCTCGTGTCGTACAACGACAAGCACAACGACGCCAACGGCGAGGACAACAACGACGGCGAATCGCACAACCGCTCGTGGAACGGCGGCGCCGAAGGCCCCACCGACGACGCGGGGATCATCGCGCTGCGGCAGCGCCAGCAGCGCAACTTCCTCACCACCCTGTTCGTCTCACAGGGCGTGCCCATGGTGCTGCACGGCGACGAGCTCGGGCGCACCACGGGCGGCAACAACAACACCTACGCCCAAGACTCCGAGCTGAGCTGGATCGACTGGGCGGATGCCGACGCCGGCCTCATCGAGTTCGTGGCGAGCCTCGCGCGGCTGCGGGCCGAGCATCCCGTGTTCCGCCGAACGCGGTTCTTCACTGGACGTCCGGTAGCGCGAGCAGAGGGCGAGCCGCTACCGGACGTGCAGTGGTTGTCGACCGATGCCATGGCCATGACCGACGCCGACTGGGACACCGACTTCGTGAAGTCGGTGGGGGTGTTCCTCAACGGTGCGGGGATCCGCGCGCGGGACCGCCGCGGGCAGGCCATCACCGACGTGAACTTCCTGTTGTACTTCAACGCGTCCGCCGACGACGTGCTGTTCACGCTGCCGACCGACGAGTACAGCCCCGCGTGGGAGCTCGTCATCGACACCGCCAACGGGGCGCACCCGCCCGAGGGCTACTCGGCGGCGGACTCGATCGAGGTCGCCGGGCGCTCCGTGATCGTGCTGCGAGCGCCATGAGCGTGCCGATCTCCACCTACCGGCTGCAGGTGCGCGAGGGTTTCGACCTGGGCGCGGCCGCATCGGTGGTCGACTACCTGCACGAGCTCGGCGTCGACTGGGTCTACCTCTCCCCGCTGCTGCAGGCCGAGAAGGGCTCCGACCACGGCTACGACGTGGTCGACCACTCGCGCATCGACCCCGCGCGCGGCGGGGCGGCGGGGCTCGAACGGCTCTCCGCGGCCGCGCGCGCCGCGCGCATGGGCGTGCTCGTCGACATCGTGCCCAACCACGTGGGGGTGCAGACGCCCGCCGACAACGCGTGGTGGTGGGACGTGCTGCTGCGCGGCCGCCAGTCGCGGTACGCGGAGGCGTTCGACATCGACTGGGACTTCGCGCCGCGCCTGCGCATCCCCGTGCTGGGCGATGACACGACCCTGACGATCGAGGATGGGCAGCTCGACTACTTCGGGCTGCGCTTCCCGATCGCAGAGGGCACGGAGGGCGGCACCCCCGCCGAGGTGCACGACCGGCAGCACTACGAGCTCGTCGACTGGCGCCGCGCCGACGCCGAGCTCAACTACCGCCGCTTCTTCGCGGTGAACTCGCTCGCGGGCATCCGGGTCGAACTGCCCTGGGTGTTCGAGGAGTCGCACGTCGAGATCACCCGCTGGTTCACCGAGGGCCTCGTCGACGGGCTTCGGGTCGACCATCCCGACGGGCTCCTCGACCCGGGCGGCTACCTCGACGACCTCGCGACCGCCACCGGCTCGGCCTACGTGCTCGTGGAGAAGATCCTCGAGGGCGATGAGCGGATGCCCGCACACTGGCAGGCGGCGGGGACCACGGGGTACGACGCCCTCGGCGATATCGACCGCGTTCTCGTCGACTCGCGCGGACGGGGCCGGCTCGATCGCCTCGAGGAGGCGCTGCACGAGGACGACTCCCCCCGGTGGGCCGACCTCATCCACGACACCCGGCGCGGCATCGCGGACGGCATCCTGCGCTCGGAGATCCTGCGCATCGCGCGGCTGCTCTCCACGGTTGAGGCTGACGAAACCGATAAGACGGCCGACGCCATCGCCGAGCTCACGGCGTGCTTCCCGGTGTACCGCAGCTACCTCCCGTACGGCGCGGAGAACCTCCGCGAGGCCGCGCGCGACGCGGCGGAGCGACGGCCCGACCTCGCCGGCACGCTCGATGCGCTGCTGCCCCTGCTGAGCGACCCCGGGCATCCGGCCGCGCAGCGCCTGCAGCAGACCACGGGCATGGTGATGGCCAAGGGCGTGGAGGACACCGCGTTCTACCGGTACTCGCGGCTGGCCTCCCTCACCGAGGTGGGCGGCGACCCGGCCGAGTTCTCGATCAGCGTCGACGAGTTCCATCGTCGGCAGGAGCTGCGGCACGCGGTGTTCCCGGCCTCGCTCACCACGCTCAGCACGCACGACACCAAGCGCGGGGAGGATGTGCGCGCTCGCATCGACGTTCTCTCCGAGCTGCCCGACGTGTGGCGCGCGACCCTCAGCCGGCTGCGCGGCCTCGCGCCGCTCGGCGACGGCCCGCTCGAGAACCTGCTGTGGGAGTCGATGGTCGGCGCCTGGCCGGCCTCCCGCGCCCGACTGCACGCGTACGCCGAGAAGGCCGCGCGCGAGGCGGGCAACTCCACCGGCTGGGCCGCCCCGGACGAGGAGTTCGAGACCCGGCTGCACGCCCTCGTCGACAGCGTCTTCGACGACCCGGCGGTGGCGCGCGAGCTCGAGGACATCGTCGACCGCGTCTGCGCGCCCGGCTGGTCCAACTCGCTCGCCGCGAAGCTCATCCAGCTCACCGGCCCGGGCGTTCCCGACGTGTACCAGGGCAGCGAGCTCTGGGAGGACTCCCTCGTCGACCCCGACAACCGGCGGCCCGTCGACTTCGACCTGCGCAGGCTCTACCTCGAGGCCATCGAGCAGGGCGCCCACCCGCCCGTCGACCGCACGGGGGCCGCGAAGCTGCTCGTCACGACGCGCGCCCTGCGCCTGCGCCGAGACCACCCCGAGCTGTTCACGCGCTACGCCTCGCTCGCCGTGATCGGGGATGCCGCCCAGCACGCCGTCGCGTTCGACCGGGGCGGCGCCGTGACCCTCGCGACCCGCCTTCCGGTGAGCCTCGAGGCGCGCGGCGGCTGGGGCTCCACGGCGGTGCTGCTGCCGCGGCGGCCCGTGGTCGACGTGCTCACCGGCCGCCAGTTCGAGGGCGGCGAGGTTCCGCTCGCGGACGCGCTCTCGCGCTACCCCGTGGCCCTCCTCGCGCCGAGGGGCGTGCAGTGACGTTCGAGGTCTGGGCGCCGAGCGCCGATTCCGTGGCACTCCATCTCGACGGTCAGGGTTACCCGATGACCGAGCGGGAGGGGTGGTGGTCGGCGAACATCGACTGGCGGGCCGACGCCGACTACGGCTACCTCGTCGACGGGGAGGGCACGCCCCTGCCGGATCCGCGCTCGCGGCGGCAGCCGCACGGCGTGCACGGCACGTCGCGCACCTACGAGCCGGCGCGGCCCGCCCCGTGGCCGGGTCGCGAGCTCGCCGGCGGGGTCATCTACGAACTCCACGTCGGAACGTTCACGCCCGAGGGCACGCTCGACTCGGCGATCGCGCGCCTGCCGCACCTCGTTCAGCTGGGCATCGACTTCGTCGAGCTGCTGCCCGTCAACGGGTTCAACGGCACGCACAACTGGGGCTACGACGGCGTGCTCTGGTACACCGTCCACGAGGGTTACGGTGGCCCCGCCGCCTACCAGCGCTTCGTGGACGCGTGCCACGAGGCCGGGCTCGCGGTCATCCAGGACGTGGTCTACAACCACCTCGGTCCGAGCGGCAACTACCTGCCGCGCTTCGGTCCCTACTTCGTCGAGGGCCATGCCAACACCTGGGGCGACACGATCGACCTCTCGACGCCCGAGGTGCGCGAGTACATCATCGGTAACTCCCTCATGTGGTTACGCGACTACGGGGTCGACGGGCTTCGGCTCGACGCCGTGCACGCCCTCGTGGACGACTCCGACCAGCACCTCCTGCACGAGCTCGCCGAGCGAGTGGATGCCCTCGCCGACGACCTCGGCCGACCGCTCACGCTCATTGCCGAGTCGGATCTCAACGACCCGCTGCTCATCACGCCGCGCGCCGAGGGCGGCTACGGCCTCACCGCGCAGTGGAGCGACGACTACCACCACGCCGCCCACGTGAACCTCACGGGCGAGACCGCGGGCTACTACGAGGACTTCGACTCGCTCGCCGCGCTCGCCAAGGTCATGACGCGCGGGTTCTTCCACGACGGCACCTACTCCTCGTTCCGCGAGCGCAACCACGGCGTGCCCATCGACACCGATCGAGTTCCCACCTGGCGGCTCGTGACGTTCACCCAAGACCACGACCAGATCGGCAACCGCGCCGCCGGCGACCGGCTCACCGCGACCCTCGATGACGGCCACCTGGCCCTCGAGGCGGTGCTCACCGTGCTCGGCCCGTTCACCCCCATGCTGTTCATGGGCGAGGAGTGGGGCGCGACCACCCCCTGGCAGTTCTTCACGTCGCATCCCGAGCCCGAACTGGGGCGGGCCACCGCGGAGGGCCGCGTCGCCGAGTTCGCGCGCATGGGGTGGGACAGGGCATCCGTTCCCGACCCACAGGACCCGGCCACGTTCGAGCGCTCGAAGCTCGACTGGGCCGAGCTCGCCGACCAGCGCCACCACGGCCTGTACGAGCTGTACCGGCGGCTCATCGAGCTGCGTCGGAAGACGCCCGCGCTCACCGACCCGCGCTTCTCGACGGTCTCGTGCGAGTTCGACGAGGAGCAACGGTGGTTCCGCCTCGACCGCGAGGGTGTGAGCATCCTGCTGAACTTCGCCGACGCTCCGCGCACCGTCCCCGCGCGCGGCAGCATCGTGCTCGCGACGGCCGACGCCGCCGCGAACGGCACGACCGTCACCCTCTCCGCGGCGAGCGCCGTGGTGCTGCTCCACTAGTCGTACCGCGCCGGCCCGACCGCGCCGGCCCGCCACCCATTTGCCCCACACCGTCCCTCCCGCGCCGCGGAAGAGCACTTCGGGGAGAACGGACGACCCGCGCGGGGCCTAAGCGACTCGGGACCAGGCGGGGAGCTCCGTCGCCGCAGAAACCCCGGCCGCGGGCGCCCGCCACTCAATTGCCCCAAACCGTCCCTCCCGCGCCGCGGAAGAGCACTTCGGGAAGAACGGACGACCCGCGCGGGGCCTAAGCGACTCGGGTCGCGGCGGGGAGCTCCGTCGCGGCGGAGACCTCGGACGCGGCAGGCTTGGCCAGCTCGTCGCTGAGGGCCGCAACCACGCGCACGTGCTCGAGCAGGCCCGCCGCTGCGACATCGAACGCGAGGGAC
>Ga0247738_10000166_pt1 | contig 28944 bp, 40 predicted proteins | sample UWRJL013104B2_FD_180936 | JGI IMG/M metagenome (GOLD analysis project Ga0247738, IMG submission 180936) | Plant litter microbial communities from Arlington Agricultural Research Station in Wisconsin, United States - UWRJ-L013-104B-2 | ecosystem: Environmental > Terrestrial > Plant litter >...
CAGGCCCGGCCGACCCGGTCTGGAACGATGTGCGCCACTGGATGCGGCCAGGCACGCTGCAACTGCAGAGCCTGCCCCCGCTGTCGCTCTACATCCACCTGCCGTGGTGCTTGAAGAAGTGCCCGTACTGCGATTTCAACTCGCACGAGTGGACCGCCACCGCCGCGCCCGGCGAAGCCTTGCCCGAAACCGCCTACCTGGAGGCGTTGCGCGCCGATCTTGCGGCTTCGTTGCCCTTGATCTGGGGCCGCACGGTGCACAGCGTGTTCATTGGCGGTGGCACGCCCAGCCTGTTTTCACCGGCGGCCATCGACCGGTTGCTGGGCGACGTGCGCGCGATGCTGCGGCTGGAGGCCGACGCGGAGATCACGCTCGAGGCCAACCCGGGCACCTTCGAAAAAGACCGCTTCCGCGCCTTCCGCGACGCAGGGGTGACGCGCCTCTCGATCGGCGTGCAAAGCTTCAACGATGCCCACCTCAAGGCGCTGGGCCGGGTGCACGACCGCGCGCAGGCCATGGCTGCGGTGGAGGAAGCCGCGCAGGCCTTCGACACCTTCAACCTTGACATCATGTACGCGCTGCCGGGGCAGACGCTGGCCGATTGCGAGGCCGACGTGCGCACCGCGCTGTCGTTCTCGCCGCCGCACATTTCCATCTACCACCTCACGCTCGAACCCAACACCTACTTCGCCAAGTACCCGCCCGCGCTGCCACCGGAAGACGAGGCCTGGGACATGCTGGACCGCATCACCGAGCTCACCGGAGAGGCTGGTATGCAGCGCTACGAGGTCTCGGCCTACGCGCGTGAGGGGCACCGCTGTTGGCACAACCTCAACTATTGGCAGTTTGGCGATTACCTGGGCATTGGTGCCGGCGCGCACAGCAAGCTCAGCTTCGCGCACCGCGTGGCGCGGCCGGTGCGTGTGCGCGAGCCGCGCCTGTACATGGAGCGCGCGATGGCCGGCAACGCGGTCGTGAGCGCCGACGAGGTCTCACGCAAGGCCTTGCCGTTCGAGTTCATGCTCAATGCCCTGCGGCTCAAGGACGGCTTCACGCTGTTGCAGTTCATGGAGCGCACGGGCCTGCCGCTCTCCAGCATCGCCCCGGCGCTGGCACAGGCGGAACAAAAGGGCCTGATCGCACGCGACGCCACCCGCGCGTGGCCGACCGAGCGCGGTTTTGATTTCCTGAGCGACCTGCAGGCCTTGTTTCTGGCGGACTGAGCCGGCCCGCGGCTCAAGTGGCCGCCGGGCTGGTGGGCAGGCTGAAGCCCACACGCGTGGTGCCACCGCTGGATTCGGCCGCAGGGAAACCGTCGTGCATGCGTGCGATAGCCGCCACGATGGACAAGCCCAGGCCGTGGTGCGGTTTTTCCATTTCGCAGCGCGCGGCATCGGCGCGGAAGAAGCGGTCGAAGAGGCGGGGCAGGTGCGCGGCTTCGATCGACGGTCCGGCGTTTTCCACCCAAAGACGGGCCCCGCCGCCCGACTCGGGCGCGATGCGCACACACAGGGCAGAGTTCGGGTTGGCGTAGCGGATCGCGTTGCCCAGCAGGTTGGAGAGCGCGCGCTTGATCAGCGGCGCATCCACCGGCAGCCGCGCATCGCCTTCGATGGTCACGTTCAGCCCACGCTCTTCCATCGGCGCTTCGTGGAAGTCCACCACCTGCTGCACCAGCTCGGCCAGGCTCACCGGCGCACCGCGCCGGGCCTTCACACCCCGATCGGCCTGCGCCAGGAACAGCATGTCGTTGACGATGGCGGCCATGCGGTGCAACTCCTCCAGGTTGGAGTGCAGTGTTTCTTCCAGTTCGGGCACGCTGCGTTCGCGGCTGAGCGCCACTTCGGTGTGGCCGATCAGGTTGGCCAGCGGCGTGCGCAACTCGTGGGCCACGTCGGCGTTGAAACCTTCGAGCTGCGCGTAGGTGCGTTCGACGCGGTGCATCAGGCCGTTGAACTGGTCGATCAGCGGCTGCAGCTCTTCGGCCGGCTCTTCCAGCGAGAGCCGTTGCCCCATGCGACGCGCGTCGATGGCCTTGGTCTGCGCAGCCAGGTCCAGCAAGGGACGCAGGCTGCAGCGCACGCGCCAGAAAGTGCCCCAGCCAACGAGCGCCGCGCCCGCAAGCACAGCCCCCACCAGCAGCAGCGCCATGTGCCGAGCCGTCTGGGCGTCCCGCGAACAATCCAGCAGGAGCTTTCCTTGCAGACGTTCCCCCGTGGCGACCGGCACCGCGAAGTCCATGCCCCGGGCGGTGGCCTGGGTCACATCGAAAGTGGGAGCCGCATCGCGGTAGAGCTCGCTCCCGTTGGCGCGCTGCAACTGCACGAAAGTGCCGGGGCGGCGCTCGGCGAGCCAGGCCATCTTGGCTTTGACCTCTGCCTCGCCGCCCTGGGCGTAGGCCTCGCGCGCCACGTCCACCAGCACGACGCTGTAACTGCGCAATTCTTCCTCGTGCTTGGCGATGAAGAGCATGGAGGTGGCGCCGTAGATGAAGGCCAGCAGCACGCCCAGCCCGATCACGGTCTGCACCGCCAGCAGCAGCGAGAGCCGTCGGCCGATGGAATAGGTGCAGGGTGCTTCGGCGGGCTTGTCGCCGACGGCCGGGGCCGTTTCCAGCGCGGTCGTTGCGGTGTTCATGTGCGTTCCTCCAGCACGTAGCCCATGCCCCGCACGTTGTGCAGCAGCTTGGGTTTGAAAGGATCGTCCATTTTCGAGCGCAGGCGGCGCACCGCGACCTCGACCACATTGGTGTCGGAGTCGAAATTCATGTCCCACACCTGTTCGGCGATGGTGGTGCGCGAAAGGATCTGCCCCTTGCGGCGCGCCAGCAGCGCCAGCAGAGAGAACTCCTTGGCCGTGAGATCCAGCCGTTGGCCGGCGCGCCAGGCCTTGCGGCTGATCAGGTCCATCTCCAGGTCGCTCACGGCCATGCGGGTGTTGGCGGCCTCGGCGACGGCGGCCGGCCCCCGGCGCAGCAGCGCGGCCACGCGGGCCAGCAGCTCGGAGAAGGCGAAGGGCTTGACGAGGTAGTCGTCCGCGCCGGCCTGCAGGCCTTGCACGCGGTCTTCCACGCGGTCGCGTGCGGTGAGCATCAGCACCGGTGTGTTGCGCTTCTCGCGCAGGGCCGCGAGCACGCCGAAACCATCGATGCCGGGCAGCATGATGTCCAGCACCAGCAACTGGTAGTCGCCCTCCAGCGCGAGGTAGCGGCCCTCGATGCCGTCACGGGCGACGTCCACGGTGTACCCGGCCTCGGAGAGACCCCGCTTGACGTAGTCCGCCAGCTTGGATTCGTCTTCAATGACCAGCACGCGCATGGAGTGGGGCTCGGTGATCGGGTGGAGGGACAAGGCCGAAAGGGCCTTGCAGGACACCGAATTGTCACGGAATTGGCCGTTTTGCTCCATTACGAATCGGTAATTCTCGCGTTCTGAAAATGACAGACCCGGTTTTTAAAGTCTCTCCTGTGCCGAAACCAAGGCGGCACAAACCTCCATCCAAACCGCTCTCCATCCAACCACTCAAGGAACCATCATGAATCTCTCGACCCGTGTCCTTCTTCCCCTCGTGCTTACCGCTGTTGCTGGTGCCGCCATGGCCCAGAGCGCGCCACTGACCCGCGCTGACGTGCAAGCACAAGCCATCGCTGCCCGCGACGCCGGCCAGCTCGGCGACAAGAACGTGGTGACCTACCGCGCTCCTGTTAGCAAGACCGTGTCGACGCTGACCCGCGCCGAAGTGCAAGCACAAGCCATCGCTGCCCGTGACGCCGGCCACTTCGACAACATGGACACGCAGCCCCTGATCGTGCCCACCGGCATTGCCAAGAGCCGTGCGCAAGTCGTGGCCGAGACCGCAGAAGCCCAACGCCTGGGTCTGCTGAACGTGAGCGACCACGAGTTCCCCAAGATCGCTACGCCAGAACAGGCCGAGCAAGTGCGCCAGGCTGGCCTGCGCGCCATCGGCGAATCGACGACCGTCGGTCTGGCCCGCTGATGACAACCCGCAAGGCAGGGTGATCCGGCTGCCCCAACTGACCTGCCGGAGCACCCCTGCCAGGGTTGTTTTTCTCCATGCAACAGGAGTGATGCCGATGCGAACCGCGTTGTCCGCACCAGAAACAACAACGGGCCCTCATGGGCCCGTTGTTGTTTCTGATCTGGCGGAGACTGTGTCCTCCATATTCAGATGCTGAGAAATCTCAGGTCGTCTCATAAATCACGCTTCTACCTAGGGAGAAAGAATCTCGTTGCACCCGCGTGGTATTCCGACGTATCATCGAATCTCAGTTTTAATGGTACGTTTTATGGTGCATGGAGAGGTGAATGCCGAAGAAGGCCGATGAACTTGGCGCGCTGGAGGTCAAACGACTTTCTGAGCCAGGCTTGCACTTTGTCGGTGGGGTGGCGGGACTAGGCCTGCAGATCACCCCGTCAGGTAGCAAGAGCTGGGTGCTGCGCGTCATGGTCGGAGCCAAGCGCCGCAAGATGGGATTGGGCGGGTTTCCCGATGTGACCTTGGCGAGGGCGCGTGACCTTGCTCGCCTGGCGCGCGAAAAGATCGGCGGGGGAGTTGATCCCATTGATGAAAAGAAGGCGGCGCGAAGGGACCTAGCCGCAAGCCGCGCAAAGGATGTGACCTTCCGGGTCTGTGCTCAGCAACATATTGCGGCTCACCGCAAGTCGTGGAAGAACGAGAAGCACGAGGGCCAGTGGGAGCGAACGCTTGAGATGTACGCCTATCCCGTCATTGGGGACATGTGGGTTCGTGACGTCCGTCTAGAGCATGTCATGCAGATCCTGGAGCCGATCTGGCACACAAAGACCGAGACAGCTAACCGACTGCGGGGCCGCATTGAGACGGTGCTCGATTCCGCCGCTACCAAGGGTCTTCGAGACGGGATGAACCCTGCGAGATGGAAAGGCAACCTGGCCACCTTGCTCCCTGCGCGGCACAAGATCGCGAAGACTACGCATTTCCGTGCCGTGCCTGTGAAAGAGCTCCCATCCTTCTATGAAGCGCTGAGAAGCCAAGAGGGCATAGCGGCTAGGGCGCTAGAACTCCTCATCCTGACCAACGTGCGATCTCACAACGTGCGGCATGCGTCATGGAGCGAGATCGACATGAAGTCGAAAACCTGGCTCATCCCTGGCGAAGACGGCGAGGACTCAAAGCAGCGCATGAAGGCGGGCGTCGCCCATCGGGTTCCTCTCTCGCCTGCTGCCATCAGTCTCTTGAAGCGTGTCGGTGAGACTGCCGGCACAGATTTGCTCTTTCCCTCGCCGCGAAAGCTCGTGCCTCTCTCAGACATGGCGATGAGCAAGCTCATGAAGGACATGAATGCCAGCGGAGTGCCCCATGGTTTCCGTTCGACATTCCGTGATTGGACCATCGAGCACACCAACTTCTCACGAGAGATCACCGAAAGGGCAATGGCTCACGCCGTCGGGGACAAAACCGAGGCTGCGTATCTGCGGAGTGACGCTTTTGAGAAGCGCCGCAAACTGATGGACATGTGGGCGGCGTACTGCACGACCACACCCCAGGCGAAGGGGAAAGTGATCTCGATCCGCTAAGCCCTGCGGCGGTTTTTTGCAGGGCAAGTCGGGCCGCAAAGGTGGTGGAACACCAATGCGACCCTAACCAAGTCAACCTGTTAAGGAGGTTCAAATGGCTGAGGTCAATGTTACCCAATTCGCGCCGCACACCCTGCGGATGCGTGCTTATGACGGTCTCGATGCGCGGCTGACGCAGCGCGCGGGCAAGCTTCTTCCCGCTTTGCAGGAGGCAGCATGAGCTTTTCACGATTCCTCCAAGCCGTTGGCATCGGTCAGGTTCGCATTGCTGGTCAAGTCCCGGATCGCATTCTTCAACACGTCAGCAACTCCGACGTATGCGGCACGTTTATGCCGGAAGACGGCGGGCCAACGCTCATCGTCGTGGGCGAGCGGGCTTCAGCCGAACGTCTGCGTGGGCTGGCGGTGAAACACCATCTTGAGCCGGAGTCTCTGCTGATGTTCGCCCGGAGGCACTGAGATGCGAATGCCTCACGACCACTCTAAGAAGCTCTCATAAAGAGCGCGCGGCATGTCTGGCAAACGTCTGCTCCAGCGCCCAATTTATGGAGGCGTCTTCGGTGAGGAAGGCTCGTATGCACTTGCAAGCGTGCCTTGCGTGTCTCGCGGCTTGTACTCCACGCGGTACATGGTGGTTCAACCGAAGGCGGGCATCGTGCTGAGCATGTCGGAAGACAAGGCCCAAGCCCTCGCCGATGCTCGCGTCCGTCTGACTGCAGCAAACGACCGGCATCACATGCAGCCCGGCAGCGCGGTGCAAAGCGAGTTATGGCCAGACGAACCATTCCTAACCATGGCGCCAGCACCTTCGCAGCCTGTATCTCGGAGGCGGCGGACCATCTACGAGCAGTCGGCTGGCAAATGCCACTACTGCGGCGTGCCTTTGGATCTCTTGGGGAAATGGCACATTGAACATCAACAGCCACGTGCGCTCGGTGGTGGTGATGATCCATTGAATCTTGTGGCGGCGTGCGCGCCGTGCAACCTGGCGAAGAGAGATCGAACTGCTCTTGAGTTCGTCACTCAGAGTTTAGGCGCCGACGCGCGCTGAACGGTAAGCCCTGCGCCGATTTATGCGGGGCAAAGAGACGGGTAGCAAGTCGATGCAACCGACAAGCTACCCTGACCAATCCACTATCGGGGAGTGAAATGGCTTCAGAGACTGTACATCGCAACTTTAGCGACCCAAGAGCGTTCGTTGTGCCCAATACTGGGCGCGAACTTACCGACTCAGCGCGGAGAGAGATTTGCACAACTCAGACTGAAGACGGGCCCACGTACATCCGTATCGGTATCGATTGCACGGACGCCTTTTTGCGTGAGGTATGGCTGGAGCGCAAGCGCTTTCCCGGTCTTACTCTTGAACAGCTCATGGCAGCCCGAGACAGTCGCGTACTGCTTAGCGAGGTGTCTCGTGGCTAGTGCGACTGAGGACATTCATGTTCACATCTTCGCGCCACACTCCGTGTGGTACTACGGCACTTGGAGGCAGCTGGTCGATGAAGGTGTTATTCAAAAGGCGCCTCGTCCCACCGGCAAGCACTATGCGTATTGGACGAATGGCGACTGGCACTTCTTTCTAGAGCGTCAATTTGCCCCGGGAGATCGGAAAGCTGAGCAAGCCTGTGAGCCGAGTGAGTCTGACTGGTGGCGCCTTCGGGTCCAATCGTCAGATCTCATGGCAGAAGAGGAAGTCATGCGATACCGATTTCAGCGCACCATCAATGAACAGTCGGCAGAGATGCGTGCCTTGCGCGCCAAAATCGGAGGTCAAGCTGCCGACGCGGCACGTGACGCCGCGTTTCAAAAATTCAAGTTCAAGGTGCTACCTTGCATGGAGGGGCGTTGTGAATAAGAGCAATCGACCGAAGCTCAAGGAAGCTGGTCTATGCAGGAGGATAGCGGCTGTGGAGTCCCTATGCCGCTATGCGCAAGCTGGCATTCAGCTCAAGATGGGCGACAGTGCCAAGCTGTCGCGGGCAGACGAAGACCTCGGCGCAGCCATTTCGGCCCTGATGGAAGTTCGTATCGCGCTTGGAGGAGATGAGAAGGCTGAATCAATCGCACTTGTCGGCAAGTTGAACGTAGCGCAATACTTAAAAGGCGCCATGCGGTCAGCGTAAGTTTCAGGCCCCAGCTAGGCCCGCGAACCGAAGAGCGGGATACCTTCACCCGCCTGCTGGGGCTCCCTATGAAGGGCGCTTGAAGGAGTGCAGTTGAGAACCAATCCTGACGATGTGCGGGACAGGCTTGAGCGGATTGCTGAGCGTCTTGAAACGCTCTCCTTCCCAACGTCGCCGCTGCCTGTGGACGATGCGCAATGGCTGGCGGCATGCATCAGGACGTTCCTTGGTAAGGAGGACGGCTCACTCGATCAAGCCCTTGGCCTGACAAGGAAGCGGGGCGGACAACGCAATGAGAGCCAAGAGGAGAAGATTGCCCAGGTTTGGGCTTCAAGCAATGGCAGCTTGACCGTCGCACAGCTCGCAGCGGAAGTTCAAAGGCGATACCCGAACACTTTTAAGTCGGCACTGGATGAGAAGACCATACAGCGAGCCGTCGGAAGCGTATCGGGGCGCGACTTGTCGAAACTGACGCCGGCCGCTCTCAAAGCGCTTGGGGAAGCCGCCGCCGCACGCCTTGCTCAGCGGTAAGCGTGCGGGGCGGCAACTCGGCGCCGTTCGTGAGCAGAGCGGATGGGGCAGTGGCAGTCAGACGCTCTGTTGCTCCTCACGCGTCAGTAGCGTCAGGAAACTTGGGGTCTCGAACCTGCCCATTTGCACCAAGAAGCCACTGCCCCCAAGAAATACGATGTGATTCCACAGCCAACCTCGAAGAGCTCGGGCATCCTTCTCAAGTTCTAGTAGCTCTCCATTGAGCGACTCGAGAGAAAGACGTTCTGGGTGCCGCTCATGGACCAACGCGCTTGCACGCGAAAACATCCTCTGCAACTCGGCCACGCCGATATTCGCTGCTGAATTGCCTTCGCAGACGACTGCGTAGCGGGGATCAGACGACGGAGCTATTCTTTGTGCCTCAGGTAGACGCAGGATCGCCTTCTGATTGAGCCATGCAAGTACTTGACTTGCGTCCTTGGTACGTTGCTGAAGCAATTGACCCCTGTTCTTAAACTCTGTCGCACTTAGGGCGGCAAACGAAACGGCTTCGACGATCTTTCTTACATGTAAGGCGAAACGCTCGGCGCGGTTCAACACGTCCTCCCCTGAAACATCAACGTCGAGAATCAAGAAGCGACTTCGAACGGTACGCATGAGGGTCTCGTAAGCAGCCCCAGGTTCCATCGGGGGCGCCTGCAACGCCGATCGAATGACGGGACTCGCAGCGGGGTTTCGACTTGAGCGGTGATTCATCCGAAAAGGATGCCACAGAATGGGCGATCCAAATCGTCCGCATCCTGACGCTGATGTCTAGCCTCGAAGTCTGGGAGCGGCCAATCATCAAGAAGGGTCGCGAGTTTCATACGATCAGAGTGGGGAAAGGACATGAATGACAGTATTCGTGTCCCTGACTTTAAGAGAGCAAAACGAGACAGTGCATCCACACCGCATTCACAAGAGAACGCGGGGCAACTTGGAGCAACATATGTCTCAGATTCAAGCAAGGTCCTATCGACCAAAGCAAGCCGCCGAACTGCTCGGCATCGGTCCTGCCACTCTGTGGCGCTGGATCAAGGAACGTGAGGACTTTCCGAAGCCAAAACGCTTGAGTCCTCGCTGCACCGTGTTGGACGGTGCAGAGCTGATCGCGTGGCGCGACGCTCAAGGTGAGGGGGTGTCCAAATGATGGCCGCCATCCTCTACCTGTGGACCCGTTATCGCGACGAGAGGGCCACGAAATGAAAGAAGCCGCAGCACCCATCACGACGCAAGCGGCTTCTAAAAAGACACGGCTCAATTCTATGTCTCGCAGCACCTCTGGGGAAGCCCAGCGAGATCGAATTGTTCAAGCGCTCAGAAGCGGCCCCAAGACCTCTTATGACCTGCGGTGCCTGGGGTGCTACCAAGCACCGGCTCGCATCAAAGAGTTGCGAGATCAGTTTGGTTACTCCATCCGTACCGAGCGAGTCACCCTCTACGACCATGAGGGCTACATGCATCCCGGCGCCGCGCGATACCACCTAGAGGCTGAGCCCATTGGCGCTGTATCGCAGTGAACAAGCGTAACCCTGGCCGCAAAGGCGGCTCAGGGCGCGATGCAGGCGGATTTGTAGCCCTGCCATGGACTGTCTTGGACAGTCCGGCATACGCAGCTCTAAGCCATCCTGCACGCTCCCTGCTCATGGAGATAGCTCGGCAGTTCGTTCGTGACAACAACGGGCGACTGCTGACCTCGCGCGCGCATCTGGCCGCAAGGGGTTGGAAGAGCGCGGCTGTCATTGACCGCGCTAAGCACGAACTTCTGGACGCAGGCTTCATTCATGAGACGGTCAAGGGGCATCGTCCCAACAAAGCAAGTTGGTACGCGGTCACCTGGCAAACGCTGGACCGTCACCCTGCTTACGACGTTGGCGCTGCTGAGACTTTTGTGCGCAGCGCATACGCCCGCACATTGCCGCTCAAAAACGCGTCCCTTGGTCCGTCTCGCGGAACAGGAGGGCCCTCTATTGATCCTTCTCGCGGAACAGGAACTGGCCCGCCTGTTCCGTCTCGCGGACCAATCAGAGCCACTTTTGCCCTCTCGCCTGTTCCGTCAGAGAGACACCATCTAGATAAGCCATCTGCTGCGGCAACAACCACACATTGAAAGACCCATATGAACTGGACCGAAGACATCCCCAACCTGGCCATCCAGCGGCTGGACAACGGCAATCTGCGGCTGGAAGACACGAGTTTCTCCGAAGGGGCCATCGTGGACGTACACCCCTCGCAACTTCGTCTGATGGCTGAGCGGCTTGGCCTTGTCCGAGAACTGTCCGCATCAGATGCGGATCTGCTGCGGGCGGAGCGCGCGCTTTCAACCTCATTGCGCCTGGAAATTGAACGACTCGTCCCCTGGCTGGACTTGATCGACGCCAGAGCGTCGCAACTCCACGACAACATCATGGCGGTCTCGATGCGTGGGGATGAAGACGTGAACATCGAGGTTGCGCAGTCATCCGCGCTTGCCGACATCGTGGAGGAGGTCAGCAAAGCTGCAAAAGCGGCCTTGGCGCGCTGCGGTATCGATCGACCAGCCGAGCAGGTCGCTCCATCAGGCGCGATGCCTGCGCAGAACCCACCCGTTTCCGGTGGTGTTCAACACACCCAAAAACGGGGGACTTCTTCGACAACCGAGGTCGCAAGTGCGGGCGCCGAGCTCTTCTGAGGTGCTTGCCGTGCTCGCAGTCCCCAAAGCAATCACCGTGTACCTAGGCTCAGGGAAGAAAGGCGACCGCCCTCGCACACGAGGAAGGCCACGAAAACGAACGGTGGATCACTACGCTGAAATTCTCGCTGCGCACCAGGCTCTTCGCCAGAGTTTTGAAGCGTCTGTTGGCCGCCAACCTCGATCGGATGCTGAACTGTATGGCGCGTACATCGCGAGCGCTTACGACGGAGAGGCATGGGTGATCGAGATGCGGCTGAAGACCTTTCGAAACGTGCTCGGCGAGGCGCGAACCTACTTCCGAAAGCATCCCGAAAAATGCCCATTTACCGGGATGGACGCACTGTCAACCACAGCGTCAAATGAGGCTTCGGAGTCGTCCACCACTGACCAAATAGGAGCATAGAAATGCGGCAAGAAACCTGTGATCGAGAGTCAATGCGAAGCGTCCGCATCCTTCGGTTCGCGGAGGTAGTTCGCAAGACAGGTCTGTCGCGTTCGTCGATCTATCAACGTCTGCGGGCGGGTGACTTCCCGGCATCGGTGGAGCTCGGGCCGCGCGCGGTGGGCTTCGTAGAGACCGAAGTTGACGACTACCTGCGCCGCCTGATCAAGCGCGTGCGTGGTCATTGATCCCAGAAAACATCAGGAAGGAAACAGGCAAGTGAAGACTCGATGGAAACCCGGTCAAAGCGGCAACCCTGCTGGAAAACCCAAGGGGGCAGGTCGCTTTGCAGCATTGCGCGAAAGCATTGCCGCACATGTGCCAGAGATCATCGAGAAGCTGGCTTTGCAGGCGAAGGAAGGCGACGGCATGGCGGCACGACTGCTGCTCGAACGCGTTTACCCCGCTATGAAATCAGTCGAACAAGCTCAATCAATAGAGCTCCCGAAGGAAGGAACGCTGACCGACAAAGGGAATGCAGTGCTGACTGCTGTGGCTGCCGGAGACCTGGCGCCCAGTCAAGGCGCGGCCCTCATCGGCGCAATCGGAACGCTCGCGAGGGTGGTCGAGATCGACGACCTCGCCGCGCGTGTCGCGGAACTGGAGAAGAGCCATGCCAACAAACATTGAGAAACGGCTGCAGGCGCTGGAAGCCGTGACCTACGCCAAAAGCGGGTTCCGTACCGTGCTTCAACGCATGGGCGAAACCGAGTCAGAAGCACTTCATCGGGCAGGACTGCCTGAAGACTTTGGGGGCTTGACAGTCTTCATTCTCCGATTCGGTTGGGACTACCGGCCAATGCTCCACGGCATCGAGGCCTCCTGATCTCCCATCAAACATTTTTGTCCCAGGAAAGAACATGCATTTTCTCGACACGCCAGATCTCCCTCCGGAGGCCTTCAAACCACGTCCAGGCGGAGGCATGACGCTGCACGGCAAGTCGGATGCGCCTCCTCCTCCCGACTACGCTGGCGCGGCCAATGCGACTGCTGCTGGCAATCTCGAAACAGCCAAGTACGCGACGAAGGCAAACCGCGCAGATCAGTACACCCCCTATGGCTCTCTGACCTGGCGGGACATCGGCGATGACCGTTGGGCGCAGGACATCAACCTCACGCCTGAGGGCCAATCGTTACTTGATCAGCAGAATCGCACTTCTTCGAATCTGGCCGGCCTGCAAGACACAGCCTTCCGGGGAGTGAGCGATCAACAAGCCCGTGGGTGGGGTGATGAAAACCTTGTCCAGTCGCCGTTCAACCCAGGCGAGACCGCCCAAGACGCCATCATGCGCCGCACTCAGCCTATGCTGGATCGCTCGCGTGCAAGCGCTGAAGCGCGACTGTCGAACCAAGGCGTGCAACAAGGTTCGGAAGCCTGGAAAAACGCTCAGGACGACATTGGTCGTCAGGAGAACGATGCGTACAGCCAAGCGGCACTTCAAGGCATCTCTACCGGCCAACAAGCTCGACAGCAAGGCATTCAAGAGCAGCAGTATTTCAATTCCCGCGACCTTAACCAGTTGAACGCGCTTCGCACGGGTGCGCAGGTTACGAACCCGCAATTCGGCTCGTATGCTCAGCAAGGGACCACCGCTGGCCCTGACATGCTCGGAGCGGTGGGACAGGGATACAACGCGGCGCTGGGTAGCGTAAATGCGTCAAATGCAGCCTCTGCTGGGGTTGGTCAGGGTATCGCAAGCGCTGCCGGCACAGCGGCAAAGGCATATGGCTCGTACTTGGCAGCTGCCGGCACAGCCGCGATGTTTTGACCTTCGAAAGGCACCACCATGACCAATCTCGATACGCGGGTGAAGGCACTGGAGAAGATTTCCGGGGGTACTTCTGATGTTGTGGATGTCATCTTCCTGCTGCCTATGGGACTACCAGGCGAACCGCCGCCCTACTACACCTGCGTTGAGGACATGCGGAGTGCCCACCGTTGGGATCGCGCACCGGATGAGGCTGAGAGCACATTCTTCGATCGTGCCTCCAATGAGATCCGTCGGCTTCAGCCTGGCGTGGCGATGCTTTGCGCGCACGAGGCCTAGACCGCCGCGCCTTGTCGTGTGCGAGATTTATGGGGCTGTATGAAGACCATCGCAGGCCCACGCTACAGGTGCAACAGCAATCGTGCGAAACCTCACGCTTTGAATTTTTTGCTGACTCCTCATCGGTCAGTTGCCTCCATCTAGCCGCCCCCGATTGACCACCCGAACGACGAAATAGCAGCATGGCCGCCCTGATTCAAGGGAGTAGGCTATGCCGCCGGAATTGCTAAGTCAGCGAGTCGCAACCGTCACGCCTGTCGCGAATCGCAGTGTTTCGACCTTCATAAAGAAGTGGAAAACTGGAAGCAAGGCCGACGAACTGGGAGAACGGGCAGGCGCCCAAGCGCACTTTATTGAGTTGTGCGCGGTGCTCGGCGTGGATACGCCCACCGATCCAGACAACTACTGCTTTGAACGTGGCGTTAGGGGGTTGAGCGGCACCGTTCGATTTGCCGACGTGTGGAAACGTAGTTGCTTCGCATGGGAATACAAGAGACCCGGAAGAAGCCTCTCGGACGCTCTTGAACAGTTGATGCGATATGCCCTGCCTCTGGACAATCCCCCATTGCTCATCGTTAGCGACCGGCAGAGAATCGAGATTCATACTCACTTTACAGGCTACCCAAGCCGGTGCTTGAGCATCGCCCATGAGGAGCTGATTGACCGCGTCAAGCTTGCGAAGCTCCGGGACGCTTTCGTTGATCCATATAGCTTTCGTCCCGAACTTGACTCCAAGCAAGTCACAGAAACCGCTGCCGCTGCGTTTGCTTCCATCGCCGACGTACTCAGGCTAGACGGCGTAGATGCGCAGAAGGCCGCACACTTTTTGTCTCAATGCGTTTTCTGCTACTTCGCGGAGGACATTGGGCTTCTGAGTTCGTTCAAGCGCTTGCTCCTAAAACGCTCTTCGGCTGAGACCTTGAGGGGATCTCTATCGAAGCTCTTTCGAACGATGCAGAAGGGGGGAACTTTTGGGGCTGACGATATTGCTTGGTTCAACGGTGGACTCTTCAACAGGATCGACGTACCACTTGTACCTGCTGGAGCGCGCGACACGTTGGCGGATGTCGCAGGCATGGACTGGAGCGCAATCGATCCAAGCATTTTTGGAACACTTTTTGAGCGGGGACTTGATCCGAGCAAGCGTGCTCAGCTGGGCGCCTACTACACAAGTCCATCGATCATCTCGCGCTTGGTCGTACCGGTCGTGGAGCGAACGTTGCTTGCCGAATGGGAGCACAAAAAAGCGCAGATAAGTGGCCTCTTGAGTCAGCGAGACGTTCGAAGAGTGCGAGCGAAAGGCATACCAAGCTCGTCCGAGAAATTGCTTACCCGCCATGCTCGGATCAGGACCATGGCAAACAAAGCGGACAAGGAGGCAAACAAAATTTTCAGTAGCTTCTTGGAGAGGCTGCGGAACTTTCGCGTGTTAGACCCTGCGTGCGGCAGCGGAAACTTCCTATACCTGTCCCTCAAATCGCTGAAGGACATTGAGAAGCAAGTGAACTTCGATGCCGAGACGCTTGGCTTAGAAGCCCAACTCCCTGTCACCGGACCGCAGAACGTGCTGGGCATGGAGTTGAACGAGTTTGCAGCGGAACTCGCACGCATGACCGTCTGGATCGGAGAGCTGCAATGGCGCAAGCAAAACGGCTATGGCTGGAAACTCAATCCAGTCCTTGATTCTCTAGAGCACATTGAGTGCCGCGATGCGCTTCTGGACGCTGATGGCAGCCCCGCGCAGTGGCCGAAGGCAGATGTGATAGTCGGCAACCCACCGTTTATAGGCAACAAGAAGATGCGCGGCGAATTGGGAGCGCGCTACGTCGCCGCGGTGCGCCGGGCGTACCAAGATCACAACTTAGATGGTGTGGATCTTGTTTGCTTTTGGTTTGAGAAAGCACGATTGATGATCGAAGCAGGCACACTGCAATCAGCAGGCCTCGTATCGACGAACTCTATACGCGGTGGAGCCAATCGCGAGGTTCTCACCCGCATCCTAGAAAAGTCGCGCGTCTTCTTCGCTTGGTCCGATGAGGAGTGGTGGGACAACGGCGTCGCGGTCCGGGTATCCATGACCGGCTTCGGCCAAAGCACCATGAAGCCGGAGCTTGATGGTGTTCAAGTCGAGGTCATCCATGCTGACCTCACCGCAGACATTGATGTGACGAGAGCATCAAAAATGCAGGAAAACTTGAACAAATCATTCCAGGGCGTCACGCCATCAGCATCCGTCAAGAGACGCCTACGGGAAGAGCTTGCCTTGCCTGAAGCCAGCTTCAATCTGGAAGGGGACGATGCAAGAAAAATGCTTCAGGAGCCGGCCACGATGAACGGGGAGACCATGGCCGCAGTGGTTCGCCCCTATCTGATCGCAGATGACATCACGACGCGCCCACTGGATAGGTTCATAGTCAATTTCGTGGGCCGCGATGAAAAGGCAGCCGCCATGTTTGAGAAGCCTTTTGCAGCCATCTCAAACGTGCGCTTGCATCGTCCGCATACAGACCGATTCAACGATTTTCAGAAGTATCCGTGGTGGCAGTTCGCCTGGCCGCGACCAGACATGTTCACTGCACTCAAAGGCCTTTCGCGCTACATCTCCATCACTAGAGTATCAAAGCATCATCTCTGTGCATGGACACCATCGTCCGTCACACCCGGTGATGCGCTTGTGGTCGTTACCCGTGATGACGACACCACAATTGGAGTGCTTCAATCTCGTATTCACGAGGTCTGGGCTCTGAGGCGAGGTACTAGCTTGGGGGTAGGAAATGACCCGCGCTATACGCACACGACTTGTTTTGAAACCTTCCCGTTCCCCGATGGCTTGGCACCAAACGTCCCTGCGGTTGAGTACAGAGGCCACAAGCACGCAGAGGCTATCGCCTCTTCAGCGCAAGAGTTGTTCAAGTTGCGTGATCACTACGTCAACCCTCCCGAATGGATAGACTGGCTCATCACCCCAGAAGAACAGGCCGCAGGTTTTCCCAAGCGCCCAGTAGCCAAAGTTGGTCGTGAAGCGGCTTTAAAAAAGCGTACCCTCACCAACCTGTATAACGACCGGCCCACGTGGCTGATCTTGGCGCACGAAGCACTGGACAAGGCTGTAGCCCAAGCATATGGATGGACAGACTACACACCGCAATGGACCGACGAAGACATCCTCAGTCGCCTATTGGCGCAGAACATTCAACGCAGTGGTAGGCGGTGAAGGCATCGGCAATGCATATCAAGCAGTACATAGCAGTGTTTCTCGCCGCCTTCGCTGGGATGGCCTCGGCACAGGTGCCGGCCGTGGCTGGCGAAGTGCACTACACACAGCTTTTTTATTGGGTCGCACTCGGCATCGTCGCTGTCGTTTCCATGATCGTCGGACCGTTTGTCCAATGGAAGATCGCGCAACGCCAAACGAATCTGCAGGCCGAAGTCGCGAAGAGACAGGTTGCCGACAGTATTGCTGGACGACGGCAGGCATGGATTGACGGGCTGAGATCTGAAATCGCGGAGTTTTTGACCATCGCTGAAGTTGTGACCGATCTGGATGTGCAGCGGCATTCTTTAGAAGTGGATCACGTCGAGAAGCGGGCAATCATCGAACGCCAGACGGAGCGGATGCTTCGCGGAATCTTCTTGAAGGCCTCGATTGCACTTCGCCTGAACATCAATGAACTGGATCACGTCGTACTCGGAGATGCTTTGGATGCTGTGTCTGTTGAACTCAACAAGTCCGATGTCGGGCAGAAGATCGATCAAGAGCAAGTTCGCAAGTTGCACCAACCCGTAGTCGATAGGGCGCGCGTAGTACTGAAAAAGGAGTGGAACAGGGTGAAGTCCGGTGACATTTGACGCGCAGGGCTCTATGCCGCCAACTGATGCTCGTAGTAAGGCCGCACCGGGTCTTCCAGAATGGCCATCTGCACATCGAGGCGGTGCGGGTCTGGCTGCAGCCAGCGATCGACGTTCTCCGGCTTAATCGACACAATGCACCTGTCATGGCCTGCGGCCGCGACCTCGGGCGGGGGCTCATCAGTGATCGCGGCGAATGACAACAGCTCGGGCTCACCAGGCGCCGTCCACCGTGACCAAAGGCAGGCCACGAGCATCGGATTGGCCGGCTCGGGGTGGAACTCAAGCACGACGTTGCCCCCGGGCCTGCCCACGTTCTCATAGAACACGTCCACCATCATCAGCCCATGCGTGTAACCGAACTGGCCGCGCCAGAAGCCCGTAAGACTGTCCTTGCGAGCGTTGTAGGTGCCCGGGTACTTCTCATCGTAGAAAGCCGGCTTGCCGGCTGGCCGGCACTGGTAACGCATGAGCTTGATGAGCTTGCGCCCGTTCTCCATGACCATCACCGGGGCATAGTGGCCGGGGAAGATCCGCGAGTCGCGCGGCTGCAGCTCGAAGCGGTTCAGATCCTTCAGACGGTTGTGACCCCTGGCGATCTTGTCCGTCGCAATGCGCTTGCTCTCGGTTGCCGCCTTCGTGAGCTTGACCGCCAGCTTTCTCTCGGCCTCGGCCAAGCGCGTCTTTTGTTTGAACAGGTCCTCTTCGATGGCTGCAGCCTGTGCGGCTCGGTGCTGGTTGATCAAATCCTTGATGCGCTGCTCGTCAGGATTGGTGGGGTGGTCGAACGACGCTTCAACTGCTTTGGGGATGATGATCTTCGGGTTTTCCAGGCGCGACCAAAACAGTTCGGCGAACGTAGCAATGTCGATCTCCGAGCCATAGGCCCGCTTGTACCGGCGGTAGTCCGCCCAGATTTGAGCCGAGTAGCACATGCAGCTATCCCCCGTTGGGAGTTGCCGGTTGTGTTGATGCTGCGCGTCGCTGAGCGATGAAGTCGGCCGCCTCTATGCTGCGCTGGAGCAGCTCGAAAGCAAGCGCCTCGGTGCCTTCTGCCTCGTGGCTGGTGAGGCGGACGAGATTCTTATGAATGTGGGCGGCATCTGCTTGCGAGCAATAGGCCAACGTCAGGATGCTCAGCGCGTGCGACGTAGCGTCGCGTAGCTGCAGGACTGCCTTCTGCGTGTCATCCATGGGATCACCTTGTGGCTTTGCTGATCCTCTATGGTGCCGCATTCACTGGTCGGCTGGCGGTCATTTCAGTTGACGCCTGCGGTCACCCAACTCGATCCATTGACCTGCTTCCACGCTCCGGCTTCATCCACCCCCGGCCAACAGGCGTTTCGGGAGGAGGGGGTGTGACCTCGATCCTCCATTCCTGCACAACCCAGGCCTCTTCATCTCTTTCGACGCCAGCAAAGACCATCGTGGCCTCTCCCTGGGTGCATTCCTTCACCTTGGGGTCGTACAGCTCAATCATTCCGGGTGCACAGTTGGACTGTTGAAACGCCAGCACCTTCACCCAAGTTTCACCTGCCTTGAACTTCTTGGTGTGCACGTCGCCTGTGAGCGGCTTCTGGCTTTCGGCACGAAGCGCACGGCCACCTCGACGCAACATGGTCATGGTCACTCGCATAAAGCGTGCGGTCAGGGTTGAGGGAGGGCGCTGGCCACGGGCTCAAGCCAGGCCCGGGCCGCATCGCTTGGAGTCATGGAACGCAGGCGTTCGTCTCGCCATAGGTCACCGGCAAGATCCTCAAGCTGCCCCGGGTCAACCGTGCGCCAGTGCTGCTGAAGAGCATGAGCGCAGGCGGCTATCCAGATGTCGGCGGGCAGGGAGTCCATCCCGGGAATCATACAGAGAGTGCTGTACGCACATACAGTGCTCCGACGTGCGGTAGCGTCCCAGGACGTCCACCATCGTTGCAAAGATGGACGTTTGGGAGCAACGGTCGCCAAACCCAGAAACGACAAAGCCGCTGGGATCTCTCCAAGCGGCTTCACACAATTTTTGGCGTCCCGATACTTTTCACCCGTCAGGACCGGCGGGTGCGCAGCTATTGTAACTCAAATTTCTAACAACTCGGGATGAGCGACGCGCCCTGATTGCAAAGAAGACGCGTCAGCGAGGACGTGTGCGCGGTAGGGGCGTAAAAAAGCCCGCTCGGGGCGGGCTGGTGGCTGAGTGGCTTTTTACTAAGCAGCTGCCTTTGCCCGGGTGATCATTTGTGAGACTTCCGCGTTTGCGTGGATCGGGCTCAAAATCATGTCCGGATGTTCGCGGGCATAGACGCGAAAGATCTGGTCGGCGAAAGCTTGGCCGATGCTCTCGACGTCTTTGAAGTCAAACACGACATGTTCAAACTTCTCCGCACGTACCAGTATGCGCTTGGCTTGTGAGCGAGAGATGAGGCTGTCAGGGCCAAACTGCGCGAGCTTGATTGGTATCACGGTCTTGTTAAATCCGTACTCTCCATCCGTGGACGAGTACTTGTCAAAAGTCTTCTTAGTGGTCATTGCGGAATGATTGCTAAGCGCCATAGTGACTAGTGTTGATACGTCTGGCTCCGAGTCTCCCACGAGCCAGTCATAGTGAAAATCCCGTCTATGTACGTAGTTCAGGCCGCCAGAGTAAATCTCAAAGCGGTCGAGCATTCGTGATGTAAAAAAAATCCCCTCTCCAGAGTGATTCTTTGGGTCCGTCGTGAGCTTCCCTTTGGAAAGCTCAAAGAGTGCGTGTCTCTCATCTGGCAGGTCTAGCGCGCCCTTGATCTTCCTGAAAATGCCAACCCCATTGTCGAGAACAACTACCTCGGTGGCTTGTGCGCTAAGAGTGACCCTTACAGTGATAGCAGTTCCGCCAGAATGATCGATGGCGTTGTTGAACATCTCAGTGAATGCATGCGCCCAGATGCCAACCACGTTCCCGGGGAGCGTCGAGATGATAGGCAAGAGAAATGCTTCCCACACCTCATGCTCTGCTAAACCGTCAGCCAGGAAGAAGGTCTCGTACACCTGCTTGATTGGCACAAGATCATAGAGTGGCTTTTGCTTTGTGCCAGCGACAACTATCGCATTCTGCTGGCGAAGCCGATCTACGTGCTTAAGCACGGCCTGACGCGAGATCCCAAAGTGCCTGATCGCAGCAGCCACCAGGGAAGGTTCTTTGCGAACAATTCCTTCGAGCAAGAACTCCCTCACTCGCTCACCTTGAACTCGAACACCGGTCAACGAACGCCCCTTTTGCATAACAACCTTACGTGCATTCTATAACAACCTTATGCGTTAATGCTATCGGTTTTGCAACCTCACCGCCCCCTCCACTTCCAGGGGAGCCAGCTACTTCGCCACTACGTCGTAGACGTTGCCTTGGGGGTCAGCGGGCGCCGCGCCACTCCCAAGGGGGGACTGGCTGCATAGACCACAACCCCCGACGAGCCTCCCGGGCCTCCTGCTCGACCCCTGCCAGATGCTCGTAGCCCTTGCCGTACCTCACGTAGTACCACGCAAGGCCCGCCAGGATCTGCTCCTGGCCAACATCCTTCCCCTGGCATTCCACATCGGCAATGGTCCGGCGATACCGGTCCGTGCCCTTTGAGGCGATCTTGGCGGACTTCTGGAAGCACAGCGAGGCAAGGTGCTGCCGAGACAAGTTCCCGAAGTCCTGAGCCTTCTCGGGCGCGTCTATAGCGCTGATGCGAATGGTGATCTGCTCGTAGGCCCCAGGCTCACCGCAGCGAGCCTTGAGGGTGTCGCCGTCGCTGATTGCCACGACCAAGCAAAGGAGTGTGGCGGTCACTAGAAGACGGGGTGCAGATGTGAAGTGCTAAAGCCGATCAGCATCCTTTGCCACTCTCACTTGGTAATTGACGTTAAGCGTAGCCGGCTGATCCGCTATGCCTAGCGTGAGGAGGGAGATGTTAGTGCGGCCGGAGCGCCAGTCTCCCTGCCGCATACTCATGAGAAAGGTTCTTGTCTCAGGCTTCTCTTCCACTGCTCCATACAAGGAGTTCAGTGCCTCACGAAGACTCTCGTATACCAGCCGACTACTACGATAGGGAATCTGGTCTTGCAGAGATAGCGTCACCTGTTCCAGTCGGTTCTCACGAAAGAAAAGGACGACGCGGAACTTTTGTTGAGCTACCTCATATCCTTCGAGCCGAAGCTTCTCGACGGCCCCAGTCGCAAGTGTGGCGGGTTTATCCAAAGGCGCCGTTGACCCCGGTACGGCGAGTGCCGCCTCTTCAACGCTCATCCCATATTGGGTAGCTTGCCAGAGCGTCTGCGCGCGAGCTTGGGCTGCCGCGCAAACCAGCAGTAATACGACTGTTACTCTGATGATCGAGGCAGAGCGCGGCACGGTTGGGAACAGAGCGCGGGATAGTTTCATGCTCGACTCACTTCGTCCACTTATCAGAGAGCTCGGATGTGCATTTCACAAACTGCTCGCGTTGTTGAGCGGAAAGGTTCACCTTCCCAAACGAGATGGTTTCAAGCCCCTCCACCGTGGAGACAGCGATCTTCAAAGGTTCCTCGAATGCCATGCCCATCAATGTTTCAATCGCTAGTTTTCCGTTCACGGTGAAGAGCTTCGACTCGGGTGTCTCGCCTGCAACCAACGGACGGGTTGGCGCTGCTGGCGGCAGTCCATCGACTTTGAACCAAGCGTTGTGAATTTGCAGGGGCCGGAGATCATCTATCGAGCGGAGACCGCTTGGAGCTTCAGATGCAGTGACCTTTGCTAGGCCCATTCCCGAGTCATAGATGTTCATCGAGACGTCGATCATCATGAAGCTCGAAGCGGGAGTCTCCGGCAGGCCAACCACACGAATGCCACACCCCACCGTCACGCCATTCTTCGTGTTCGACAGAGCCTGACCCGTGAAACTAGACTCGATCATTGACTGGGCCGCTGCAAGGAGAGGCGTGCAGGCAAGCAGCGTAGCAATCGAAGCTTTCATCTCCCTTCCTCCCCATCTTTGAATGATCGCCTGCGTTGTCAGGCGGCTTCGTAGAGTTATTCTGCCGCTCTACTGGCGTAAAAGTACGCGGCATCCGTCACGCATCTAGCCATTCGAGCCAAGCCAGCGGCGCACTTCGTCAATCCTCCATGCCGTGACCCGGGGGCCGAGCTTGGTGGGTTTAGGGAAGTCGCCCTTCTGTACCCATCTCCACAGAGTGGCAGATGAAAAGGGAAGGATCGCGAGCAGCCCAGCTTGCCTGATGTAGCCGGCTTGCGGCATGTCTTTGCGCAGCGCTTCGAGCTTCTGAATAGGCGAGAGAGGATCGACGGGAGGCGGGGTAGGTCCGCCCGAGAAGATAGCCTGCTTCAGTCGTTTTTGCATCGTTGAGATTCCAGTGGTTTCGAGAACCCGGAGTCTCTTTGAGGTGAGCGCGGAGCGATACACGTTTGCTTTGCAGGTGATCCCACCTGCGACGCAACTGTGCACAGATGCGTTGCATCGGTGTGTTAAGCCGTGCCGCGCTTACCCTCTGGCTGCCATCCCGCTGCCAAAAGCCATTCCCCTGCTCTCCTTCTGGTGCAGAACTCTGTTCCTTCAGCGTTGACGGTCAGGTTCTCGGCGATGAAGTCGATTGCTTCGCGTTTGGTCTTAAATGGTCGAGAGTTCGCCATTGCAATGGCTTCAGCATGCTTTGGCTTCATGGCTTGGTGCCTAGCGTTCGCAGCATTGCGCCCACGCTCTGATTTCTTGCGGGTGTCAATTCGCAGTGAGTGAGCTATCTGCAGTGCGCGCATGGCTTCAAGTGCCCATGCCCCAGCTTCATCGTAGTCAAAGGACAAGTACCTGTTGTCGGCATTCGTGGCGCGGCCTGCGCTCTCCAGCTTGTCGAGCCTCGCGAGAATTTTGACGCTGTCGCGCAGGTGCATGAATGCGAACACTGCATAGCGTTGCCAGCGCTCAGTGGGTGGTGAGAGCTGGTCCCAGGCCACGCCGGGCTCAAGTGCGGCGAACACTCCGATACGGCCTGGCTGCACATACTCAGAAAACTGCCAAGACTCGGAATGAGCAAGGCTCTCTTTCGGGCCGATTACGTCGTCAAAAATCCTTTGGGCGTTGTCAGTCGTGACGAGTTCTTTGATGTGCGACGCAACCGCAGTGAGCCACTCGCTGCTGCGGTCAAACAGCAACTCTTGGATCTCGAAAAGTATTTGGGCCGGCCATCCCGCGAAGGACTGGACCGCAGGCATGTCGAACGGATTGGGGTGCGGGAACGGCTCGAACTCGATTTTCATGGCGGCTGCGTGGCGGGCGAGCAACGTCAGCGAGCGCTCAGATCATCTCGCTAGGTCTCGCGCAGGATGGAGCCTAGGATGGTGCTTTTATTCTGAGACCCCGCTGGAAGCCGCATAAACACTAGGGGTCTGGCGGAGACTGTGAGATTCGAACTCACGGACCCTTGCGGGTCGGCAGTTTTCAAGACTGCTGGTTTAAACCGCTCACCCAAGTCTCCGGAAGCGATGACAAGGGTGGGATTTTAGCCTGCGCCGCTGCGTCAGGCCGGTACGGGCTCCCGGGCTTCGCTGCGCAGCATGCCCCGGGTCTCGATGAAGCGCACCACCTCGTCCACGCCCGCCTGGGTCTTGAGGTTCGTCATCACCCAGGGGCGGCGGGCCGTGTCGGGGCGCATGCGCGCCGTGTCGGCCTTCATCACCTCCAGGTCGGCGCCCACGTGGGGGGCCAGGTCGGTCTTGTTGATGACGAAGAGGTCGCTCTTGGTGATGCCGGGGCCGCCCTTGCGAGGGATCTTCTCGCCTGCCGCCACATCGATCACGTAGATCGTGAGGTCGCTCAGCTCGGGGCTGAAGGTGGCGGCCAGGTTGTCGCCGCCGCTTTCGATGAACACCACGTCGGCGTCCGGGAACTGCTCCAGCATGCGATCGATGGCCTCGAGGTTGATCGAGGCGTCCTCGCGGATCGCGGTGTGCGGGCAGCCGCCGGTCTCCACGCCCATGATGCGCTCGGCCGGCAGCGCGCCGCTGACGGTGAGCAGGCGCTGGTCTTCCTTGGTGTAGATGTCGTTGGTGATGGCAATGAGGTCGTAGCGCTCGCGCATGGCCTTGCAGAGCATCTCCAGCAGCGTGGTCTTGCCCGAGCCGACCGGGCCGCCGATGCCCACGCGCAACGGGGGCAAGGTCTTGGTGCGGTGGGGGATGTGGTGCAGGGCGGTCATGGGTGTCTCCTTGTGGGATGGTGCGCTCAAGAGCGGAAAAGGCGCGAGTACTGCGTTTCGTGGCGCGCGGAAAGAATGGCCAGCATGGGGCTGAAGGCCTGTCGGGCGTCGTCGGGCAAAGCCAGGGCATGGTCCACCGCCTCGGGGATCTGCTGCGCCAGACGCGCGAGCATGCGCTGGCCCGAACTTTGGCCGAGAGGCACCGATTTGATGGCCGCCTGCACCAGGTTCTCGGCCCAGCCGAAGGCGTAGCCCACCAGGCTGTCGCGCACGCTGGCCTGCGCGCTCGCGGCGGCACAGGCGCAGGCCACCGGGTAGGTGGGGGGAGTCAGGTTGGCGGCCTGTAGCTGTTCAAACACACCTGCGCCAAGCTCACCGAGCTGGCGCGCCCATTCCAGCAGCGAGCGGCCCATCTGCTCGGTCTGCAGACGGAATTCCAGCGTCTCACGGGTCTGCAGCACCCATACGTTGAGCTCGCGGACGCGGACAAGGTCTTGGCGCCGCCAGGCCGGAATGGCCTGGGCCACCACCGCCAGGTCGCTGCGCGCCAGGCCCAGGTGCAACTGGTCGGTCAGCCAGGTCGCCGCGCTGGTCTCGTCGCGCACCAGGCCCGCGTCTACGGCGGCCTCCAGGCCCTCGGAATAGGAAAACCCGCCCACCGGCAGCGCGGGTGAGGCCAGCCACAGGATCTGCAGCAGGCTGGCGGCGGAGCGCGTGGGCGCGGCGTCCGCTTCAGCCGTGGTCATGTCCGTGGGCGTGGTGGTGATCGTGGCCGTGACCGTGGTGATGGCCGTGCGCATGGCCGCCATGGCCCGCGCCCTGGGCACCGTAGGCGCCGCCTTCTGGCTCAAACGGCTCGCGCACCTCCACCACCGTGAGGTGCATGGCGCGCAGCATGTCGGCCAGCACGTGGTCGGGCTCGATCTTGAGGTGGTCCGGCTTCAGTTCGATGGGCACGTGCCGGTTGCCCAGGTGGTAGGCCGCCCGCATCAGGTCGAAGGCCTGGTCTTGTGCGGGGTGGTCGGGGCAGGCGGTGATGCGCAGCACCGGCTGGGGGGCGGCGATCACGCGCAGCAGCGAACCGTCCTGCGTGAGCAGCACGTCGCCGCCGCGCACCACAGTGCCGCGCGGCAGAAACACGCCCACGTGGCGCTCATCGGACGCGGTGGCGTCGAAGCGGCTTTTCTGGCGGACGTCCCAGTCCAGCACCAGCTGCGCTGCGCGCTGCACCAGCGGTTTGGCGAGACCCTGGCCCTGGGGGATGAGCTTGGAGACTTGCAGCATCGCAGCGATCAGAAGAGGAAATAGCGCTGCGCCATCGGCAGGCGCGTGGCGGGTTCGCAGGTGAGCAGCACGCCGTCGGCGCGCACGGCGTAGGTCTGCGGGTCGATTTCCATCTTGGGCAGCAGGGCGTTGTGCACCATCTGCGCCTTGGTGATGCCCCGGATGCCTTGCACGGCGGCCAGCGTCTTCTGCAGCCCGTAGCGCTCGCCCACGCCGGCCTTGAGGCCAGCCTGCGACACGAAGGTGAGACTGCTCTTCGCGGTGGCGCCACCGAAGCTGCCGAACATGGGCCGGTAGTGCACTGGCTGGGGGGTGGGAATGGAGGCGTTGGGGTCACCCATGGCGGCCAGCGCGATGCTGCCCCCCTTGAGCACCAGCGCCGGCTTCACGCCGAAGAACGCGGGCTTCCACACCACCAGGTCGGCCCACTTGCCCACTTCCAGCGAACCGACGATGTGCGAAATGCCGTGTGCAATGGCCGGGTTGATCGTGTACTTGGCGATGTAGCGCTTGACGCGGAAGTTGTCGTGCCGGGCACCGTCCTCGGGCAGGCTGCCACGCTGGCTTTTCATCTTGTCCGCCGCCTGCCAGGTGCGGATGATGACCTCACCCACCCGGCCCATGGCCTGGCTGTCGCTGCTCATCATGCTGATGGCGCCCATGTCGTGCAGGATGTCCTCGGCCGCGATCGTTTCTCGGCGGATGCGGCTCTCGGCGAAGGCCAGGTCCTCGGCGATGCCTGCGTCCAGGTGGTGGCACACCATCAGCATGTCCACATGCTCGTCCAGCGTGTTGACCGTGTAGGGCATGGTCGGGTTGGTGGACGAAGGCAGGAAGTTGGCTTCGCCGACCACGCGCAGGATGTCGGGCGCGTGGCCGCCCCCGGCGCCTTCGGTGTGGAAGGCGCAGAGGCTGCGGCCCTTGGTGGCCGCGATGGTGTTTTCCACAAAACCCGATTCGTTGAGCGTGTCGCTGTGGATCGCTACCTGCACGTCGGCCGCTTCGGCCACGCTCAGGCAGTTGTCGATGGCCGCCGGCGTGGTGCCCCAGTCCTCGTGCAGCTTCAAGCCGATCACGCCAGCGTCCACCTGCTCGTGCAAGGCTGCGGGCAGGCTGGCGTTGCCTTTGCCCAGGAAACCCAGGTTCATCGGTAGACCATCGGCGGCCTGCAGCATGCGCTCGATGTGCCAGGGGCCGGGTGTGCAGGTGGTGGCAAAGGTGCCGGTGGCCGGGCCGGTGCCGCCACCGAGCATGGTGGTGACGCCCGAGGTCAGCGCCTCGTCCACCTGCTGCGGGCAGATGAAGTGGATGTGGCTGTCGATGCCGCCGGCGGTGACGATGTTGCCTTCGCAACTGATGACCTCGGTGCCGGGGCCGATGACGATGTCCACGCCAGGCTGGGTGTCCGGGTTGCCGGCCTTGCCGATGGCGACGATGCGGCCGCCCTTCAAGCCGATGTCGGCTTTCACGATGCCCCAGTGGTCGATGATCACCGCATTGGTCATCACTGTGTCCACGGCCCCTTCGGCACGCGTTCGCTGGCTTTGCGCCATGCCGTCGCGAATCGTCTTGCCGCCGCCGAACTTCACTTCTTCGCCATAGCCTCCGGCGGCCAGGGTGAAGTCCTTCTCGATCTCGATCACCAGGCCGGTGTCGGCCAGGCGCAGGCGGTCGCCGACGGTGGGGCCGAACATGTCGGCGTAGGCGCTGCGGGGGATGCTTGCCATGGGCTGTCTTTCAGAGAGCGCTTTGGGTCAGGCCACGAAAGCCGTACACGATGCGGTCGCCCGCGTAGTCCACCAGCTCGACGGTGCGCTGCTGGCCGGGCTCGAAGCGCACGGCGGTGCCGCTGGCGATGTTCAGCCGCATGCCTTGCGCTGCTGCGCGGTCGAAGTCGAGCGCGCCGTTGGTTTCGGCGAAGTGGTAGTGCGAGCCGACCTGGATCGGGCGGTCGGCGCCGTTCTTCACCACCAGGGTGATGGTGCGCCGGCCGGGGTTGAGCGGGTGGTCGCCCGCGTCGGTGAAGAGTTCGCCGGGAATCATGGGTTCAACCCGCCAGCAGGGACCAGCCCATGTTCAGGCCCATCAGCGCCACCGCGCCGCCAGCCACGCGCGGCAACCAGTGGTTGGCGCGCTTGAGGCCAAGGCCCATGGCGATGCCCACTGCGTGCAGCACCGCCGTGCCCAGCACCATGCCGGCCAGGGCCGTGCCATCAGCGAGTTCCTGGCCGTGCGCCGCGCCGTGGAACAGCGCGAAGCCGCCCACCAGCACTGCGCCCACCGACTCGGGCAGCTTCACCTGCGCGGCCAGCAACAGGCCCACCACCAACATCGAGGCCGCGATCATCGGCTCGATGGCTGGAAAGGCCACACCCGCCTGGGCCATCAGCGCGCCGGCCAGCAGCAGGGCGGCGAACGACACCGGTGCGATCCACAGGCGTTTCGTGGTCATGGCGCTCCACACGCCCACGGCCAGCATGGCAGCAAGGTGGTCCAGGCCCGTGATCGGGTGCAGAAAACCGGTGAGGAAACCGCCGTGGTCGTGCGCATCCCCCACATGGGCGGCGGCGGAAAACGACAGGGCGGCGAGGGTGAGGGCGGGCAAGGCGCGCTTGATGAAGAAGGCGAAAGTCATGGGGTCTCCTGAATCCTGAATGAGTTCACACGATCGGCTGGTGCACCGTGACGAGTTTCGTGCCGTCGGGGAAGGTGGCCTCCACCTGGATGTCCGGAATCATCTCGGCGATGCCGTCCATCACGTCGGCGCGGGTCAGCACGGCGCGTCCTTCGCTCATCAGCTGCGCCACGGTCTTGCCGTCGCGCGCGCCTTCCATCACGGCTGCGCTGATCAGCGCGACCGATTCGGGGTAGTTGAGCTTGAGACCACGGGCCTTGCGCCGCTCGGCCAGCAAGGCGGCGGTGAAGATCAGCAGCTTGTCTTTTTCTCGGGGCGTGAGTTCCATGGTGGTGCGTGATCGTCAAGGGGGCTTGAGCATACAAGTCGCCCTCGAATCAGCAATTCCCGTGCCCCGGCCACAGCGTGGCATGAAAGCTGCGAAATCCCGGTGTGAACCCCGCCTCGCCCCCGCCGCCCACTCCACCCGCCAGCGCCCTGCCGCCCGCCGGGCAGGACGCGCCGCAGCGCATCATCAAGGTGCGCCGCGACTACAACAGCTGGGTCGGCAGCGAGACCATGGAAGACTACGCGTTGCGCTACACGCCG
>Ga0247738_10000167_pt1 | contig 28908 bp, 37 predicted proteins | sample UWRJL013104B2_FD_180936 | JGI IMG/M metagenome (GOLD analysis project Ga0247738, IMG submission 180936) | Plant litter microbial communities from Arlington Agricultural Research Station in Wisconsin, United States - UWRJ-L013-104B-2 | ecosystem: Environmental > Terrestrial > Plant litter >...
GGGGCGGGGTAGGCGTCTTCGATGCGCTTGATGAGGCCGGGGAGGCGCTTGAGCGTCTGCGCGGCGTCGAAAATCTGGTCGGCGAGCTTGGCTTCGGGGCCGAGTTCGTCGCGCAGCCAGGCTTTCACATAGGGGCCGGAAACGTCCCACATGTTGATCGTCGGATCGAGCATCGTGGCGACGCCTTCGACCATCACCATCGTCTTTTGCAGCAGCAACAGATGCGGCTGGGTCTGCATGTCGAAATCGCGCGTGATCGCGAACAGCCCGTCGAGCATCTGGCCGACCGACAGTTCGCTGACCGGCTTGCCGCGCATTGGCTCGCCGACCGCGCGCAGGGCCGTGGCGAACTCGCCGACATCATGATGGGACGGCACATATTGCGCCTCGAAATGGATCTCGGCGACGCGGCGATAATTGCCGGTGATGAGGCCGTAGAGAATTTCGGCCAGCCAAAGCCGCGCGCGCCGATCGATGCGGCCCATGATGCCGAAGTCGATGGCGACGATATCGCCTGCGGCCGTCACGAACAGGTTCCCCTGATGCATGTCGGCGTGGAAGAAGCCATCCGCGATTGCCTGCCGCAGGAAGGTGTTCACAAGCCGCGAGGCTATGGCCTTCACGTCATGCCCCGCCGCGATCAGCGCCGCGCGGTCGCTCATCTTGATGCCGTCGACCCAGTCGAGCGTCAGTACGCGACCGTTGGTGCGATCCCAGTCGATAGCCGGAATGACATAGCCGGGGACAGCGGCCATGGCCTCCGCCAGCTCGGATGCTGACGCTGCCTCGCGGCGCAGGTCCAGCTCGCGCGCGGTCCAGCGCTTGAGGTTTTCGATGACCAAACGGGGGCGCAGGCGCGCGACTTCGCCGCCCAGTCGCTCAAGATGGGCGGCTGCCCATTCATAGGTCTCGATATCGCGGTTGAAGCGCTCGCGAATGCCGGGGCGCAGCACCTTGACCGCGACCTGCTTGCCCTCGAGCGTCACCGCGCGGTGGACCTGCGAGATGGAGGCGGCGCCGACCGGCATCTCCTCGATGCTGGCGAACAGGGTTTCCAACGGGTGTCCGAAGCTGCCTTCGATTTCATCGCGGATCAGCGCGAAGCTGACCGGTGGCAAGTCGTCCTGCAGCATGAGCAGGTCATGCGCGGCTTGCTCGCCGACCAGATCGGGTCGCGTCGCGAGCGACTGACCGAGCTTGATCGCGGCGGGGCCGATGGACTGGAACGCCTCGGCATAGCGCGGCTGCTTGGGTACCCAAGCACCGAAGCGCGCGATGCGGGCGAGGCGGCGAACCGGCGCAGGCGTGTTGCGGTCCTGCTCGATGCCCGTGAGGGCGCCATGGCGAGCGAGTGTGCGGCCCCATTTCAGGAGTCGCCAGAGATGCGTTGCATGAGATGTCATCGCGGCGCGATCACACCTTCCAGCCGGAATGGATCGCGACCAGTCCGCCCAATATGGGCTCGGCCTTCACCTGCACGAAACCGGCCGCCTCGATCATCTTCGCGAAGCGCGGCATGTCCGGGAAGCGGCGGATCGATTCGATGAGGTAGCGATAGCTCTCCTCATCATGGGCGAGCAGCTTGCCGAGCTTGGGGACGAGCTTGTGTGAATAAGCGTCATAGACTTCGCCGAAGCCGGGCCATGTGGTCGTCGAGAATTCGAGGCAGAAGAAGCGCCCGCCGAATTTAAGCACGCGATGCGCTTCCTTCAGCGCGGCGGGAATATCGGTCACGTTGCGGATGCCGAACGCGATCGTATAGGCGTCGAATGTGCGATCGGCGAAGCTCAGCGTTTCGGCATTTTGCGGCTTCCATGTCAGCCCCTCGACGCCGCGCTTCTTGGCGCGTTCCTGCCCGACGGCGAGCATGTCTTCGTTGATGTCGCTGACGGTGATCGCGGCGCCCTTGGCCGCCATGCGGAAGGCGATGTCGCCTGTGCCGCCAGCCATATCGAGGATCGTCTCGTCCTGGCGCGGCTTCACGCGGCGGACGAACTGATCCTTCCACAGGCGGTGCAGCCCACCGGACATGGCGTCGTTCATCAGGTCATAGCTGCTCGCGACGCTGGAAAAGACGCCGCCGACCAGCTTTGTCTTCTCTTGCGGATCGACTTCACGATAGCCGAAGGAAACTGTTTCGCTCATCAGGCGGCTCTAGCGAAGTCTTTGAGCGGGCGGAAGGGCTGCAGGAGGCAAAGGCGCGCAATCCGGACTTGGAACTGCCTTTCGCCCGCGTTAAAAGATGCGTCACGGGGTCAGGCATTCCCCCGTCCAGGCACTCCCGCCCAAGCGATGCTTGTTCACTGGCTCTCCTGAAAAGGTGCGCCGGGCAGGGGAGTATCATGGAGCCATCCGTTTCCTTTTCCGAGCTTGTCCGCGTTTCGGCGCGCATCGGCGCTCTCAGCTTTGGCGGCCCCGCGGGGCAGATCGCGCTGATGCACAAGGAGCTGGTCGACGAGCGCGGCTGGGTCGACGAAGGCGGTTTCCTGCGCGCGCTCAATCTGTGCCACCTGCTGCCCGGTCCCGAGGCGCAACAGCTTGCCACCTGGATAGGCTGGCGGCTGCACGGCACCTTGGGCGGCCTCGTCATGGGGCTGCTTTTCGTGTTGCCCGGCGCCTTCGTAATGCTGGCGCTGTCACTGCTTTATGCACTGGCGGCACAGCTCAGCATTGTCGCGGCGCTCTTTCTGGGCATCAAGGCGGCGGTGCTGGCCATTGTCGTGCAGGCGGTGCTGCGTGTTGCAGGGCGGGCGCTCAAGGGGCCGTTTCAGCGCGTGCTGGCGGGGCTGTCGTTCATTGCGCTCGCGATTCTCGATCTGCCCTTTCCGCTGGTCATCCTCGTTGCGGGGCTTGCGGGGGCGCTGGTGACGCGCTGGCGGCCGCATTGGTTGAAGTTGCATCCGCCCTCGACGGCAACGCCGGTCCGCGCGGCATCGCTGACCCGGACGGCGGGCACTGTGCTGGGCTGGCTGGTGATCTGGTGGGCCCCGATGCTGCTCATCCTGCTGACGCTGGGTCGGGACAATGCGCTCTGGGAGATCGGGCTGTTCTTCTCCAAGCTCGCGGTCGTGACCTTCGGTGGGGCATATGCGGTGCTGGCCTATATGGCGCAGCAGGCGGTCGACACGATGGGCTGGGTCAGCGCGAAGGAAATGGCCGACGGGCTGGGCCTTGCCGAGACGACGCCGGGGCCGCTCATCATGGTGACGCAGTTCGTCGGCTTTCTGGGCGCCTGGCGCGCGCCCGAACCCTTTTCGCCGATCGTCGCGGCGCTGCTGGGCGCCGGGCTCACCACCTGGGTCACGTTCGCGCCCTGCTTCCTGTGGATATTCGCCTTCGCGCCCTGGATGGCAAGGCTGGAGCGCATGACGGCGCTGCAAGGCGCCTTGGCGGCGATCACCGCGGCGGTGGTGGGCGTCATCGCGAACCTCTCGTTATGGTTCGCGCTGCATGTGTTGTTCGCCCGGCTGACGCCCACGACATGGGGATCGGTCACCGTGTTGGTGCCGGATCCCACAAGTCTCGACTGGCGCGCCGCCATCGTGGCGATCGTGGCGGCGGCGCTCATCTTCCGGCTGAAGCAAGGCATGGTCCCCGTGCTTGGGATATGTGCGCTGCTCGGAATGGGGCTGAGCGCCGTCTAGCTCAGGCGATTGCGGGTTCGGGCGGCACGATATTGGGCAGGCCCATGTGCATGAGATAGTCCTGCTTGCCGATCTCCACGCCCTGCGCACGCAGGATCGCGTATGCGGTCTGCACGTGGAAGAAGAAATTGGGCAGCATGAACTTCGTCAGATAGTCGAGGCCGGTGAAGCTGTAGCCATGGCCGCTGGGGAAGCGGATCTCGACCGTGCGCGTCTCGCTGCCTTCGAGCTGCGCGGGCGTGATCGTCCGCAGGAAGGCTATGGTCCTGTCGCAGCGGTCCTTCAGTTCCGCGAATGTCGTCTCGGTGTCCGCCATGCTCGGCATGTCCACGCCCGCGAGCCGTGCCACGCCATTTTTGGCGCTGTCCGATGCCGACTGGATCTGGGCGGTCAGCGGCCGCATGTCGGCAATGAGTCGGGCGTCGATCAGCTCTGCCTCGCCCTTCTGCCCGGCCGCCTTGTCGAGCCAGGATTTCATGTTGCCGAGCATGTTGATGAGCATGGGAATCGAGGCGTCGTACATTGAGATGGGCATGGACGAATCTCCAGTTGTCTGGTTCGCCCTTGCTTTGCGCGCGGTGCCTGCTCAAGGCAATGGTTGCCCTTTGAAACCATGATCGACCCTTGCCCGCGCAAGCGATCCCCAGGGCCGAGCCAGACAAAACGGCCAGAGATCGCGGCGGTCGGCCTGACCACTGGCTACAGGATTCCGACCGACTGGGATAAGTACGCTTCGGGTGAAGCAGAACAGCCTATCGGCGCTCGCCGCGCTTGACCGCATCCCCCTCGCTATGTATAGGCGCGGCTGCCTCACGGCCCGTGAATCGGCCCTTTTGCAGGGATTCGGGCGCAAGCTAGCGGGGCAAAAACAGAGCTGAACATTGCCTATGCTCTTGCGGGGCCAGGGGGTCATATGACCGCCGGGTCCCTTGTCGTTTCGAGTTTTTTCTGCTTGCGGGCCGAATTCGGGGATGGCGCAGGGGTTATGGACGGCAGAGTAACCGCCGGTTTTGCCGGCAACGAAAGGTGAAGGGCTTCATGCCAACAATCAACCAGCTGGTCCGCAAGGGCCGCGTACCGCAGAAGGCCAAGTCGAAGGTCCCTGCGATGGAGCAGAACCCGCAGAAGCGCGGCGTTTGCACCCGTGTCTACACGACCACGCCGAAGAAGCCGAACTCGGCTCTCCGCAAGGTCTGCAAGGTGCGTCTCACCAACCAGCGTGAGGTCATCAGCTACATTCCCGGCGAAGGCCACAACCTCCAGGAGCACAGCGTTGTGCTGATCCGCGGCGGCCGTGTGCGAGATCTTCCGGGCGTGCGCTATCACGTTCTTCGCGGCGTCCTCGATACACAGGGCGTCAAGGATCGTAAGCAGAGCCGTTCGAAGTACGGCGCCAAGCGTCCTAAGTAAGGGAGACACAGAACCATGTCACGTCGTCGTCGCCCTGAAAAGCGTATCATCCTGCCCGATCCCCGCTATGGCGATCAGGTTCTTTCCAAGTTCATGAACAGCATCATGATGGACGGCAAGAAGGCGGTGTCGGAAGGCATCGTTTATGGCGCCCTGGAGACCGTCGAGGCCAAGGCCAAGAAGGATCCTATCGCGCTGTTCCATGACGCGCTCAACAATGTGAAGCCGGGCATCGAAGTTCGCAGCCGCCGCGTCGGTGGTGCGACCTATCAGGTTCCCGTCGAGGTGCGCCCCGAGCGTGCCCAGGCGCTCGCAATTCGCTGGCTCATCACGGCTGCCCGCAGCCGCAGCGAGACCACGATGGCTGCGCGCCTTTCCGGTGAGCTGCTGGACGCTGCCAACAACCGTGGCAATGCGGTCAAGAAGCGCGAAGACACGCACCGCATGGCGGAAGCGAATCGCGCCTTCTCGCATTACCGCTGGTAAGCACTATATTAGGAGGGTGGGCGCCGAGAGATCGGTGCCCACCCTCCCAAATTTTCAGACAAAATTTTCAGGCGCGCCATTTTGAGCCGTTCCTCCCCGTAGGCAGCCCCTACTCAGGGTGAGCGGAATGAGCTAAGGGCCGCCGCATCGAATAGAAACCACCGCCAAACCGCCGCGCGAATAGCGGCAATGGAGTGAATATCATGGCCCGCAGCCACCCGCTCTCAATGTATCGTAACATCGGCATCATGGCGCACATCGATGCCGGCAAGACGACGACGACCGAGCGTATCCTCTATTATACCGGCAAGTCCTACAAGATCGGCGAAGTCCATGACGGCGCTGCCACCATGGACTGGATGGAGCAGGAGCAAGAGCGCGGCATCACGATCACGTCCGCTGCCACGACCTGCTTCTGGAAAGATCACCGGATCAACATCATCGACACCCCCGGGCACGTCGACTTCACCATCGAAGTCGAGCGTTCGCTGCGCGTGCTCGATGGCGCGGTCGCTTGCTTCGACGGCGTGGCGGGCGTTGAGCCCCAGTCCGAGACTGTTTGGCGCCAGGCGGACAAGTACAAGGTTCCGCGCATGTGCTTCGTCAACAAGCTCGATCGCACCGGCGCCGACTTCTATTTCTGCGTGCAGTCGATCATCGATCGTCTGGGTGCGCGTCCCGCCGTGCTGTATCTGCCGATCGGCACGGAGAGCGATTTCAAGGGCCTCGTCGATCTCGTCGAGAACCGCGCGATCATCTGGAAGGACGAATCGCTGGGCGCCGAGTTCTTCTATGAAGACATCCCGGCCGACCTCGCCGACAAGGCCGCCAAGTATCGCAGCGAACTGATCGAGCTCGCCGTCGAGCAGGACGACGTCGCGATGGAAGCCTATCTGGAGGGCAACGAGCCCGACGTGGCGACCCTCAAGGCGCTGATCCGCAAGGGCGCGCTGAACCAGTCGTTCGTGCCGATCGTTTGCGGCTCTGCTTTCAAGAACAAGGGCGTTCAGACCCTGCTCGACGCCATTGTCGACTTCATGCCCAGCCCGCTGGACATCGAAGACGTGCAGGGCGTGAAGATGGACAGCGACGAGAAGGACAGCCGTCCTGCGACCGACGACGCGCCGTTCAGCGCGCTCGCGTTCAAGGTGATGAACGATCCGTTCGTCGGCACGCTGACCTTCTGCCGTATCTATTCCGGCACCCTGACCAAGGGCACGTATCTGAACTCGGTCAAGGACAAGAAGGAAAAGGTCGGGCGCATGCTCGAAATGCACGCCAACGACCGTAAGGACGTGGACGAGGCATTTGCAGGCGACATCATCGCACTGGCAGGCATGAAGGAAACCACGACCGGCGACACGCTGTGCGCCGAGCGCTTCCCGATCGTGCTGGAGCGCATGGAATTCCCCGAGCCGGTCATCGAGCTGTCGGTGGAGCCCAAGACCAAGGCCGACCAGGAAAAGATGGGCATCGCGCTCAACCGCCTGTCTGCCGAGGATCCTTCGTTCCGCGTCTCGACCGACCATGAGAGCGGCCAGACCATCATCAAGGGCATGGGCGAGCTTCACCTTGAAATTCTCGTGGATCGCATGAAGCGCGAGTTCAAGGTCGAGGCCAATGTCGGCGCGCCGCAGGTGGCTTACCGCGAATATCTCGGCAAGCCTGTGGACGTGGACTATACCCACAAGAAGCAGTCGGGCGGCACGGGCCAGTTCGGTCGCGTGAAGGTCAAGGTCACGCCGGGCGAGCGCGGTTCGGGCATCATCTTCAAGGACGAGATCAAGGGCGGCAATATTCCCAAGGAATATATCCCCTCGATCGAAAAGGGCTTCCGCGAAACCGCAGCGACTGGTTCGCTCATCGGCTTCCCGATCATCGACTTCGAGATCCTGCTGTATGACGGCTCGTATCATGACGTCGACTCGTCGGCGCTGGCGTTCGAAATTGCAGGCCGCGGCGCGATGCGCGAAGTGTCTCAGAAGGCCGGCATCAAGCTGCTTGAGCCCGTGATGAAGGTCGAGGTCGTGACGCCTGAGGAATATCTCGGCGACGTGATCGGCGACATGAACTCGCGGCGCGGGCAGATCCAGGGCACCGACACGCGCGGCAACGCGCAGACGGTCGACGCCATGGTTCCGCTGGCCAACATGTTCGGCTACGTGAATTCGCTGCGTTCCTTCACGCAGGGTCGCGCAAGCTATTCGATGCAGTTCTCGCATTATGACGAGGTGCCGCAGAACGTTGCCGACGAAGTGAAGGCAAAGCTCGCCTGACGCTAAAGCGCCCATGGCCGGGCGCTCTCCACTCGCCCAGGTCAAAACTGGGCGTGGAGAGACCGGCCGGGGCCGCCGAAAGCGGAAGAACGGGCTGGATTTCTGGAAATATGCTGTTATGGGGGCGCCTTCGCGAGGCTTCTCCGAACGGTTGAGACCAAGCTATTTGGACACGAGAAGAGGTAGGTAATGGCCAAGGCTAAATTTGAGCGGACGAAGCCGCACTGCAATATCGGCACCATCGGTCACGTCGACCATGGCAAGACGTCGCTGACGGCCGCGATCACCAAGGTGCTCGCCGAGAGCGGTGGCGCAACGTTCACCAGCTACGATAACATCGACAAGGCTCCCGAGGAGCGCGAGCGCGGCATCACCATCTCGACGGCTCACGTTGAGTATGAGACGGCACAGCGCCACTATGCGCACGTCGACTGCCCGGGTCACGCTGACTATGTGAAGAACATGATCACCGGTGCTGCCCAGATGGACGGCGCAATCCTCGTCGTGTCGGCGACCGATGGCCCCATGCCCCAGACCCGCGAGCACATCCTGCTCGCCCGTCAGGTCGGCGTGCCCACGATGGTCGTGTTCATGAACAAGGTCGACCTGGTCGACGACGCGGAAATCCTCGAGCTCGTCGAGCTGGAAATCCGCGAGCTGCTCTCGAAGTATGACTTCGACGGCGACAACATCCCCATCATCGCCGGTTCGGCGGTGTGCGCTCTCAACGGCACCAACAACGAGATCGGCCATGACGCCGTCCTCAAGCTGATGGCTGCTGTCGACGAGTGGATCCCGCAGCCTGACCGTCCGGTCGACAAGCCCTTCCTGATGCCGATCGAGGACGTGTTCTCGATCTCGGGTCGCGGTACGGTCGTCACCGGCCGCATCGACACGGGCATCGTCAAGGTGGGTGAGGAAGTCGAGATCGTCGGCCTCAAGGATACCAAGAAGACCGTCGTCACGGGCGTCGAAATGTTCCGCAAGCTGCTCGATCAGGGCCAGGCTGGCGATAACGTCGGTGCGCTGCTTCGTGGCGTTGGCCGTGAAGAAGTCGAGCGCGGCCAGGTGCTGTGCAAGCCCGGCTCCATCAAGCCGCACACCGAGTTCGACGCAGAGGTCTATGTCCTCTCGAAGGACGAGGGTGGCCGTCACACGCCGTTCTTCGCGAACTATCGTCCGCAGTTCTACTTCCGTACGACGGACGTCACCGGCGAAGTGCAGCTTCCCGAGGGCACCGAGATGGTTATGCCCGGCGACAACGTGTCGCTCGGCATCAAGCTGATCGCTCCGATCGCTATGGACGTCGGTCAGCGCTTCTCGATCCGTGAAGGTGGTCGCACCGTCGGTTCTGGGGTTGTCTCGGCAATCAGCAAGTAATATAGGCGGCGAGCCGTTCGAGTCGGATGATTCGAACGGCTCGCTGTTTTTGCCGCTTCGCACGGACTCATGAGTGCTTCCGCACCGGGGTTCCCAGAGTGAAGCGGTTTTGTTTTGGCTCTTTCGCATCGGTTAGTGGACATGGAAACGCAGAATATCCGTATTCGTTTGAAGGCATTCGATCATCGCGTGCTTGATCAGGCGACCGGCGACATCGCCGACACGGCGCGCCGCACCGGCGCTCTTATTCGTGGCCCCATTCCGCTGCCGACGCGTATCGAGAAGTTCACGGTCAACCGTGGACCGCATATCGACAAGAAGAGCCGCGAGCAGTTCGAGGTCCGCACTTACAAGCGCATGCTTGATATCGTGCAGCCGACGCCGCAGACCGTGGACGCGCTGATGAAGCTCGACCTGGCCGCTGGCGTGAATGTCGAGATCAAGCTCGCATAAGAGCTAAACCGACAAGGGATACCGCCGGTCCGACGATTTAGGTCTCGGATCGGGTCTTGGTCCCCCGTCGCGCTTCCCGCTTTGCGGAAAGTGCATCCAACCCGGACGGGGTGATCTTCAAGCTTTGGGTTGGCCGCAGGGGAATTATCCCATGCGGTTTTTTCGTTGGATACGCCCTCGGCAATCGCTGCGGGCCTCTATTGGAAGGATTTGATCATGCGTACCGGCGTGATCGCGAAAAAAGTGGGTATGACCCGCCTGTTCCAGGATGACGGCCGCCATGTGCCCGTCACTGTCCTGGCGCTCGAAGGCAATCAGGTCATCGCTCTCCGCGAGACAAACAGGGACGGCTACACGGCCGTTCAATTGGGCGCTGGCTCGGCAAAGGCGAAGAATGTCGCCAAGCCGCAGCGCGAGCATTTTGCCAAGGCCGAAGTCGAGCTCAAGGCGAAGCTGGTCGAGTTCCGCGTCGATGAAGACGCGCTGCTCGAGGTTGGCGCGGAAATCGCCGCCGACCACTTCATCGCCGGCCAGCTGGTCGACGTGACCGGCCACACGCAGGGCAAGGGCTTTGCCGGCGCCATGAAGCGCTGGGGCTTCGGAGGTCTGCGCGCATCGCATGGCGTTTCGCTCTCCCACCGTTCGCATGGTTCGACTGGTAACCGCCAGGATCCGGGCCGCGTTTTCAAGAACAAGAAGATGGCCGGCCACATGGGCGACCGTCAGCGCACCCAGCAGAACCTGGAAGTCGTCCGCACGGACGTCGAGCGCGGACTCATCTTCCTCAAGGGTTCGGTCCCCGGCTCGAAGGGCACCTGGTTGCTCATCAAGGACGCCGTCAAGGTGGCTCGTCCTGCCGATGTGCCGTACCCGGCCAGCATCAAGTCCGCCGCCAACACCAATGAAGCCGAGGCTCCCGTCGTCGAAACGCCCATCGAGGACGTCGCGACCCCGGAAGCCACCGATGGTCAGGAGGGCTAAATCATGAAGATCAAGGTTCTCACCCTCGACGGCGACAAGTCGGCTGGCGACGTGGAGCTCAACGAAGCCGTTTTCGGCATCGAGCCCCGCGCTGACATCCTGCACCGCGTCGTCACCTGGCAGCTCGAGAAGCGTCGTGCTCCGGCATCGGCCACCCGCGAGCGCTCGGAAGTCGCCCGCACCGGCAAGAAGTTCGGTCGCCAGAAGGGCGGCGGTACGGCTCGTCATGGCGATCGCCGCGCCCCGATCTTCATCGGCGGCGGTAAGGCTCATGGTCAGCGCGCTCGCGAGTTCGGCCATTCGCTGAACAAGAAGATCCGCACGCTGGGCCTGAAGATGGCGCTCTCGGCCAAGGCCAAGAGCGGCGCGATCACGGTCATCGACAATCTCGACGTCAAGGACGGCAAGACCCAGGCTCTGGCCGGTCAGCTCGCCAAGCTCAATCTGGGCAAGGCATTGTTCATCGACGGCGAGGCGATCAACATCAGCTTCGCACGGGCTTCGTCCAATCTTATTGGCATCAATGTGCTTCCCGCCATCGGCGCCAATGTCTATGACATCCTCCGTGCAGACAGCCTGGTTCTGACGCGCGCGGCAGTCGAAAAACTGGAGGCGCGCTTCAATGGCTAAGAAGCAGGCAGTTGCGGTTGCGGTCCGTCATTATGACGTGATCGTTGCCCCGCACATCACCGAAAAGGCGACGCTGGTCTCCGAACATAACGCTGTTGTGTTCAAGGTTGCACGTGACGCGTCCAAGCCTGAGATCAAGGCGGCCGTGGAAGCGATCTATGGCCGCAAGGTCAAGGCCGTGAACACCATCGTCACCAAGGGCAAGACCAAGCGCTGGAAGGGCAAGCCCTACACGCGCTCCGATGTGAAAAAAGCGATCGTGACCCTGGCTGCCGGCCAGGATCCCATCGACATCACTTCGGGCATTTGAGGGCAGACTGAACCATGGCACTCAAGCATTATAACCCGACGACATCGAGCCAGCGTGGCCTGATCCTCGTCGACCGCTCGTCCCTGTTCAAGGGCAAGCCGGTCAAGGCGCTGACCGTTGGTAAGCCCAAGACCGGTGGCCGTAACAACAAGGGTCATGTGACTTCGCGCGGCATCGCGGGCGGTCACAAGCAGAGCTACCGCATCATCGACTTCAAGCGTCGCAAGTGGGACGTTGAAGGCACGGTCGAGCATCTCGAATACGATCCTAACCGCACTGCCTTCATCGCACTGGTGAAGTACGCAGACGGCGAGATCGCCTATATCCTCGCACCGCAGCGTCTCGCAGCGGGTGACAAGGTGATCGCCGGCAAGAAGACCGACGTGAAGCCGGGCAACGCGATGGAACTGGGTCAGATGCCGGTCGGCACGATCATCCACAACATCGAGATGAAGCCGGGCAAGGGCGGCCAGCTGGCACGTTCGGCCGGTACCTATGCGCAGCTCGTCGGTCGCGATCGCGGCATGGTGATGGTGCGTCTGGGTTCGGGTGAGCAGCGCTACATCCGCTCGGACTGCATGGCGACGATCGGTGCGGTGTCGAACCCCGACAACCAGAACCAGAACTTTGCCAAGGCAGGTCGTGGTCGCTGGATGGGCAAGCGTCCGCTGACACGCGGCGTCGCCAAGAACCCGGTCGATCACCCGCATGGCGGCGGCGAAGGCCGCACCTCGGGCGGCCGTCATCCGGTTACCCCGTGGGGCAAGCCGACCAAGGGTGCTCGCACTCGTCACAACAAATCGACTGACAAGATGATCATCCGGTCACGTCACGCGAAGAAGAAGAGGTAAGCGATGGCTCGCTCCGTCTGGAAGGGTCCTTTTGTGGACCTGCATCTGCTCAAGAAGGCAGAGACCGCGCAGGAGAGCTCGGGCCGCACTGGCCCGATCAAGACCTGGTCGCGCCGTTCGACCATCCTGCCTCAGTTCGTTGGCCTGACGTTCAACGTCTACAACGGTCGCAAGCACGTTCCCGTCTCGGTGAACGAAGACATGGTCGGCCACAAGCTGGGTGAATTTGCGCCGACGCGCTACTTCCCCGGTCACGCCGCTGACAAGAAGGGCAAGCGCTGATGGGTAAGGAAAAGTCCCCCCGCCGCGTCTCTGAAAACGAGGCGCTGGCCGTCGGCACGCAGATCCGCGGTTCGGCTCAGAAGCTGAACCTGGTCGCCGCGCTGATCCGTGGTCGCAAGGTTGAAGACGCACTTAACGTGCTCGCCTTCTCCAAGCGCGCTATGGCCGTCGATGTCCGCAAGGTGCTCGCTTCGGCGATCGCGAATGCCGAGAACAACCATAATCTCGACGTCGACGCGCTCGTCGTCGCCGAGGCATCGGTTGGCAAGAGCTTCACGCTGAAGCGCTTCGCAACGCGCGGCCGCGGCAAGTCGACCCGGATCCTGAAACCATATAGCCGCGTGCGCATCGTTGTGCGCGAAGCTGCAGCCGAGGAGGCGTAAGCTCATGGGTCACAAGAGCAATCCGATCGGGCTTCGCCTGCAGATCAACCGCACGTGGGATAGCCGCTGGTACGCCGAAGGGCGCGACTATGGCCGTCTCCTGCTGGAAGACCTGTCGATCCGCAAATATGTCATGAAGGCCCTGCCGCAGGCCGCCATCTCCAAGGTGGTGATCGAGCGTCCGGCCAAGCTGTGCCGCGTGTCGATCTATGCCGCTCGTCCGGGCGTCATCATCGGCAAGAAGGGCGCTGACATCGAGAAGCTTCGCAAGAAGCTCGGCGAGATGACCAAGAGCGACGTGAGCCTGAACATCGTCGAAATCCGCAAGCCGGAAATCGACTCCAAGCTCGTTGCCCAGGGTGTCGCCGATCAGCTCGAGCGCCGCATCGCTTTCCGTCGCGCCATGAAGCGCGCCGTGCAGAGCGCGCTGCGTCTCGGTGCCGAGGGCATTCGCATCACCTGCGCCGGCCGTCTGGGCGGCGCTGAGATTGCCCGCGTCGAGTGGTATCGCGAAGGTCGCGTTCCGCTTCATACGCTGCGCGGCAATGTCGATTATGCCGAAGCCGAGGCAAAGACTGCCTATGGCATTTGCGGCGTCAAGGTCTGGATCTTCAAGGGCGAGATTCTCGGCCACGATCCAATGGCCACCGACCGGCTCATGCTGGAGGCTCAGACCTCCGGTGTGCGCCCGGCGCGCTGAATTTAGGGACAAGGTAGAGCATCATGCTGCAACCGAAAAAAACCAAGTTCCGCAAAACCTTCAAGGGTCGCATCAAGGGCGACGCTAAGGGTGGCACGGACCTGAATTTCGGCTCCTACGGCCTCAAGGCCATGGAACCGGATCGCGTCACGGCGCGCCAGATTGAAGCGGCTCGCCGCGCGATCACGCGTCACATTCGCCGTCAGGGCCGTTTGTGGATCCGTATCTTCCCGGACGTTCCGGTGTCGAAGAAGCCTGCTGAAGTCCGTCAGGGCAAGGGCAAGGGTTCGATCGAATATTGGGCAGCACGGGTGAAGCCGGGCCGCATCCTGTTCGAACTGGACGGCGTGCCGGGCCAGCTCGCGGCGGAAGCCTTTTCGCGTGCAGCTATGAAGCTGCCGATCAAAACCAAGGTCGTTGCCCGCCTGGGCGACACCTCGCACCTCGGAGGTGAGTGATGTCCGATATTGCTGATCTCCGGACGAAGACCGACGACGAGCTTAACGTGGCTCTGGGCGAACTGAAGCGCGAGGCATTCAACCTGCGTTTTCAGGCCGCTACCAGCCAGATGGAAAAGCCGAGCCGGGTCAAGGAAGTGCGCCGCGACATCGCGCGCATCAAGACATTGCAGACCGAGCGCGCCCAAAGCGCGCTTGTCGCGAAGTAAGGAAGGGAACGAACGATGCCCAAGCGCGTGCTGACCGGGACGGTTGTTTCCGACAAGGGTGACAAAACAGTGGTTGTGCTGGTTGAGCGTAAGGTTAAGCACCCGCTCTACGGCAAGATCATTCGTCGCTCGAAAAAGTACCATGCCCATGATGAGAGCAATGCTGTTCATGAGGGCGAGACGGTCCGCATCGAAGAGACGGCGCCGATTTCCAAGTTGAAGACCTGGAAGGTTATCGAGCGCGTCGACACGCACAAGTCGCCCGAAGTGGCTGCCTGAGCGAGCGGACGAACTAAAGATTAGCTGGAACCACCGGGGCTTATCCCGGCAGGCCATTTGAGAAGGAACCGGATCGATGATCCAGATGCAATCCAATCTTGAGGTCGCTGACAACAGCGGCGCCAAGCGCGTCCAGTGCATCAAGGTGCTTGGCGGCTCGAAGCGCCGCTTTGCCGGCGTGGGCGACGTTATCGTCGTTTCCGTCAAGGATGCTGCCCCGCGCGGCAAGGTCAAGAAGGGCGACGTTCACCGCGCCGTGATCGTCCGCACCGCCAAGGACGTTCGTCGTGCCGATGGCACCGTGATCCGCTTCGACAGCAATGCTGCCGTGCTGATCAGCAAGAATGCGGAGCCGATCGGCACGCGCATTTTTGGCCCGGTGGTCCGCGAGCTGCGCGCGAAGAACTTCATGAAGATCATTTCGCTCGCGCCGGAGGTGCTGTGATATGAGCTCTGCACGTATTAAAAAGGGTGACACCGTCGTCGTGCTCGCCGGCAAGGACAAGGGCCGTACCGGCACTGTCAGCCTGGTGATCCCGAAGGAGTCCAAGGTCGTCGTCGAGGGCATCAACGTCCACGCACGTCACCGCAAGCCCGACCAGGCAAATCCGCAGGGTGGCATCGACCGCAAGTCGGCACCTCTGCATGTCTCCAACGTCGCGATTGCCGTCAACGGCACCGCCACCCGCGTCCGCTTCGAAGAGCGCGACGGCAAGAAGGTGCGCGTCGCGGTGAAGACCGGGGAGGTCATCTAATGGCTGACAAGTACACGCCACGCGCGAAGACGCTTTATGATGAGACCATCATCAAGGCGATGACCGAGAAGTTCGGTTATACGAACCACATGCAGGTTCCCCGGATCGAGAAGGTCACGCTCAACATGGGCGTGGGCGAAGCGACCCAGGACAAGAAGAAGGTCACGACGGCCGCTGAAGAAATGGCACTGATTGCCGGCCAGAAGCCGGTGATCACCATTGCGAAGAAGTCGATCGCGGTTTTCAAGCTCCGCGAGGGCATGCCGATCGGCGTCAAGGTGACGCTGCGTCGGGATAACATGTACGAGTTCCTCGACCGTCTGGTGACGATCGCAATGCCCCGCATTCGCGATTTCAGGGGCCTGAATCCGAAGAGCTTCGATGGCCGTGGCAACTATGCCTTCGGTATCAAGGAGCAGCTGATTTTCCCGGAAATCAACTATGACCGCATCGAAAAGGTGCGCGGCATGGACGTCATCATCACCACCTCGGCCAACACGGACGACGAAGCGCGCGAATTGCTGCGCCTCTTCGGTTTCCCGTTCCCCGCCGAGGCGGAAAAGCAGGCCGCTTGAGCGTGGCCGGTTCTAGAATCTAAGGAAGAGAGCTTAAGTCCATGGCGAAACTGAGTTCGATCAACAAGAATGAGCGTCGCAAGAAGCTGGTCAAGAAATATGCCGGCCAATATGCGAAGCTGAAGGCTATTGCCGCCGATAAGGCGCTCGACGATGGCGAGCGGCTGATCGCGCGTCTCAAGATGGCCGAGATTCCCCGCAACGGTAATCCGACCCGCGTTCGCAATCGCTGCGAACTCACCGGGCGCCCGCGCGCTTATTACCGCAAGTTCCGACTGTGCCGCATTCAGCTGCGCGATCTCGCCAACAAGGGCCTGATCCCCGGCGTCACCAAGTCGAGCTGGTAAGGATATACTGAGATGGCATTGACCGATCCTTTGGGTGATATGCTCACCCGCATCCGCAACGGCCAGACGGCGCGCAAGGACAGCGTGACGACTCCGGCTTCCAAGCTGCGTGTCCGCGTGCTCGACGTGCTTCAGCGCGAGGGCTATATCCGCGGTTACAGCGAGGAAATGCTCGGCGCCCATCCGGGCCTGCGCATTGAACTGAAATATTTCGAGGGCCAGCCTGCTATCAAGCATGTCGCTCGTGTCTCGAAGCCGGGCCGCCGCGTCTATTCGGGCTCCAAGGAGCTTCCGATCGTGCGCAACGGCCTGGGCATCACCATCGTCTCGACGCCGCGCGGCGTGCTCTCGGATAACGAAGCACGCGAGCAGAATGTCGGCGGCGAAGTGCTTGCGGAGGTGTTCTGATGAGCCGCATTGGTAAACGTCCGGTCGCGATCCCTTCTGGGGTGACGGCGACCATCGAGGGCAGCCAGCTTTCGGTCAAGGGCCCCAAGGGCACGCTCGCACTGCAGATGCGCGACGAGATCAGCTACCTGGTCGAGGAGGGCTCCATCCTGGTGAAGCCCGCCAACGCCACCAAGGCCGCTCGCGCGTTCTGGGGCATGCAGCGCACGCTCGTGCAGAACCTGATCACCGGTGTGACGGAAGGCTTCTCCAAGAAGCTGCTGATCACCGGCGTCGGTTACCGCGCGAACTCGCAGGGCAAGAACCTGAAGCTGCAGCTCGGCTACAGCCATGATGTCGACTATGCGATACCTGAAGGTATCGAGATCAAGACCCCGGATAACACCACGGTCGAGATCAGCGGCATTGACAAACAGAAGGTCGGCCAGGTCGCCGCCGAGATCCGCCGCTGGCGTAAGCCCGAGCCCTACAAGGGCAAGGGTATCAAGTACGACGGTGAGTTTATCTTCCGCAAAGAAGGCAAGAAGAAGTAAGCCATGGCGAAACTCTCTCTCTTCGATCGGCGTACGCGCCGTGTTCGCACCGCCCTCAAGGCTCGCGCCGGCGGCAAGCCCCGCTTGTCCGTGCATCGTTCTGGCCGGCATATCTATGCCCAGGTCATTGACGACGCGCAGGGTAAAACCGTGGCTGCTGCCTCGACGCTCGACAAGGACCTCAAGGGCACGACCGGCGCAACCGCGCAGGCTGCTGCTGAAGTCGGCAAGCGCGTGGCTGAAGCCGCCGTCAAGGCCGGCATCACCCGGGTCGTGTTCGATCGTGGTGGCTTCCTCTTTCATGGCCGCGTGAAAGCGCTGGCCGACGCCGCCCGTGCGAGCGGATTGGAGTTCTGATTATGGCAGACGAAACCCAAATCGAAGCCGGCGCGCCGGCGGCCGTCGAGGCGCCCGCAGCGGCACCTGAAGGTCGCGGTCCTGGCCGTGGTGGTCGTGGTGGTCGCAGTGGCGGCGGTGATCGTGGTGGCGATCGTGGTGGCCGCGGCCGTCGCGACGACCGTCGTGGTGGTCGTGGCAATGACGACGATGGCGGCGAAGAGTTCATCGAAAAGCTGGTTCACATCAACCGCGTCTCCAAGACCGTCAAGGGCGGCAAGCGCTTCGGCTTTGCTGCGCTGGTCGTGGTGGGCGACGGCAAGGGCCGTGCAGGCTTCGGCCATGGCAAGGCTCGCGAAGTTCCCGAGGCGATCAGCAAGGCGACCGCCGCTGCCAAGAAGGCAATGGTTCGCGTTCCGCTCAAGGAAGGCCGCACGCTGCATCATGACGGCCTCGGCCAGTTCGGTGCCGGCAAGGTGACGCTGCGTTCGGCTCCGGCCGGTACGGGCATCATCGCAGGTGGCCCGATGCGCGCCATCTTCGAGAGCCTGGGCGTCGCCGACGTTGTGACCAAGTCCAACGGTACGTCGAACCCCTATAACATGATCCGTGCGACGTTCGCCGCGCTCGTCGAGCAGACCAGCCCCAAGTCGGTGGCGCAGCGTCGCGGCAAGAAGGTCGCTGACCTGCTTCGTCGCGGTGGCGCTTCGGCCGAGCTCGCAGCGGCTGACGCCGACGCGATTACGGAGTAATCCAGATGGCTGACAAGAAGACCGTCAAGATCCAGCAGATCGGTTCGCCGATCCGCCGCCCCGAGTCCCAGAAGCAGATCCTGATCGGTCTGGGCCTCGGCAAGATGCACCGCATCGTGGAGCGCGAAGATACCGCCGAAGTGCGCGGTGCCATCGCCAAGCTTCCGCATATGGTGAAAGTGATCGACTAATCTGAATTCTGGCGTAAAGCCGGGATTTCGAATTCGGGATGGCGCTGCGTTTCGACGTGGCGCCATACCGCTAACGGCCCCAGCGCAAGCCGGGGCAATGGCAGGCTGCACACGCAACCTGTCTGGCGCGACAAAAGCGAAAGCGAGTGCACGACATGAAACTGAACGAACTTAGAGACAATGATGGTGCCCGTAAGGGCCGGATGCGCGTTGGACGCGGCATCGGCTCGGGCAAGGGCAAGACCGCCGGTCGCGGCCAGAAGGGCGCCAAGGCGCGTTCGGGCGTTGCGATCAACGGCTTCGAAGGCGGCCAGATGCCGCTCCACATGCGTCTTCCAAAGCGCGGCTTCAACAACCCGTTCGGCAAGGATTATGCCATCGTCAATCTGGGCATGGTCCAGAAGGCGATCGACGCCGGCAAGCTCGACGCCAAGGCCGTGATCGATCAGGAAGCCCTGCGCGGCGCCAATCTCTCGCGTGACGGCAAGCACGGCGTCCGCCTGCTCGCCAAGGGTGAGCTGACCGCCAAGGTGAGCTTCTCGGTCGCCGGTGCGTCCAAGTCGGCCATCGAAGCGGTCGAAAAGATCGGCGGCAAGGTCGAGCTGCTCGTGGCACGCGACCCCGCAGCGTTGGCCAAGGCCAAGAAGGGCACCGCAAAGGCAGCGAGCCCTAAAGCGAAGAAATAAAGCGACCCGGGCCAATCGCCTGATCGCATGACTTGCATAAACGGCCCCTCCTGCCGATATGGGCGGGCGGGGCCGATTGCATGACAGGCTGAGTCCATCGGGGGTATATCCATCCGGGGCCGGGCGAACGGCACGCACACATCGACAGCGGCATACGGCGCCGCTAAGGACCAAGCGGCCTCTCCGTTCCCGGCGAGGCGCAACAGTTTCGGGATTGCAAGCGACCATGGCATCAAGCGCCGACCGGATGGCCAACCTTAGCCTCGCCAAGTTCAGCCAGGCCACGGACCTCAAGAAGCGTCTGTGGTTCACCATCGGTGCGCTGGTGGTCTTCCGCTTCCTCTCATTCGTGCCGCTGCCCGGCGTCGACCCGACGGTCCTCGCCCAGCTTTACAGCCAGACGCGCGGCGGCATCCTCGACGTTTTCAACACATTCTCGGGCGGCAGCCTCGAGCGCATGAGCCTCATTGCGCTTGGCATCATGCCCTATATCACGGCCTCCATCGTCGTTCAGCTCGCCTCGTCGCTGTCTCCGCGGCTTGAGACGCTGAAGAAGGAAGGCGAGGCCGGACGCAAGAAGCTCAATCAATATACCCGATTCGGCACGGTCGGCCTCACGGCTATCCAGGGCTATTTCATTGCCGTGGGCCTTGAGAGCTATGGCGCGCAATCCGGCCTTCAGGCCGTTGTGGCGCCGGGCATGCTGTTCCGCACCGCTGTGGTGATCTCGCTGATCGGCGGCACCATGTTCCTGATGTGGCTGGGTGAGCAGATCACCAGCCGCGGCATTGGCAATGGCGTCTCGCTCATCATCATGGCGGGCATCGTGGCGCAGCTTCCCGTGACGCTCTCGAACCTGTTCGAATCCGGCCGCAGCGGCTCGCTCTCGGGCCTGCTGATCCTCGCCACCATCGTGCTGTGCCTGGGTCTCGTTGCATTCATCTGCTTCATGGAGCGCGCCCAGCGACGGGTGCTCATCCAATATCCCAAGCGCCAGACGCGCCAGGGTGTCATGCAGGCCGACCGCAGCCATCTGCCGCTCAAGGTCAACACCGCAGGCGTTATCCCGCCGATCTTCGCCTCATCGCTGCTGCTGCTGCCCCTGACCATCACGCAGTTCGCGGGCAACCGCGTCGGCGGCGAGAGCTGGTGGAGCGACGCCGTGATCAGCGTGAACCAGTATCTCGCGCATGGCAGCCCGATGTACATGACCCTCTATGGTCTGGGCATCATCGTCTTCTGCATGTGGTACACCGCGATCATCTTCAATCCGGAAGAGACGGCCGAGAATCTGAAGCGCAATGGCGGCTTCATTCCGGGCATCCGTCCGGGCAAGAATACCGAGCTGTTCCTCGATTATGTGCTGACGCGCATCACGGTGATCGGTGCGGCCTATCTGACGCTGATCTGCCTCATTCCCGAGTTCCTGATTGCCAGAGCCGGCATTCCCTTCCGCCTCGGTGGCACCAGCCTGCTGATCGTGGTCAACGTGACGGTGGATACCGTGACGCAGATCCAGAGCCATCTCATCGCCCATCAATATGGCGATCTCATCAAGAAAGCCCGTTTGAAGGGCCGTCTGCGCTAAGACAGCAGGAGACGGAGCCCGCCGTGGGGACGGCGTGGCTCTCATCGGAGGGGTTATCGCATGAACATCATCCTGCTTGGGCCGCCCGGCGCCGGAAAAGGCACGCAGGCTCAGCGCCTCGTCGCCGAGCGCGGCATGGTCCAGCTTTCGACCGGCGATATGCTGCGCGCTGCCGTCAAGGCCGGCACGCCTATCGGCCTCAAAGCGAAAGCCGTGATGGAAGCAGGTGAGCTGGTCTCCGACGAGATCGTCTCCGGCATCATCGGCGAAGCGCTCGATCAGCTGGCGCCCGAAACCGGCGTCATCTTCGATGGCTATCCGCGCACCGCGCCGCAGGCCGAGAGCCTCGATGCGCTGCTCGCCGCGCGTGGCCGCGAGCTGCAGCATGTCATCGAGCTGGATGTCGATGAAGAGGCGCTGGTCGATCGCATTACGGGTCGCTTCACCTGCGCGAGCTGCGGCGAGGGCTATCACGACCGCTACAAGCTGCCCAAGGTGGCAGGCGTCTGCGACAAATGCGGATCGACCGAGTTCAAGCGTCGTCCGGACGATAATGAAGCGACGGTGCGCACGCGCATGGCCGAATATCGCGCCAAAACCGCGCCGATCCTCCCGATCTACGAAGCGCGCGGCATTGTCAGCCGCGTCGACGGCATGGCGGACATTGCCGAAGTTTCTGCGGCCATAACCAGCATATTGGAATGACCGGTCCAGTGGGGGACAGGCAGACCGGGGCGCCTTCGGCGAGCCTGCTGCTCGTCCTGCCGCTGAGCGTCCACAGCAAGGACGGCCGCATCTATATCGAAGGGCAGGCCGGCAACGGCCTTGGCCAATGGCTGCGCCACTTCGCCAGGATGACGCTGGCAGTCAAACTGGTGCCCGGCGAGCCGCCAGCGGACAGCATGCCCATCGACGCGCTCGAACTGGGTGACCGGCTCGATGTCGTGCTCATGCCGCCGGCCTGGACGCCGCTCGCTCATATGCGCGCGTGGCCCGAGATGCGGCGCAGGCTCGACGCGCTGATCGACAGCCATGACTATCTGCAATTCGCGCTCGGCGGCGCATGGGGCGACTGGGGCGCCATCGGGGCATTGATGGCGGCGCGGCGCGGGCGCAAAGCCTCGGTCTGGACGGATCGGGTGGAATCGGAAGTGATGCGCATAGACTCGCGGCGCGCGCGGGGGCTTTCGCGCGCAGTCCGCTGGGTCAATTCGCGACTGGCATGGGTGCTGGAGCGCCGGGCGATCAGCCGTTCGACGCTGGGGCTCTTCCACGGCAATGATACCTTTGAAGCCTATAGCCCGCTCAGTGCCCATCCTTATCTGGTGCACGACATCCATGTGAAGCCGGGTGACCGCATCGCGGACGATCGCCTCGCGGCCAAACAGGCGGGCGCGACGAGCGGGCCGCTGGAGATCGTCTATGCCGGGCGGCTGCACCCCGACAAGGGTGTGATGGACTGGATCGAGACGCTGCGCATCGCCGCGCATGACGGCGTGGATTTTCGTGCGCGCTGGTTCGGCTCCGGTCCGCAGCTTGATGCAGCGCGCGCGCGCGTGATCGAACTCGGCTTGCGGGATTGGATCGACTTTCCCGGCCCGATCACCGATCGTAACATGCTGCTCGAAGCGCTGCGCACGGCGCATCTCATGCTTTTCTGCCACCTGACACCGGAATCGCCGCGCTGCCTCATCGAGGCATTGGTCTCGGGTACGCCGATTGTCGGCTATGGCTCTGCCTATCCGCGCGACCTGATCGCCGAATATGGTGGCGGCGTGCTGACGCCGATGCAGCCGGGGCTGCTTGCTGCCGAACTGGTGCGCCTGTCCGGCGATCGTACGGCGTTGGCCGATCTCATCGGCAAGGCCGCAAGAGACGGACGCGACATGAACGACGAGGCTGTCTTCGCGCATCGTTCGGCGCTGATGAAGGCCTACTGCTGAGGGCCGCGTCTAACGTCCTTCGCTGATCGCGCGCGCGGTCTCAACCGCCGAGCCTGTGAAACTGCTCAGCCGGGTTATCGCCCGCCCTGAACGCCCACTTGCCCTATGGAAAGCTTTGCGAGGCCGTTGCGCAGGGTGGAGAGAATCTCTTCCTCCGGCCCATGTGGCCGATTGGCCATGAGCCAGAGACCGGCATGGCCCGCGACATAGGCCAGGCCGCCAACAGCGACCGTGGCGATCAGGCTCACGACCGGCTGTACATGATGTCCGGCAATCGCATCCTTGAAGACAAGGACTGCGCCGCTCATGATGAGCAAAGCGCCGATCGAGCGGCCGCAGCCGCGGATCTGGCTGATGATGGAAATGCCGGTGATCTGCCTTGCCAGGTGCAGGTTGATCAACAGGGCCAATATTTCCGCAAGGGCGCGGCCGGCCAGCACGCCGGGCAGGCCATATAGGAACAGCCCGGCCAGGATGAGCGGCACGCGGATGCAGAAGGACGTGACGTCGCGCCTGAACATCTGGCGCGTATTGCCCAATGTCATGGCCAGCGGCTGCACGGCGATGCCGATATTCTGGAGGCTCGTCACGACCGCGATGGTCTGGATGACCGGGACGATCATGAGCCATTTTTCGCCCAGCAGAAGTGGGACGAACTGGTCGGACGTGAGCGCGAAGCCGACTCCCAAAGGGGCGCATATCGCGAACACCAGCGACTGCACGCGCCGATAGGCCGAGCGAAGCCGGTCGGGATCATTGCCCACGGCGACGAGGCCGGGGAACAGTGCCTTCACCAGCGGCGTGCTGCTCTCACGCGTCAGCAGCGTGGCGAGGTTGTCGCCATAGCTGTAATAGCCCAGCGTCTTGCTGCCGAGCACGCCGCCCATTGCCAGATAGTCGACACGCCAGCTCAGCGTATTGATGGCCCCGCTCAGGGTAACCCAGAGCGAGAAGGACCAGATTTCGCCGATATGCTTGGTCGATAGCCGCAGCCGGTAGGGCGCGTAATAATAGGTGATGATGACGCTCGCTGCCTGCATCGCGACCGTGGAGAAGATGATCGCCCAATAGCTGCGGAAGACAAATGCGATGACGAGCGCGACGACCGTGCCGATAAGCTTGCTGACCGTCATCATCATGAATTCGGGCCGGAAGGAGAGCGTCTTCTGGATGAGCGCATAGCTGGGACTGTAAAGGCCGGTCAGCAGCGCATTGAAGGCCAGGACGAGCATGATCGGGATGATCCGCGCATCATTGAAGATATCCGCGCATGGCCAGGCCGCAGCCGCCAGCAGCAGGGCGAGGCCCACGCTGCGGAGCAGCCCTAGCGTGAAGGCGCTGTCGATATGCGCATTGGTGAGATCGGGCGTGCGTAGAAGTGCTTCGGGGATGGGCAGCATCGTCACCGCTGCGACCACGGCGATCACGCTCATCGCCAGCGCCACCAGGCCGAAATCCTCCGGCATGAGGAGCCGCGCCAGCACAATGGAGGAAGCGAAGCCGATAATGTTGATGACGACGCGCGAGGCGAAGAGCCACGCGAAGCCCACGATGAGCCGCCGCTTTACCGAATGGGCCGGATTTGCCGAATAAGATTTGGCGGGTTTGGGGGCATCCATGTCGGCTAAATGCTTCCTGCAACGAAATTATGAGCCATTCTGCCCGGGCCTTAATGCAGGGCGAGGTGTCAGCGAATGGTTACGCATTGCGAGAATAGTTTCGCTGTGACGCGCCGGGCTTTTACGATATGGCCCGGCCTGTCAAGTGAACCCCGGCGGCGGATTTGCCGGGCCGAGGCATGGCCCGCGCGCGATCCTTTTGGGTCCCGATATGGTTTATCGCGCTTCCCGTTGACAGAATCAGCGACTCACGGTAACGCCCGCCGCTCCTGAGACGTGCGGTCAAACGGCAGCGCCGTGGTGCGCCCGCCGTCCTTTTTGCGTCCAGGACATCGAAGCGACGAGATGGGGCAACAGCCAGGCGCCCTGTGGAGCAGGAGAATATTTCGACATGGCACGTATTGCGGGCGTCAACATCCCGACCAACAAGCGCGTAATCATCGCGCTGACTTATATCCACGGTATCGGCCCTAAAACGGCTCTTACCATTACCGACAAGCTGGGCATCGATCACAGCCGTCGCGTTCAGGATCTCACCGACGCTGAAGTTCTTCAGATTCGTGAAGCGATCGACGCCGGCTACTCGGTGGAAGGCGATCTGCGCCGCACGGTTGCGATGAACATCAAGCGTTTGATGGATCTCGCCTGCTATCGCGGTCTGCGTCATCGCAAGGGGCTCCCTGTCCGCGGACAGCGCACGCATACCAATGCGCGCACTCGCAAGGGCAAGGCCAAGCCGATCGCCGGCAAGAAGAAGTAAGCACTTCTTCTCTTCGACGGAGGTCGGCCGCAATTTCGGCGCCGCCTCCAGAGCTAGACAGATTTCGGATAGGGATATCACCACATGGCACGGGAACCCCAGCGTATTCGCAGGCGCGAGCGCAAGAACATCTCGGCCGGCGTCGCGCACGTGAACGCCAGCTTCAACAATACCATGATCACCATCACCGACGCCCAGGGCAATGCCATCAGCTGGTCCTCCGCCGGCACGATGGGCTTCAAGGGCTCGCGCAAGTCGACGCCTTATGCCGCGCAGGTCTGCGCTGAAGATGCCGGCCGCAAGGCAGCCGAGCATGGCGTTCGCACGCTCGAAGTCGAGGTCAAGGGCCCCGGCTCCGGCCGCGAGTCGGCACTGCGCGCGCTGCAGGCTGTTGGCTTTACCATCACCTCCATCCGCGACGTGACGCCGATCCCGCACAATGGTGTGCGCCCGTCCAAGCGTCGCCGCGTCTGATTTCGCCCGTGGTCCGGACGGCGCGTGGCGCCGCTCCGGGTCTCCGCACCAGTTACTAGGGCGAAGCCGGTCAATATGCTGACCAGCCGACTTCCGCCAAACATCCAGGGGAAATACATGACTGTCAACATCAAGAACTGGCAGGAATTGAAGAAGCCCAACAGCCTGGAGATCAAGGCCAGCGGCGATGCAAAGCGCCGCGCGACCTTCGTCGCCGAGCCGCTCGAGCGTGGCTTCGGCCTTACGCTCGGCAACGCGCTGCGCCGCGTGCTCCTGTCCTCGCTGCAGGGTGCCGCCGTCACCTCGATCAAGATCGAGAACGTGCTGCATGAATTCTCCAGCCTCGCGGGCGTCCGCGAGGACGTGACGGATATCGTCCTCAACGTGAAGCAGATCGCTCTGCGCATGGAAGGCGAAGGCCCCAAGCGTCTCCAGCTTTCCGCCACGGGCCCCGCTGCGGTGAAGGCCGGCGACATTGCTGTCGCAGGCGACATCGTGGTGATGAACCCGGACCTGGTGATCTGCCATCTGGACGAAGGCGCGAGCTTCAACATGGAGCTCACGGCTAACATCGGTAAGGGCTATGTTCCTGCCGTTGCCAACCGCCCGGCAGACGCGCCCATCGGCCTCATCCCGATCGACGCGCTTTATTCGCCGGTGCGCCAGGTGGCGTACAAGGTCGAGAACGCCCGCATCGGCCAGGAGCTCGATTATGACCGTCTCAACCTGACGGTCGAGACGGACGGCACTGTCACGCCCGAAGACGCCGTGGCTTATGCTGCGCGCATCCTGCAGGATCAGCTCCAGCTTTTCGTCCACTTCGAGGACGCACTGCCGACGGCCGGTCCGAGCACGGGTGGCGGCGCTGCTGCGAGCGACGAAGGCGAAGGCGACACCAACCAGATCAACCGCTACCTTCTCAAGAAGGTGGACGAGCTGGAACTCTCGGTGCGTTCGGCCAACTGCCTCAAGAACGACAACATCATCTACATCGGCGACCTGGTCCAGAAGACCGAGGCCGAGATGCTCCGCACGCCGAACTTCGGCCGCAAGAGCCTCAACGAGATCAAGGAAGTCCTGAGCTCGATGGGCCTGCGCCTCGGCATGGACATCCCTGGCTGGCCGCCGGAGAATATCGAAGAGATCGCCAAGAAGCTCGAGCAAGAGCTTCTGGGTTAAGCGGAGTTCGGGCCAAGGCAATGCTTTGGCCCGGTTTCGCAAAAGGGTTGTTGGCAGTCGCCCAAAGCACTGCCTGGTCTGGGGTACCAGAGGGCGCTCATCAAATGTCTTGATGGAGCCCGCTAGACGGCCCCCTAACGAACGAAGGAAAGAAACATGCGTCACAGGATTGGCGGCCGCAAGCTGCAGCGCGACACCGGGCATCGTACCGCGATGCTGCGCAACATGGCGGCCTCGCTCATCAAGCATGAGCAGATCACCACCGGTCTGATCAAGGCGAAGGAGCTTCGCCCCTATGTCGAGAAGCTGATCACGCTGGCGAAGCGCGGCGGCCTCTCCAATCGCCGTCTGGCCCATGCCCGGCTGCTCGACGACGCGCAGCTGGTCAAGCTGTTCGACGTGCTGGCCGTGCGCTATGCCGACCGCGATGGCGGCTATACCCGCGTGATCAAGGCTGGTTTCCGTGGCTCCGACGCTGCGCCGATCGCGATCATCGAACTGGTCGACCGCGATGTTGCTGCCAAGGGTCAGGATTCTGGCCCGGTGCAGGACGCCGACGAGAACGAACTCGCAGAAGCCTGATTGGTGACTGCCTGACCGGTGGCCGCCTGATCGGCGTCATTGGCCAAGATCGAAAAGAGGGCCTCGCAGCGATGCGGGGCCTTTTTTATCGGGTCCGCATTTGTCGGGGCCGATCGGCTTTGAAAGCAGCCTGCAAAGGGTCTAAGCCGGTGGCGAGAGGATACCGAAGGCGTCAAATATGACCCTGAAGCTCTATCATTTCTGCGCGGCCGCGCTGCTTGCCCTGGCGAGCTCGGTCGGCGCGGCGAACGACGCTGTCTCGGAGCGGCCGGCCGTATCCGAGCGACGGGTAGTGTCTGGCACCGCAGATGTGCTTCCGGGTGCGACACTGGCTTATCCCACGACCCGCCGCATGGATCTGGTCGAGACGCGCTTCGGCAAACAGGTTGCGGACCCCTATCGCTGGCTGGAGGACGATGCGCGAGCCGATCCCGATGTTGCGGCGTGGATCTCATCGCAAAATGGCGTGACGCAGGACTATCTCGCGCGCCTGCCGGGCCGCGATGCGTTGCGCGCGCGAATGACCGCGCTTTATGATTACGAGCGCTATGGCGTGCCCAAAAAGGGCGGGCAGCTCTATTTCTACACCTATAATAGCGGTCTTCAGAACCAGTCGGCACTGTTCGCGCGAGAGGGGCTGGACGGCAAGGCGCGGCTGCTGCTCGACCCCGCGTCTTTCTCGGCGGACGGATCGAGCGCGCTGGCCCAATGGGAACCGTCGGCGGACGGGCGCTACCTGCTCTATGCCATTCAGGAGAGCGGATCGGACGGGCGGACGCTGCGCGTGCTCGACACGCAGAGCGGCAAGACGCTGCCGGACCGGATCGACCGGGCGCGCTATTCGAGCCTCGCCTGGCGGCAGGATGGACGCGGCTTCTTCTACACCGGCTTTGAGAGCGCCGGGCGGAGCGGCGAGAGCCCTGCGGCGCTGGGCGATCACCGCGTCTATTATCATGCGCTGGGCACGCCCCAATCGGCCGACCGGCTGATCTATGCGACGCCCGGGCGTCTCTCGCTGCGCCATGTTGCGCGCGTTACCGATGACGGACGCTGGCTGCTCATCCTGTCGAGCGAAGGTGCCGGCGATCCGCAGGAGGTGACGATCCTCTCGCTGACTGATGACGATGCAAAGCCGCGCAGGCTCGTGCGTGGTGTTGGCCAGCAATGGAACTTTGCGGGCGCCACGGGGGACCGGCTTTTCTTCCGCACGGATGCCGGCGCGCCCAATGGCCGGATCGTCACGTTCGACGCCGCCCGGCCGGATCGCGCGCCAGTGCCTTTCATCGCAGAGCAAAGCCGCGAACTGGCGGGCGCGTCACTGGTCGGCAATCGCCTGATCCTCGCCTATCTGGGCGACGGGCGGGCGAGCGCGGAACTGGTCGATCTGGATGGGCGCCCGGTGGGAAAAGTGCCCATGCCCGGCTTCGGGACCGGTGCGGGCTTTCTGG
>Ga0247738_10000168_pt1 | contig 28902 bp, 21 predicted proteins | sample UWRJL013104B2_FD_180936 | JGI IMG/M metagenome (GOLD analysis project Ga0247738, IMG submission 180936) | Plant litter microbial communities from Arlington Agricultural Research Station in Wisconsin, United States - UWRJ-L013-104B-2 | ecosystem: Environmental > Terrestrial > Plant litter >...
CTCCTTACTTTCACAGCCCATACGATGGCGCAACAGCTCGCCGCCGAGAGAAACGGAATCCCGATGTACCCAGTGTTGAGTTCCAGCGCCGCCAGGCGCACCCTTCCTGCGCTCACCGTGATTGTCCTCGCGGGTGCGGCGCTCACCGGATGCGCAGCCCCCGGTGGCGGCGATGACGTGATCCACATCGCCTCCAGCGCTCCGCTCACCGGCGACGCTGCCGCTTACGGAATCGAGACGATGAACGGAGTCCGCCTCGCGGTCGACCAGATCAACGCGGCCGGAGGCATCGACGGCAAGCAGGTCGAGCTCACGGAGTACGACGACCAGTGCGATCCGACCCCCGCCGCAACGGTCGCGAACCAGATCATCAGCGACACCTCAATCGTCGCGGTCATCGGTAACGTCTGCAGCTCGGCGACGCTCGCCCAGCTGCCGATCTTCTCCCGCGTCGACCTTCCGGTCATCGCGGCCACGGCGAGCTCGCCGGCGATCGCGGAAGAGGGTTACGACAACTTCGCCAGGATCATCCCGAGCGACACCCTCCAGGGTGCGGGAACCATCGACCTCGGGGCGGGGGTGCTCGGCTACAAGCGCATCGCGGTGCTCTACCCGAGCGACGACTACGGGCAGTCGCTGTTGGCCGTCTCCCAGGATGCGGCCTCGGCGGCGGGCGCCGAGATCGTGGCGGCGGAGACCTATGTCACGGGCTCCACGAACGACTTCTCGTCGGTGCTCGCGAACATCGCGAATGCCGACCCCGACGCCCTCTTCCTCGCGGGCTACTACGGTGACATGGGCGCCGCGGTGAGCCAGTCCGCTCGGGCGTTTGGCGGCGAGAGCATTGCGCTGCTGGCCAACGCGCAGACGCAGGTTCCCGAGTACGTCGAGCTCGCGGGAGATGCCGCAGAGGGTACCTGGGTGACAAACGTCTACGACGTGAGCAACACGAGCGATGCCAACCAGGACTTCGTCGAGGCGTATGCCGCGGAGTACGACCAGCAGCCCGGCGTTCAGGCGGCCGCAGGCTTCGACAACGTCTACGTGCTCAAGCAGGCCATCGAGGACAACGACGGCTCGACCGACGGTCTCGCCGCCGCCATCCGTGGAGTCGTCTACGAGGGCTCGATGGGGGAGATCTCGTTCGACGAGAACGGCGACAACGTGGGAGGAGGTCTCGTGGTCCTGCAGCTCAAGGGCGGCGAGTGGGTGTTCGACGAGGAGATGACCGAAGAGCTCTCCAACCTGTGACTCGACGCCGGACCGGGCGATCCGCCCGGTCCGGCGCCACCACCCGCAACCAGAACAAGGGAATGCAATGGAGTTCTTCGCCACCCAGTTGCTCAACGGCCTGACCTCCGGGGTCGTCTACGCGATGCTCGCAGTCGGGTACAGCCTCGTGTACGGCATCCTGCAGCAGATCAATTTCGCGCACGGGTACGTCTACATGTTCGGGGCCTTCACGACGGCTGCGTTCATCACGGGCGGCGCACCGCTGCCCATCGCCATCGGCGGCGGCATCGCGGTCGGCGTCATCATCATCATCATCGTGGAACGCTTCGCCTACCGCCCGGTGCGGGGCAACCGGCTCGCGCCCACCGTCACCGCCGTGGGCGTCGGCCTCATCATCGAGAACGTGGCCAGGCTCATCTGGGGCTCGCAGATCAGGCCTCTGCCGTTCCCCCTGCAGAACGAGATCATCGACCTCGGCCCGTTTGTGATCAGCCCGCTGCAGATCGTCGTGGGCGCTGTAGGCGTGCTCATGGCCGCGGGCCTGTGGTTCATCACGGCGAAGACCAACATCGGTCGCGCCATGCGGGCGGTCAAGGACGACCTGCCCACGGCAGAGCTCATGGGCATCCCGGTGAACCGGGTCGTCGTGTTCGTCTACGTGCTGGGAGCCATCTTCGGTGTGATCGGCGGCATCCTGTACGGCGCCTACTACAACACCATCTCGGTGACGATGGGCTTCGCCGGCACTCTCAACGCGTTCACGGCGACGGTGATCGGAGGCATCGGCAGCGTGTGGGGCGCCTTCGCGGGCGGGCTGCTGCTGGGCGTCGTGCAGTCCATGGTCACCGGGTACGTGAGCTCTGCGCTCCTGAACACCGTGACCTTCGTGCTGCTGGTGGGCTTCCTGCTCCTGCGGCCGACCGGCATCGCCGGCACGAAGGTGGCGAACCGGCTATGACCACCTTCACCACCACCACGCCCGGCGTCGACCGCCGTGGGCTCCGGGGGCTCCTGCCCCGGGGTGCGCGGGCAATCACCTCCACCTCGATCTGGGGCGCGGTGCTGCTCGTCGTGCTGCTCGTGCCCGTGCTGCAGCTGCCCCCGATCTTCTCGGCGGCCCTGCTGCTCACCATCATCTACATTCCCGCGGCCGTGGGCCAGAACCTCATCATCGGCAACGCGGGGCTGCTGGCCATGGGCCAAGCCGCCTTCGTGGGGGTCGGCGCCTATACGGCGGGCATCCTGGCGGTGCGATTCGAGGTCGACGGCTCCATCGCCATCCTCGCGGCCGTGCTGCTGTCGGCCGGAGTGGGAGCCCTCGTCGGGATCCCCGCGCTGCGCATCAGCGGCGACTACCTGTTCATCGTCTCGCTGGGGTTCAACCTCATCGTGATGGACGTGGCCCGCAACTGGGTCGACGTCACGGGAGGGGCGACCGGCCTCACGGGCATCCCGACCCTCACCCTGTTCGGCATGGACATGGGTGTGGGGCAGACGTTCTACTTCTCGGTGCTCGTCATGGTCCTGGTCAGCCTCGTGGTCGTGCAGGCCATCACCTCGAGCCGCTTCGGCCTGACCATGGAAGCCATCCGCGACGACGAGGCGGCGGCGATCGCCTCGGGCATCCGTCCCGCGGGGCCCAAGGTGCAGTTCTTCGCCATCGGGTCGGCGCTCGCCGGCCTCAGCGGCGCGCTGCTGGCCTACAACCTCGGCTATGTGGGCTCGGGAAGCTTCGACGTGAGCGACAGCCTGCTCATCTTCCAGATGGCGGTCATCGGCGGCCTCGGTCGCATCACGGGCTCGATCCTCGGGGCGTTCATCATCATCCTGCTGCCCGAGTTGCTGCGCCCGCTGCAGGACTACCGCCTGCTGCTGGCCGGCCTGGTCATCGTCATTCTCATGATCCTGCGCCCCGAGGGCATCCTCGGCAAAGCCAAGATCACGAACCTGATCAAGAAATGAGGAGCGCCATGGAGCAAGCAGTGGCCGTGCAGGCCCCGCACGCCCTCGGAGTGCGGGGGCTCGTGCTCAAGTACGGGGGTGTCACGGCGCTCGCCGGGGTCGACCTGGTCGTGCCGAGCGGTGCGGTAGTCGGGCTCATCGGACCGAACGGATCGGGCAAGAGCTCGTTCATCAACGTGGTCTCGGGCGCGTACCGCGGTCCGTACAGCGGCGAGGTGGCCATCGACGGCCGCGACGTCCGTTCCGTTCCCGCGTACTCCCGTGCGGACGCCGGCCTCTCCCGCATCTTCCAGGGGATCAGGCTGTTCGACACCCTGAGTGTCGAGCAGAACATCCTGCTCGGCGCCCACAGCCGGTACCGGTCTGGGTACCTCGCCAGCGTGCTGCGCACCCGCAGGGCGCGGGCGGAGCGCGACGAGCAGCGGCAGCGCGCGCGAGCGATCATGGCGACCTTCGGCGACCGGCTGCTGCCGCGCGCGGACGATCAGGTGATGTCGCTGTCGTACGCCAACCGGCGTCGCGTCGAGATCGCCAGGGCGCTCATGCCGGAGCCCCGGCTCCTGTTGCTCGACGAGCCGATGGCCGGCATGAACCCGCACGAGACCGAGGAGCTGACCGATCATCTGCTCGACCTCAACCGCACGGCCGGCACCAGCATGCTCCTCGTAGAGCACAAGATGGGCGTGATCTCCGACCTCTGCAGCGACGTCTACGTGCTCGACAGCGGCACCGTCATCGCGCACGGCACGGCCGCCGAAGTGCAGGCGGACGACAGCGTGATCGAGGCGTTCCTTGGCTGAGCTCGCGTCCCCCGGCCCGGTCACCCCGCTGCTCGAACTGCGCGGCGTGAGTGTCAACTACGGCAAGTTCCGCGCCCTGACCGAGGTGGACTACACCGTGCTGCCCGGGCAGGTGGTCGCCCTGCTGGGCGGCAACGCCTCGGGCAAGTCGACGTCGATGAAGACCATCAGCGGTACCACCACGGTCACCGCCGGCGAGATCCTGTGGAAGGGGGAGACGATCACGCGGGAGCCGACGCCCAAGCGCATGGCCCGCGGCATCGGCGTCGTGCCGGAAGGCAGGCGCGTCTTCGCCTCGCTCTCCGTGCTCGAGAATCTTCAATTGGGCGCGTGGGCGGGGGCTGCCCGCCGCGCGACACCCGAGGACATCGAAGAGATGCTCGAACTCTTCCCGCCGCTGCGCAAACTGCTGAGCCGGCACGCGGGCGTGCTCTCCGGCGGCGAGCAGCAGATGGTCGCCTTCGCGCGGGCGCTGATCAAGCACCCCGAACTGGTGATCATGGACGAGCCGTCGATGGGTCTCGCCCCGGCGCTGGTGTCGAGGGTCTTCGAGATCATCGAGCAGGTGAAGGAGCGCGGCATCGCCGTCTTCATCGTCGAGCAGAACGCGCGCGCAGCGCTGAGAGTCGCGGACCACGCCTACGTGCTGTCCGCGGGCAGGGTCGTCGTCTCGGGGCCCTCCGCGGTCGTCGCAGACGACCCCTTGATGACCGAGGCATATCTGGGAAAGAGGAACACAGCATGACGCAGACCACGACGACTCCCTGGGCCATCGTGACGGGAGCGGGCAGCGGCATGGGCCGGGCCTTCGCCGAGAAGTTCCTCGATGAGGGATGGGGAGTGCTCGCGATGGACCTCTCCGCCGACGCGCTCGCCGGCCTCGAGTCGGACCGGGCGGCTCTGCCCGGGACGTCCGTGCTCATCACCGCGGCGGTGGACGTGGTCGACCGTGACGCCGTGAGCGCGGCCATCGAGTCCAGCGGCATCGGGCACTGGGTTTCCGCCGCGGTCACCGCGGCCGGTATCTACCCGCCGACGAACCTGTCGACCTTCACGGCCGAGCGGTTCCGCCAGGTGATGGACATCAACGTGCTCGGCACGCTCAACGTCGCCGCGGAGGCCATCGAGCGGATGCGCGCATCCGGAACGGCCGGCGCCGTCGTCACCATCTCGTCGGCGGACGCGTTCACCGCGTCGACCGAGCAGCTCGTGTACAGCGCGAGCAAGGCCGCCGTGGTGTCGCTCACGCGAGTGCTCGCGGCGACCGTCGCGCGCGAGAACATCGTCGTCAACGGCATAGCGCCGGGCTGGGTGAACACTCCGGGCAACGCCGCGACCGGCCGGATGGTCGGCGCCGAGGCGCACATCCCACTCGGGCGAGTGGCGCAGCCGGAGGAACTCGCCCAGTGGGTGTGGATTCTCGCCAGCCGCACGAGTGGCAGTTTCGTGACCGGGGAGACCATCAAGGTCACCGGCGGGGAGCTCATGAGCTGAGGCCCCGCGTGCCCCGGTGACGTGAGAGAGAAGTAGAAGAAGAGGACATGAAGAAGAAGTCGCGTGTGTGCGTGGTCGGTTCGGGAGTGACGGGGCTGGTAGCGATCAGGGAACTGCTGGAGGAGGGCCACGAGGTACAGGCCTACGAGAAGTCGGACGATGTCATCGGCGTGTGGCGCGGCGTGTACGACTCGGTTCAGCTGCTGACCTCGCGGTCGGCCACCTCGTTCCGCGACTACCCGATGCCCGAGGACTACCCGCAGTTCCCGACCGGCCAGCAGTACCGCGACTACATCAGGGCGTTCGCGCGGGACACGGGGCTGCTGGATCACATCCGCTTCTCCACCCAGGTACTGCGGGCGACACCGCTGGCCGGCGGCAGCGACGGGTGGGATGTTCTCCTCTCGGACGGCACGACCGAGCACTTCGACGCGCTCGTGGCAGCGCACGGCCACCTGTGGGACCCGTACATCCCCGAGGTCGAGGGCGAGTTCGACGGTCCGATGCTGCACACGTCGCAGTACCGCAACCCCGGGGACATGGCGGGCTCGACCGTGCTCGTCGTCGGCTCCGGCAACTCCGCGTGCGACATGGTCACAGACGCCATCGCGTCGGGTCGGCAGGCGCTCATGTCGATGCGCTCGCCCACGTGGTTCGTGCCGCAGTCGTTCTTCGGCACCCCCCGTGGCGACCTTGCTTTCCTCGCCCAGCTCGACCCCGCCGTTGCGCTCACCATGAACCAGATGATGGTCAAGACCTCGGTGGGGGAACCCCGGTCTTACGGGTTTCCCCAGCCCGAGAGCGACGACTGGGCGGCCACTGCGCCCACCTTCAGCACCCTCGTGCCCTACTGGGCGCAGCGGGGTCGCGTGAAAGCGGTGCCGCAGGTCGCGCGGTTCGAGGGGCGGTCTGTGCACTTCACCGACGGCAGTGTGCAGAAGGTCGACACGGTGATCTGGGCGACCGGCTATCGCGCCCCCGTGCCCTTCCTGGCCGACGACGTGCTCACCACGATCGGCGGCATCCCCGCCCGGAAGGTCGGCGGCCTGCTCTCCACGGATGCCGACAACCTCTACTACTCCGGAATGTGCAGCCCGCGCGGCGGCGCACCGCACAACTACGGCCGCGGCGCGCAAACCATCGCCAGGATGGTGACCGCGCGAACGCACACGGACGGGCCCCTCGCCGACACCGTCTTCGCCGACGAGGAACCCACCGGCCGGATGGACTGGATGCTCATGGCGTGGAAGGCCGAGCTGGATGCCGCGGACGCGAGACTCGAGGCTGCCGTGCGCTCGAACGCGACGGGCCGTCGGTAGCCGCACCGCTCGGGCGGCCTACCGGGTCGCGCGCACGACGGCCTGTACCGTAGCGGCATGGGGTTCCTTCGGCGCGTGCGTGAGCGGCTCGTCACGCCCGACGCCGTCTACGGCCTCATCCTGTTCTCCGCGCTCATCGGCGCGGTCGATGACGAGGACTCCGAGGCGCTCGAGGTGCTGTTCGTGGCCGTCGCCTCCCTCGTGATCTTCTGGGGCGCGCACGTGTTCGCGGGCACCATCACGACGCACGGCGAGGACGTGCGCCTGGGGCTCGCGGTGCGCCGGTCGATGGTGCACTCGATGGGCATGCTGTACGCGGCGATCCTGCCCTCCCTCGTGCTTCTGCTCGGCGTCTTCCACGTCGTCTCGGCCGACGACGCCGTGAGCATCGCCCTGCTCGTGGCCACGGCCGTGCTCGGGCTGCTCGGCTACAGCGCCTTCGCCCGGCGGCGCTCGCCCGTGCTGATCAGCGTGCTCGGCGGCCTCGGCACCGCGCTCTTCGGCGCGCTCATGATCGTGCTCAACATCGTCGTGCACTAGTGAACCGCCAGCTCACCGTCCTGTTCGCCGCGTTCGAGGCGCTCCTCGTGGCCGCGATCGGCATCGCGGTGCCGCTGCTGCCGCTCACGCTGCTGTGGGGCATCCAGTACGGGCTCGCCCTCGATTGGAGCGTGTTCTGGCGCGCGGCCGCCGACATCTGGCTGCTCGGCCACGGCGTCGACATCACCATGACGCTCGACCCGACGACCGCCGCCCAGCTCGGATTCCCGGGCGCGGGCACTCCCGTGGAGCTCACGATCGGCGCTCTGGGGTTCTCCCTGCTCACCGCCCTGCTCGCCGTGCGGGCCGGCCGACGGGTGGCGGAGACGCGGTACCGGGTGATGGGGCTCATCGTCTCGCTGTCGACGTTCGCGCTCGTGTCGTTCGGGGTCGCGTTCTCGGCGCTGCACCCCCTGGCCCGCCCGTCGCTCGTGCAGGGCGTGCTGCTGCCCACGGCCGTGTTCGCGGTGGGGGCGCTCATCGGGCTGCGCAACAGCCGCGCACTCACGGGCGACGCCCCGACCCCCGTGCGCAATTGGCTGGGCGACCGCAGCCTCACCACGCGGACAGTGCTCACGACGGGCCTGCGCGGGGGCGCCGCGGCCGTCGCGGGGATCATGCTGCTCGCCGCCGCCGTGACCGCCGCCGCGATCGCCGCCTCCTACGCGCGCATCATCACGCTCTACGAGAGCCTGCACACCGAGGTGCTCGGCGGCATCGCGGTCACCCTCGGGCAGCTCGCGTTCCTCCCCAACCTCGTGGTGTGGACGGCGAGCTGGCTCGTCGGGCCGGGGTTCGCGATCGGCACCGGCTCGTCGGTGTCGCCGCTGGCCAGTCAGCTCGGCCCCGTGCCGGCCATCCCCGTGCTGGGCGCGCTGCCGCAAGGGCAGCTCGCGGTCGGATTCCTCGGGCTCCTCGCCCCCGTCGTCGTCGGGTTCCTGGTGGGGGCCGTGCTCGGCCCGGGTGCCCGCCGTGAGTTGGAGCGACGCGAGCTCGTGATCGTCGCGCTGATCATCGGTGCCTCCGGCGGCGTCATCCTCGGGGTGCTCGCGTGGGTCTCGGGCGGCACCGCGGGCCCCGGCCGCCTCGTCGACGTGGGCCCCAACCCCTGGGCAGTGGGGGCGTGGGGCGCGCTCGAGCTCTTCCTCTCCTCGCTCTTCGGCCTGTTCGCGAGCCTGCGCCGGCCCAGGAAGGCCGACCGGCCGCAGCGGTAGGCTGTTCGGGTGCTCTCACTCGTGGTCCTGATCTCGGGCGGCGGCTCGAACCTCCGTGCGCTCCTCGAGGCGTCACAGGACGCCGAGTTCCCGGCGCGCGTGGTCGCGGTCGGAGCAGATCGGGACGCGGACGGCTTCGCGCACGCGGAGGAGTACGGCATCCCCACCTTCTCCGTGGCCATGTCGAACTTCGCGGGCCGCGACGAATGGGCGGCAGAGCTGCTGGCGCAGGTGCGGTCCTGGAACGCCGACCTCGTCGTGCTGAGCGGTTTCATGAAGCTCCTGCCGCCGGAGTTCGTGGACGCTCTCGCCCCCAACCTCATCAACACGCACCCCGCCTACCTGCCCGAGTTTCCCGGCGCCCACGGGGTGCGGGATGCCCTCGCCGCGGGTGTCGCGCAGACCGGGGCGAGCGTCATCGTGGTCGACAACGGCGTCGACAGCGGCCCGATCATCTCGCAGGAGCGCATCCCGGTGATCCCCGGTGACACCGAGGCCAGCCTCCACGAGCGCATCAAGCCCGTCGAGCGGCGCCTGCTCGTCCAGGCCATCCTCGACATCGCCAACAACCACATCGACCTCAAGGAGCTCTCATGAGCGGCCCCACCCACGACCTCGCCGACTACCGCGAGCGCGATGCCATCCCGATCCAGCGGGCGCTCGTCTCGGTGAGCGACAAGACCGGGCTGGTCGAGCTCGCGACCGCCCTCGTCGGCGCCGGCGTGGAGATCGTCTCGACCGGCTCGACCGCGAAGACGATCGCCGCCGCGGGTCTCGCGGTGACCGAGGTCGCCGCGGTGACCGGGTACCCGGAGTCGCTCGACGGGCGTGTGCGCACCCTGCACCCGGCCATCCACGCGGGCCTGCTCGCCGACCTGCGGCTCGAGTCGCACGAGAAGGAGCTCGCCGAGTCGGGCATCCTGCCGTTCCAGCTCGTCATCTCCAACCTGTACCCGTTCGTGGCGACCGTCGCCTCGGGCGCTCCCGTGCACGACGTGATCGAGCAGATCGACATCGGGGGCCCCGCCCTCGTGCGCGCCTCGGCGAAGAACCACGCCAACGTCGCGATCGTCACGAGCCCGGAGAGCTACCCCCAGGTGATCAAGGCCCTCACGCTCGGCGGCACGACGCTCGCCCAGCGACAGCGGCTCGCGGGTGAGGCGTTCGCGCACACCGCCGCCTACGACACCGCGGTCGCGGCGTGGTTCGCCGCCAACGTGGGCATCAAGGCGCCCGTCGCCGAGCCCGGAACGGTCTCGTTCTCCGACACCCTCTCGGTCGACGCCACCCTCTCCACCACCCTCCGCTACGGCGAGAACTCGCACCAGGCCGCCGCCCTGTACACGGTGCCTCGCGGCGCCGGCATCGCGCAGGCGACCCAGCTCGGCGGCAAGGAGATGTCGTACAACAACTACGTGGATGCCGACGCCGCCCTCCGCGCAGCGTACGACCACGACGGGCCCACGGTCGCCATCATCAAGCACGCGAACCCGTGCGGAATCGCCACCGCGCCCACGATCGCGCAGGCGCACGCCCTCGCCCACGCGTGCGACCCGGTGTCGGCGTTCGGCGGGGTGATCGCCTCCAACGGCGTGATCACGCGGGAGGCCGCGGAGTCGATCTCGCCGATCTTCACCGAGGTCGTCGTCGCTCCCGGTTTCGAGCCGGAGGCGCTGAGCATCCTGCAGGCCAAGAAGAACCTGCGCCTGCTGCAGCTGCCCGAGGGGTACGCCGCGGAGCGCGCGCTGCGCGGCCGCGCGGAGATCCGCCAGATCTCGGGCGGCCTCCTCGCACAGGAGCCCGACGTGCACTTCGCGCCTGCCTCCGAGTGGACCCTCGCCGCGGGCGACGCGGCCGACGCCGCGACCCTCGCCGACCTCGAGTTCGCGTGGCGGGCGGTGCGCGCCGTGAAGTCGAACGCCATCCTGCTCGCGCACGACGGCGCCTCGGTGGGCGTCGGCATGGGGCAGGTCAACCGGGTCGACTCGTGCCAGCTGGCCGTCACGCGCGCGGGTGACCGTGCCCGCGGGTCGGTCGCGGCCAGTGACGCGTTCTTCCCGTTCGCCGACGGGCTCGAGATCCTGCTCGCGGCCGGCGTGAAGGCCGTCGTGCAGCCCGGCGGATCGATCCGCGACGCCGACGTGATCGCCGCCGCGGAGGCCGCGGGCGTCACGATGTACTTCACGGGCGAGCGGCACTTCTTCCACTAGGCGGCGCCCGGTGCCCTAGCCGATGGTGAAGCTCACGCTCGCCGTCGAGCCGACCCTGCCCGTCGCCGGATCGACGTAGCGCACCCCCACGGTGTGGGTGCCGTCGGCCAGGGGCGGGGTGACCCGGACGATCGGCGTCACCTCCAGGGTGTGGAGATTGCCGGTGCTGGTGCCGTCGATGAACACCTGGACGCGCATCCCGGGATGCCCCGCGAACTCGACCTGCACGACGGTGGAGCCGGCCTGCGAGGCGAGGGGGGCTCCGGGCGCGGGGGAAGGGATGCTGGGCCTGTCGAACACGACGGGCGCGCTGTCAACCGACCACGCGGAGACGTTGCCCGCGCGGTCCGTCTGGAGTGCGGCCAGCGCGAGGTCTGCGCGCTGCGGGTCGGCGAGGGGGAAGGCCCAAGTGCCGTCCGCCGCGACGAGCGCCGTGCCGAGCGCCAGTCCGGTGTCGTCCCGGAGCGCCACGGTGGCATCCGGTTCGCCGGTGCCACTGGCGATCGGCACGAAGAGCTGCGGCCCCACGGGCAGCGGGTCGACACCGGGTACGAGGGCTACCGTGTCCACGGTGAGGGTGCGCTCCGCGGGGGCGGATTCGTTGCCGGCGGCATCGCGCTGCGAGATGCGCACGGCGTGCGTGCCGTCGGGCAGCGGCGACGACGGCACGAGCGACCAGCTGCCGTCGGCGGCCACCAGCGCTGAGCCGACCGTGGTCAGCGTGAACGTTGTCGGGTCGACGATGCGAACCGACACGAGCGCGCCGGGCTCGCCGCTGCCGGAGAACGTCGGCGTCGGCTCCCGGGTGAGCAGGTCGTCGGCGGGTGCCGCCGGCTGGGGTGCCAGTGGTGCGACGGTATCGGCCGGCACGGCGGGCGGCTGGGGCAGCACGGGCAGCGGGCGCGAGGGTTCGGCGGAATCCTCGGGCTGCTCGGGCGGCGGCGGGGTGGCGGTCGCGGTCTCGACGGGTGTGGTGCCCCCGGCGGGCGGACCGGACGTGCCCTGCGGATCGGTGGAGTCGGAGTCGGAGTCTTCGGCGGTCGCCTGACTGGTGCCGGGCTGCCAGCCCGTCGTGGCGGCCCACGTTCCGGTGCCGATGGCCACGACCGCGAGCATCCCCACCCCGGCGACGAGCGCCACCCGGGCGGCGGCGGACGGTGCCCGTCCCGTCGCGCTCGCGGACGTCGGAGTCTTGAGGGCCTCCGCGAGGAGCCCGGCTCCGGCGGCGCCCCCCAGCGTGGCGGGGATGAGCAGGGCCGCCAGGTTGCCGCTGAGCCCTCGCACCTCGGCCACGAGGGCCGTGCAGCGGGCACAGTCCTCGAGGTGCAGCTCGAATCGAGCAGTGGCGTTGCGCGTGAGCGCCCCCCGCGCGTACGACCCCATCCGCTCCGTGGTCCACCGGCACTCGGTGGGCACGTTGCGGTCGTTGACATGGGCCTGCAGCCACGCCCGCTTGAGGCCCTCGCGCGCCCGGACCGCGAGTGCAGAGGTGGCGTTCGGCGAGAGGCCCAATAACACCGACGTCTCGGCCGGTGCCATCCCCTCGACGTCGAGGTACCAGAGCACCGCCTGCCAGCGTGCGGGCAGCGTGCGGTACGCCCGTACCGTTACGGTGCGTTCCGCCGCCGCGGCCTGGGGATCATCGGGATCCACGAGTTCGGGGCTGACCTCGAGTGAGACGGCGGGGAGCTTGGTGCGCCAGTCGAGCGCGATGTTGCGGATCGTCGTGTAGAGGTACGGGCGGAACGCTTCGCGCGGCCCGCCACCCTGTTGCATGGCGCGCAGAATTCGCACGTAGGCCTCGGAGACGAGGTCGTCGGCGTCGGCGATCGACGAGAACTGCGCCGCCGCGGCCGCACCGGCCCGGGCATGGCGCGTCCACAATTCGGCGAACGCCGACTCGTCGCCGGAGCGCGCGCGGGCCGCCAGGCTCGCATCCGCCCGCGCCCGATCGCCGTTGTCGTCTCGCACCATAGTTTCCCGTCACGGATAACACCCCGGATTCGCCCGCATCGTGACGGGAACGGGCCGGACATTTTTTCCTGTACCCCGAAAAGGCTACACAGGAGTTTCACATTCGGCGTCACGATCACCCCCGCCCCACGTCTGACTAGGTGGACTTCGTGTCTCGACACGTCACTGCACACATCCAGGGGGATCTTCACTCATGCACACACTTCTTCGCCGCGCGTCCGGCGCCGGCCCGGCTCACCGTGCTGTACCCCGGAAGGCGGCGGGCCGGCGCGTGCTCGCCGCAGCCAGCGCCCTCCTGCTCGGTATCGGCCTGGCCCTGGCCGGCGGCACCGCGGCGAACGCCGTCGCCGTGAACATCAGCATCCAAGCCACCAGCGCGACGACGCAGCCCTCCGGATCCACCTTCACCTACCAGGTGAATCTCGCGTGCGCCGGCACCAATGCGCCGACCTGCGACGAGGCCGTCGTGACCATCCCGCTCGACTCGGTTGCCGGGATGACCGGCTGGAACCCCGACGTCACCGGGGGGCCGAGCGGCTTCATCCAGGGCTGGACGGTCGACCCCGTTGCCGAGGTGATCGTCGTCACGCTCGCCGACTCGATCCCGGCCGGCAGCTCGCAGAGCATCATCCTGTCGCTCACGCCGCCGAACCTCGACACTCCGCACGGCACGACGTGGAGCCTGCTCCCCACCGTGGCGAGCACCGACCCCGACATGACCGGGACGACGGCGCCCGTCGCCGCGACCGGCACGGCCACCGCGACGGTGCCGCTGACGGTGTCAAAGACGAGCAACGGCACGTTCTACGAGGAGGGTGAGACGATCACCTACACCTTGCGCGCGACCTGCCCCGCGAGCAAGCCCGTCGGCTCGATCTACGCGGCCGACATGACGGTCTCCGACACTCTTCCGGCCGGTCTGACGTTCCTCTCATCGACGCCGGCGCCGACCGCCGTCGGTCCGGCAGCGGGGCAGCTGACCTGGGTCTACCCGGATGCCGCGAGCGTCCCCGTCACGTGCGGCGGCACCGCCCCGGGTGCTGCGACCGACACCATCACGGTGCTCGCGCAGGTCGGTACCGTGGGTGGCGCCGGGTCGGACTTCGGCCCGTACGAGAACGTGCCGAACACCGTCACCGCCACGGCGACCCCCCTCGGTGGCGGTGCGCCCGCGACGGCGTCCGGCACCCGCACCGTCGTACTGCTGGCGGGCACCGATCCCGCCATCCCGGGGACGCACTCGCTGGGCAAGTCATCGGCGGGACCGCTCAACCGCGCCACGAGCGGAAGCCCCGACCGTCGCGCGACCTACCCGGGCCGCTGGCTCCCCAACGGTGACAACTCGGCGCGCCCTGCCTCGGTACTCGATGCCGCCCCCGCGACCTACACGATCAGCCCGCGCATCCAGTACGAGTCGTTCCAGTACGAGATCCGCGACAAGCTGCCCTGCCTCGCCGACCTCTCCGGAACCGGCGTGTACACCGCGAGCGCCGGTATCTGCGCGGCGCCCGCCTTCCACGTGCTCGGCGTGCGGATCGACTACTCGGGCGCAGCGCCCGCCGCGGGCTATGCTCCCCGCTACGTCGACATCGCCGGCGTGACGCACGACCTCGAGCTCGAGACCTCGGGCAGCAACTGGGGCGGCTGGGTGGTTCCCACGGCCGACCTCGCCCGCGTGGCCGAGCTGGTCATCCCGCGCGATTCGAGCCAGCAGTCCCGGCTGTCGGACAACGTGCGGGTGTACGGATACGCCGACCCGTCAACGACCGATGGCCAGGTGCTCCAGAACCGCGCGAGCATCGCGTGGTACCTCGGTGCCGCGCCCACCGCGACGGACTCCGCAGTGTCGGGCAGCGCGGACATCTTCGTGCTCGACGCTCCGCAGATCGGCGTGACCAAGGCGATGGCGAATGTGGGTGCCGCCACGGGCCGACAGGCCAGGATCGGTCTCACGGCCACCCTGTTCAGCCCCGGCGTGCCCGCCGCCGACCTCGTCATCGCCGACCTGCTGCCGGCGGACACCTCGCTGGTCACCGCTCCGGCGGCGATCACCGGCCAGCTCGCACGGCCGGGCGGGTCTACGCTCTCGCTCACGGCGGCAGATCTCCAGGTCGAGGTGATCACGGACTACGTGCAGGGCCGCGACCTCGTGCGCGTGACCCTGCCCGTCGCCGAGATCCCGGCGGAGGCGGGCCAATACACCCTCACCCTCTCGCAGCTCACGGTTGACAAGCCCGCATCGCCCGGCGTCTACACGAACACCGCCCGCGTGTTCTACGACCACACCGACCTGCTGCCCAGTTGTGCCGCAGGGGAGTACGACCCCGCGGATGCCGACGGGCTCAGGGCCGATCCGGCCGCGAACCCGGCGAACTGCGAGGCGAGTGCGACTTTCCGCACCGTGACCTCCACCTCTGGCCAGTTCTTGCTCGAGAAGACCGTGCAGGGCGACTACGACAGCGCACCCCAGGTCTTCCCCGCCGTCGGGCACGTCAAGCTCGCCAGCGGCGTGGCCGACTACGCGATCACCTGGACGAACACCGGGGCACCGACCCTCGAGGGCGTTGTCCTCTATGACGTGCTCCCGCACGTGGGCGACTTCGGCGTGAGCGGTGCCCAGGCCACCGACGCGCGCGGTAGTCAGTTCCGGCCGCTGCTCGCCGCCGTGGGCACGGCGCCAGCGCTCGTGACCGTGTCCTACTCGGCTTCCGCCGACGCGTGCCGGCCCGAGGTCTACCCGGGCCAGGGGGCGTGCGTCAACGACTGGACCACCGATCCCGCTGTCCTCGGCGGACTCTCCGAGGTGGTCGCGATCCGGCTCGTCTCCACCGCCCAGTACCTGACCGGGGAGGGCCTGGCTTTGGGCTTCCAGATGAGCGTGCCGACCGTCTCGCGCGACCAGATTGCCTGGAACAGCGTCGCGGCATACGGCAGGACGGTCGCCGGCGTGGCCCTCCTGCCCACCGAGTCGCCCAAGGTGGGAATCACGGCATCCGATGACCGCCTCTCCCTGGAGAAGGTGGTCGACGCCGCGACCGCAGTGCCGGGAGACACCCTCACCTACCGGATCACCGTCGGCAACGTCGGCACCCGCGACAGTGCGCCGACCACGGTGAGCGACGCCCTGCCCGCGGGTCTCACGTTCGTCTCCGCGAGCGGAGGGGGCGTCTACTCGGCCGCCTCTGCCTCGGTCACCTGGAGTGTGCCCGCCATCCCCCGCGACGACGACGTGACCTTCTCGGTGACGGCGACCGTCGACTCCCGGCAGGACGACGCGGAGATCGTCAATGCGGCGACGCTGGCGAACCCTCCCGGGTACTCGCCCCCCGTGGTCGTGGATCCCTGCCCGGCCGCTGCTGACGCGGCCTGCGCCCGTACCACCGTGCCGCCGAGCCCCGCGGCGCTTGGTTACACGGGTGTCGAACTGCCCCTGCTCGGTGCGCTGATCGCGCTCTGCGCCATCGCCGCCGGGGCGGCCCTCGTGATCGCGCGGAGGCGCGCGACCACGCACTGACCGGCGGACCCGACCGTCCGGCAGTGCCAGCGGGGCACGGTGTTCGCACCGTGCCCCGCTGCTTGCGTCTGGCCTCGGCCCGGGCCTAGTCTGGAAGGCTGCTCGGACGCACCACCGGGCGATTCCACTCCTCACAAGGGACGTTCTTCATGTCGTCATCCACGACGCCTGGCAAGGCCGTCGGCACCTTCGCCGCCATCCGCAGGCTGTACCCGTACGCGAAATCGGCGATGCCCCGCATCTACCTGGGGATGGTCGCCGCCCTCGCCGCGGGGGTTGTCGCCCTGCTCATCCCTCAGGTGCTGCGGTCGCTCGTCGACGGGCCGCTGCAGTCGGGCGACTCCGCCCAGATCTTCCCCGCCTTCGCCCTCGTGCTCGGGCTGGGCGTGCTCGAGGCGATCATGGTGTTCCTGCGCCGCAGCTTCGTGCTCACCCCCGGAACGCACGTCGAGGCGCGCCTGCGCAACGCGCTCTACGAGAAGCTGCAGTACCTGCCGGTGAGCTTCCACGACCGCTGGCCCAGCGGCCAACTGCTCTCGCGCGCGATCAGTGACCTCAACCTCATCCGGCGCTGGATCTCATTCGGCCTCGTGCTGCTCGTCGTCAATGTGCTCACGATCGTGGTCGGATTCGTCTTCCTCGTGAACATCTCGTGGGTGCTCGGGGTGCTGTTCATGGTGTGCTCCATCCCGCTGTGGATCTACGGCTACCTGTTCGAGAACAAGTACTCCGTGGTGGCGCGCCGCAGCCAGGACCAGGCCGGCGACCTCGCCACGGCCGTCGAGGAGTCTGTGCACGGCATCCGCGTGCTCAAGGCGTTCGGCCGGGGCAAGCACGCCCTGCAGAATTTCTCCCACCAGGCCGAGGAGCTGCGCGGGACCGAGATCGAGAAGGCCAGGGCCATCGCGGGCATCTGGCTGTGGCTGCTGCTCGTGCCCGACGTGACTTTCGCGCTGTGCCTGCTCGGCGGCGTGTGGCTCGCGGTGGGCGGCGAGCTCACCGTCGGCGAGCTCGTGGCGTTCTTCGCGACGGCCACGGTGTTGCGCTGGCCCGTGGAGTCGATCGGCTTCCTGCTCTCGATGACGTTCGACACCCGCACGGCGGCCGACCGCTTCTTCGAGGTCATGGACTCCGAGAACACCATCACCGATCCCGCCGAGCCGAAGACGGTCGCGAACCCGAAGGGCCGCCTCGTCTTCGACGACGTGCACTTCCGGTACCAGGACTCGCCCGAGCACGTGCCCGATCTGCTGAACGGCGTCGACCTCGCCGTCGAGCCGGGGGAGACCATGGCCCTCGTGGGCCTCACGGGCTCCGGCAAGTCCACGATCACCGCGCTCACCACGCGCCTCTACGACGTGACCGGGGGCGTGATCTCCGTCGACGGCGCCGACGTCCGCGACCTGCGGCTCTCCGAGCTGCGCTCGCTGCTCGCGATGGCCTTTGAGGATGCGACCCTGTTCTCCGCGAGCGTGCGCGACAACGTGCTCCTGGGGCGTCCCGATGCCTCCGAGGCAGACCTGGCCGAGGCGCTCGACATCGCCCAGGCCGCCTTCGTGCACGAGCTGCCCGAGGGGCTCGACACCAAGGTCGGCGAGGAGGGCCTGTCGCTCTCCGGCGGCCAGCGCCAGCGCCTCGCCCTTGCCCGCGCCGTGGCGGCTCGGCCGTCGGTGCTCGTGCTCGACGACCCCCTGTCGGCGCTCGACGTCGACACCGAGGCCCTCGTCGAGGCCGCCCTGCGCAAGGTGCTCGCCTCCACGACGGCGCTCATCGTCGCGCACCGACCGTCGACGGTAATGCTCGCCGACCGCGTCGCCCTGCTCGAGAACGGCAGGGTCACCGCGGTGGGCAAGCACTCCGACCTGCTCGCGACGAGCGAGCACTACCGGTTCGTGATCTCGAGCCTCGAAGACGAAGAGAAGCGCGAAAGAGCGGAGGCGACCTCATGAGCGTCACGGGAGTCGAAGGGGAAGAGCGCAACGACTACTCGAAGCTCGAGAGCCGCCAGATCAGGCAGCGGTCGCTGAGGCTGCTGGGATCGCTCATCCGCCCGGTGCGGCCCATGGTGATCCTCACCATGGCGGTCGTCGTCGTGAGCACGGCCGCCCAGGTCGCCGGCCCCGCCTTCATCGCGTTCGGGATCGACCACGGGCTGCCCGCCGCCCTCACGCAGGACTGGATGCCCCTGTGGCTCACGGTCATCGGCTACCTCGTCACGGGCATCATCGGTGCGACGCTCATCGCGTGGTACACGGTGCTCACGGCGAGGGTCAGCCAGGCCATCCTGTTCGACCTGCGCAAGCGGGTGTTCCTCCACACCCAGCGGCTCTCACTCGACTTCCACGAGAGCTACACGTCTGGTCGCATCATCGCGCGCCAGACGAGCGACCTCGACGCGATCCGCGAGCTGCTCGACTCGGGCATCAACCAGCTCGTGCAGGGCGCCCTCTACATGCTGTTCATCGCGATCGCGCTGTTCTCGCTCGACTGGGTGAGCGGCCTCGTGCTGCTCGGGTCGCTCCTCCCGCTCGCGGCGCTCACGCGCTGGTTCCAGGTGCAGTCGCAGAAGCACTTCCGGCAGACCCGCACGGCATCGGCGCGCCTCATCGTGCAGTTCGTCGAGACGATGACGGGCATCCGCGCCGTCAAGGCGTTCCGCAAGGAGAAGCGCAACGAGAAGGAGTTCGGCGGCCTCGTGGAGGACTACCGGGCCACCAACTTCAAGGTCATCCAGCTGTTCGGCATCTTCGACCCCGGGCTCGTGCTCATCGGCAACGTCGCGCTCGCGGTCATCCTGCTGGTGGGCGGACTGCGCGTGGCCGGCGGCGGGCTCGAGATCGGCGCGCTGCTGGCCGCGCTCCTGTACTCGCGGCAGTTCTTCGCGCCCGCGCAGGAGATGGCGATGTTCTACAACTCGTACCAGTCGGCCGCGGCCGCGCTCGAGAAGATCTCGGGCGTGCTCGAGGAGAAGCCCTCCGTGCCCGACCCCACCCGCCCCATCGACCTGCGCAAGGCGAGCGGCCGCGTGACGTTCACGGGCGTCGAGTTCGCGTACAAGACCGACCGCGTCGTGCTGCCCACCTTCGACCTCGAAATACCCGCCGGTCAGACGATCGCGCTCGTCGGGTCGACGGGCGCCGGCAAGTCCACGCTCGCGAAGCTCATCTCGCGGTTCTACGACCCCACGACCGGCACCGTGGCGCTCGACGCCGTCGACCTCCGGCAGCTGCATCCCAAGGATCTGCGCCGCGCGATCGTGATGGTCACGCAGGAGGCCTACCTGTTCTCGGGGACTGTCGCCGACAATATCGCCCTCGGCAAGCCGGAGGCGACGCGCGACGAGATCGTGCGCGCGGCGAAGGCGGTCGGGGCGCACGAGTTCATCGAGTCCCTGCCGAACGGCTACGACACCGACGTGAACAAGCGCGGCGGGCGGGTCTCCGCGGGCCAGCGGCAGCTGCTGTCGTTCGCGCGCGCGTTCATCGCCGACCCCGTGGTGCTCATCCTCGACGAGGCCACGGCGTCGCTCGACATCCCGTCCGAGCGCCTCGTGCAGGAGGGGCTGCAGACCCTGCTCGCCGATCGCACGGCCATCATCATCGCCCACCGGCTGTCCACCGTGGCGATCGCCGACCGTGTGCTTGTGATGGAGCACGGGCGTATTGTCGAAGACGGAACGCCCCGCGACCTCATCGCGGGCACCGGCCGCTTCGCGCAGTTGCACGCGGCCTGGCGGGATTCGTTGGTCTGATCGTAAAGAGGTTGCCATGCTCGTAGCGTTCTCCGTAGCACCGAGCGGTGGGGACGCCGACGGCTCCGTGCACGAGGCGGTCGCGGCGGCGGTGCGCGTGGTGCGGGCATCCGGCCTGCCCAACCGCACCGACGCGATGTTCACCACCATCGAGGGCGACTGGGACGAGGTGTTCGCCGTCGTCAAGCTGGCCACCGAAGCGGTCGCGCCGTTCGGCACCCGGGTCTCGCTCGTGCTCAAGGCCGACATCCGGCCCGGCTACACCGGCGAACTCGAGGGCAAGCTCGAGCGCCTCGAACGCGCATTGGAGGCACCATGACCAGCATCACCCCCTTCCTCTGGTTCGACGACAACGCCGAGGAGGCCATCACCTTCTACTCGAACCTGTTCCCGGATGCCCGCGTCTACGACGAGAACCGCGCGCCGGACGGCTCGCTGTTCTACGCGACGTTCGACCTCGCCGGGCAGCGGTTCATGGCGATGAACGCCGGGCCGCACTTCCACTTCACCGAGGCGATCTCGATGTTCGTCTCCGTGGCGGACCAAGCCGAGGTCGACCGGTACTGGGACGCCCTCACGGCCGACGGCGGCGAGGAGTCGCAGTGCGGCTGGCTCAAGGACAGGTTCGGGCTCTCGTGGCAGATCATCCCCGAGGCCCTCATGCGGCTGCAGGCCGACCCTGACCGCGAGGCCGCGGGCCGCGTGACGCAGGCCATGCTCGGCATGCGCAAGATCATCGTCGCCGACCTCGAGGCCGCGTTCGCGGGCTGACGCGATACTTCCCCAATATGCGGGCAGGTTGTCGAGATGCGCGCAGATGCTCCCGTATCTCGCCGAACAGGTCGCATCTCGCGGGATCGGGCCGCTACGGGATGTGGCGCGCGGCCCTCAGGTCTACGCGGTAGGTGGAGGCGCTCCACTTCAGCGGGGTGCCCTCCGCCCGGTAGTGCTGCAGGGCGCGCTGCTCGTGGTCGATCGGCGGATGCCCGCTCGCGCGCACGACGCGCCACCAGGGCGCGTCCGAGCCGTAGTGCGACATCACAGTGCCCACGGCGCGCGCCGCCCGGGAGCCCATCGCCGCCGCGACGTCGCCGTACGCCATGACCCGGCCCGGGGGAATCGAGTCGACGATCTCGAGCACGCGCGAGATGAAGTCGTCGGTCGGTTTAGCCATCGCCGCTGAGGGTGAGCGCGCCGATGTTCTCGCCGTACTGGGTCTGCCCCTCGATGGTGAAGCCGACCTTGAGGAAGAACTCCTCCGGGCCGTCGTCCCCGGGCTCCCAGATCGCGGTGAGGCGCTCGAAGCCGCGGCTGCTGGCCTCTTCGGCGAGGGCGAGCACGGCGAACCTGCCGACGCCGGAGCCCTGGGCATCCGCGGAGACCGTCACGCGCCACACGCAGCTGCGGAACTCCTCCTGCACGGCTTCCTCGTCGAAGTTGCCGCGGATGAACCCCACGACGGTGTCACCGTCGAGCACGACCCGCGGCCACGAGGTGGCGGGGTTGAGGTAGCTGTCGGCGATCGCGTACGACGGGGGAGTGACGAACTGCTCCTGCCCCCGGCGCAGCGTGAGATTGTTGGCCGCGACGATGGTCTTCGCGGAGAGTTCTTCCAGTCGCAGTGCACCCATGCAGACAGCGTAACAGCCCCGGAATTTATCTCGATATCAAGATACTTCCGCGAGCGAGTATGCTGTTCACGGCCCAAAAGACTAAGGAGTTGCGCTTGTCCAAGATCAAGGTAGAAGGCACCGTCGTCGAGCTCGATGGCGATGAGATGACCCGCATCATCTGGCAGAAGATCAAGGACACCCTGATCCACCCGTACCTCGACATCAACCTCGAGTACTACGACCTCGGCATCGAGCACCGGGATGCCACGGACGACCAGGTCACGATCGACGCCGCGCACGCCATCCAGAAGCACGGCGTCGGCGTCAAGTGCGCGACGATCACGCCCGACGAGGCGCGCGTCGAGGAGTTCGGCCTCAAGAAGATGTGGAAGAGCCCGAACGGCACCATCCGCAACATCCTCGGCGGCGTGATCTTCCGCGAGCCGATCATCATCAGCAACATCCCGCGCCTGGTCCCCGGCTGGAACAAGCCCATCATCATCGGCCGCCACGCGTTCGGCGACCAGTACCGCGCGACCGACTTCCGCTTCGCGGGCAAGGGCAAGCTCACGGTCGAGTTCACCCCGGAGGACGGCTCGGAGCCGCTCAAGTTCGAGGTCTACGACGCGCCCGGCGACGGCGTCGCCCAGGTGCAGTACAACCTCGACGAGTCGATCATCGACTTCGCCCGTGCGTCGCTCAACTACGGCCTCAGCCGCAACTACCCCGTGTACCTGTCGACCAAGAACACCATCCTCAAGGCCTACGACGGCCGCTTCAAGGACATCTTCGAGGAGATCTTCCAGACCGAGTTCAAGGAGAAGTTCGAGGCTGCGGGCCTCACCTACGAGCACCGCCTCATCGACGACATGGTCGCCTCGGCCATGAAGTGGGAGGGCGGCTACGTCTGGGCCTGCAAGAACTACGACGGCGACGTGCAGTCCGACACTGTCGCGCAGGGCTTCGGCTCGCTCGGCCTCATGACCTCCGTGCTGTCCGTTCCGGACGGCTCGGTCGTCGAGGCCGAGGCCGCGCACGGCACGGTCACGCGCCACTACCGCATGCACCAGCAGGGCAAGCCCACGTCGACGAACCCGATCGCGTCGATCTACGCGTGGACGCGCGGCCTCTCGCACCGCGCGAAGCTCGACAACAACCCCGAGCTCGCGACGTTCGCGGAGACCCTCGAAGACGTCGTCATCAAGTCGGTCGAGGCCGGCCACATGACGAAGGACCTCGCGGCCCTCGTCGGACCGGACCAGAAGTGGGAGACCACCGAGGAGTTCCTCGACACGCTCGACAAGAACCTCGCGGCGCGACTCGCGTAATTCGTATGACGGGGGCCCGGGACCGGCGGTCCCGGGCCTTCGTTGTGCCTAGGCCGCGCCCGCCGCGGCGCGCGAGCCGATCGCCCCGCTCACGATGACCGCGCGCCGGCGCGTGAGCAACCGGGGCAGCGCGGCGGCGACGGCGTTCAGCCGTCCGGACTGCACGCTCGGCCGGCGACCGCGGTCGAGCGCGCGCATCGCGGTCTGCACGACCTGCTCGGGCGTCTGGTAGCTGCCGTTGTAGGCCGCCGTGCCGAGCGCGTCGAAGAACTCGGTGCGCGTGAGGCCCGGCGAGAGGCAGAGCACCCGAAGCCCGGTGCCCCGCGACTCCTGCCAGAGCGCCTCGGTGAAGCTGAGCACGAACGCCTTGCACGCCGCGTACACGGCCATCCCGGGGCTGGGTGTGTACGCGGCGAGGCTCGCCACATTGACGAGGATGCCCCGGGCGCTGTCGCGCAGGGGCTGGATGAACGCCCGCGAGATGTCCACGAGGCTGCTGACGTCCACGGTGATCTCCTCGGTCAGGCGCGCCGGGTCTTCCTCGTGGAAGGGGCCCTGGGTGCCGAAGCCCGCGTTGTTCACGAGGCCGGTGACGGTGAGCCCCCGCGCCGCGACCTCGGCCGCGAGCGCGCGCCCGGCACCGGGAGAGCCGAGGTCGAGACCGATCACGGTCGCGACGATGCCGTGGTCGGTCTCGAGTTCGGCCGCGAGGGCCTGCAGGCGGTCGATGCGCCGGGCGACGAGCACGACGTGGGAGCCGCGGCGCGCGAGCTCGCGGGCGAAGGCCGCGCCGATGCCGGAGCTGGCCCCCGTCACGATGGTGGTCTGGTGGGTGAAGTCGATAGCGCTCATGTCTGCACTCTACGCAGAGAACTGCACTAAGTGCAAGAGATGACGTGGAGTACCCTGAGACCATGGCCGACACCCCCTCCCTGCGCGAGCGCACCCGACGTGCCGTGCACGCCGAGATCACCGCGACCGCCATGAGGCTCTTCGCGGAGCAGGGGTTCGAGGCCACCACGGTCGACCAGATCGCGTCGGAGGCCGGCATCTCCCGTCGCTCGTTCTTCCACTACTTCGGCAGCAAGGAAGACGTGGTGCTCGGCGACACGGTTGCGCTCGGCAACCGGGTGCGGGACGCCCTCGAGGCGCGCCCCGCCACCGAGTCGGCGTGGGATGCCCTGCGCGCCGCCTTCCTCGAGCTGCAGGCCGGGGCCCCGCAATCCCCGGAGGCGATGGCCCAGGCCCGCCTCTACCACGAGGCCCCCTCGCTGCGCGCCCGTCATCTCGAGAAGCACCTGCGCTGGCAGGAGCTGCTCGCGCCCGACGTGCAGCGCCGGCTGGGCATCCCCGCCACCTACGCACCAGACCCGCGGGCGCGCGCGTTCGTGGCGGCGGCCCTCGCCTGCCTCGATGCCACGATCGAGGCGTGGTACGAGTCCGGCGGCACGGCCGACCCGCTGCGCCTGTTCGACGAGGCCGTCGCCGCCCTCAGGGCCTGAGGTTCACGGCACATCGCTTTGTACCCCTCCTAACTGGGGTCAGAAAACGGTCTGTACCCCCTCGCAGTGGGGTACAGAAACGCTGTCATCCGGTATACCGGCTGCGCCACGATTGATCTAGGCCGCCGCACCCGACCCGCGGCCCAGTTCTTTCTTGGGGTTCGGGGCAATCCGGGAGTTCGGCCTTGATTTCTGCACGTCACTCGATGTTCCGCCTGCTCGCCGGTGTGCTGGGGGTGGGCGTCGTCGCCTCCGTCGCTCTCGCCGCACCCGCCGTCACCTCGGCGGCCTCGACGGTCTCGACCGTCACGTTCGCCTACACGGGGTCGACGCAGACGTTCACGGTGCCGGCCAACGTCTACTCGCTCACCGTCACGGCGACGGGCGCGGAGGGCGGGCTCGGCGGACGCGACTCTCAGGGCGAGCCCCTCGGCGGCGGCTACAAGGGCCAGGTGTCGGGTACGGTCTCCGTAACCCCCGGCGACGTGATCACGGTCGCCGTCGGTTCCGGTGGTGCGCGCGGCAACAGCTCGACGGCCGCCCAGAGCCGCGCGGCGGCGGGCACCAACCCCGTCACGGGCTACAACGGCGGCCTCGGCGGCATGCCCGGCAATCAGGGCAGCTCGGGCGGCGGTGGTGGAGGTGGCGCCGCGACCCTCATCTCGCTCGGCTCCAGCAGCACGATCGTCGCGGCGGGCGCCGGCGGTGGCGGTGGCTCCGGCCAGTGGACGCCGCTCGTCGGCCGCCAGGCCGAAGCGACCCACAAGGCCCGTACGGACGCGGCGGTGGGAACCGGCCAGAACGGCTACGACGTCATGTCCCTCTGCAACGGCAACTGCGACGGCGGCGGCTCCGGCGCCGGCGGTGGCGGCGCTCAGGGCGGCGCCCAGGGCACCGTCGAGTTCGGCACGGGCACCTACACCGAGTGGCTCGGCTACGGCGGGTTCCCGGGCGCGAACTCGACCGCCAACTTCTCCGGCCTGAGCGCGTCGTATGTCTACTTCGCCACGAACAGCGGCAACGGCTCGGCGAGCATCTCCTACTCCACCGGGTCGTCCGACGCCCCGACGAGCGTCATCGGCACCTCCGACAACGGCAGCGTCGCCCTCACCTGGACCGCCCCGACCAACGTCGGAGGCTCCGCGGTGAGTGACTACGTGGTGGAGCACGCCGTCGCCTCCGCCACCCCGGCCTGGTCCGTCTTCGCCGACGGAACCTCCGCAGACACCGCGACCACCGTCACGGGCCTCACCAACGACACCGCCTACGTGTTCCGCGTCTCGGCGGTCAACTCCTTCGGCACGGGCGCGACCTCCGTCATGTCCGACCGGGTCACCCCGAGCGACGTTCCCGTCGCCCCCTCCCTCGGCTCGATCGTCCCGCGGGATGCCGCACTCTCCGTCTCGTTCACCCAGGTCGCACCGGGCAGCCCCGTCACCGGCTACGAGTACCAGATCGACGGCGGAGCGTGGGCGGCGGCCAGCGGCACCGCGAGCCCGCTCACGATCCCCGGCCTGCTCAACGGAACCCCGTACTCGGTGCGCCTGCGCGCCGTCAACGCGATCGGCACGGGCCCCGCGTCCGACGCCGTCTCCGCGTCGCCCATCGCCACGCCGGGCGCCCCGAGCATCACCGCCGTGACCCCCGGGGTCGGCTCGGCGGCCATCGACTTCGCGGCGGGCTTCGACGGAGGCGGTTCGATCACGGGCTACCAGTACCGCGTCGACTCCGGCGCCTGGCACGAGGCGGCCTCCGCCTCGAGCCCCCTGACCGTCACCGGCCTCGACGCAGGAACGACGTACACGATCCAACTGCGCGCGACCAACTCCGCTGGCCAGGGCAGCGCGTCGGCGGAGGTCGTCACGACCACGCCCTCCGCGCCGTCCGCCCCCACGGTCGCCCCGATCATCGCGGGCGACCGCTCGCTCACCGTCGCCGTGACCCCGGGCGCGACCGGCGGCTCGCTCGTCACCTCGTACCAGTACCAGCTCGACTCCGGCGGTTGGGTGTCGACGGGCGCGGCCACGAGCCCGTTCGTCATCACGGCACTCGCCAACGGCACCGACTACGACGTGCGCGTGCGCGCCGTGAACGCGGTCGGCACCGGCGCGGCCTCCGCCGCCCGCGCGCAGACCCCCGCGACGACCCCGGGCGCCCCCGCGATCATCGGCAACACGGTGTCCGGTTCGGATGCCCGCCTCTCCGCCGCTTTCACGCCGCCCGCCTCTGACGGCGGCTCGGCCATCACCGGCTACGAGTACTCGACCGACGGCGGCGCGACCTGGCGCACCCGGGCCACCGGTACCACCGCCAGCCCGCTCGTCATCACGACGCTCTCGAGCGACGGGACCACGCCGCTGAGCAATGGCACGACCTACTACGTCGAGGTGCGCGCCGTGAACGGTGTCGGCCCCGGCATCGACTCCGGTGTCGCTCCCGGCATCGCCCGCACCGCGCCGAGCGCGCCCGCCATCACCTCGGTGACCGGGTCGCCCGAGTCGCTGCGCGTCGTCTTCGCGCCCGCCTCCAACGGCGGCTCCCCGATCACCGGCTACGAGTACAGCCTCGACTCGGGCACCTGGACGAGCACGGGCAGCCTCGGCCGCACGTTCGACATCACCGGCCTCACCAACGGCAGCACCCACACAGTGTCGGTGCGCGGCGTGAACGCCGAGGGCATCGGTGCCGCGTCCGCGCCCGTCGAGGGATCGGCCGTCGCCCTGCCCGGCCAGCCGGCCATCACGCGCGTCACGCCCACCGACGGCACCCTGACCCTCGCGGTCGAGATCGCCGACAACGGTGGTGCTGCGATCACCGCCTGGCAGTACTCCACCGACGGCGGGGACAGCTGGCGCACCGCGGCCAGCAGCGCCTCGCCCCTCGTGATCGTCGGGCTCGTCAACGGCGAGAACTACCCGGTGCTCGTGCGGGCGCTCAACTCGGCGGGAACGGGCATCGCGTCCGACCCGGTCGTGCTGTCGCCCCGCGCTGTGCCCGCGCGCCCCGCGACGGTCGTCACCGCCGGTGACGGCTCCGCGAGCGTCTCCTTCACGGTCGCGGACGACGGCGGCTCACCGGTCACCGCGATCCAGTACCGCTTGGGCGGCGGTGCCTGGACGGGCACCGGCTCGCTCTCCAGCCCGTTCGTCATCGGTGGCCTCGGCAACGGCACCGCCTACCCGATCGAGGTGCGCGCGGTGAACGTCTCCGGCGGCAGCGCGGTCTCCGCGTCGACCACGGTCACGCCGCGCACCGTGCCCACCGCGCCCACCGGCGTGACCGTAGAGTCGATCAGCGGCGGCGGCGTCGTGAACTGGACTGCGCCCGCCTCCACCGGCGGATCCGCCCTCACCGGCTACGTGGCAACGGCCTACGCCTCCGCGAGCTCCACGGTGCCGGTCAACACCTGTGCCGCGGCCTCCGCCGACTGCACGATCGACGGCCTCGCCAACGGCACCACCTACTACGTCTCCGTGGTCGCGCAGAACGCGGCGGGCACCTCCGCCGCCTCCAGCCCCCGCGTCGCGGTCACGCCGTACGCGAAGCCCGCCGCGCCCTCGCCCGTGAGCCTCACGCCCGCCAACACCTACCTGACGCTCGCCTTCACGGCGGGCAACGCGGGCAGCTCGGCGATCACCCACTACGAGTACCAGCTCAACGGCGGGGCCTGGGTGGCGGCCAACCGCACCACGAGCCCCCTCACGATCTCGAGCCTCACCAACGGCACCTCGTACTCGGTCGTGCTGCGTGCGGTCAGCGCCGTGGGCGCGGGTCCGGCATCCTCGAGCCTCATCGCCACGCCGTACACCCTGCCGGACGCCCCCGCGAGCACAACGATCGTGGCCGAGCCCGGCTCGACCACCGCGAAGGTCACCTGGGTCGCCCCCAACGCCAACGGGTCCACGATCACCGGGTACACCGTGGTCGCCTGGTCGGCGGCGACGCAGGGCAGCCAGCTGCGCTCGTGCACGACGACGGGCGCGACGGAGTGCACGATCACCGGCCTCACCAACGGCACCACCTACTACGTCACCATCGACGCCGCCAACGCGAGCGGCACGAGCACGCGGTCGACGCCGCGCGTCCCCGTCGTCTACGTGGGCGCCCCCGGCCGCGTGACCGGTGTGGCGGGCTCCGCGACTGACGGCGGCGCGACGCTCGCCTGGACGGCGGGTGCCACCGGCACGAGCGCCACCAGCGACTACACGATCTGGTACCGCGCGGACGGCGACAGCGCCTACACGCGCTTCGCCGACGGCATCTCCACCACCACATCGGCGACGGTGACCGGCCTCACCAACGGCGCCTCCTACAGCTTCGTGGTCTACGCCGTGAACGGGGCGGGTACGAGCATCGCGAGCGCGGCATCCGCGGCGATCGTCCCCACGGGCACCGGCGTCGCCCCGACCTTCGGCCCGGTCGCGCGCCTCGCGGGCGGGTTCTCGTTC
>Ga0247738_10000169_pt1 | contig 28787 bp, 35 predicted proteins | sample UWRJL013104B2_FD_180936 | JGI IMG/M metagenome (GOLD analysis project Ga0247738, IMG submission 180936) | Plant litter microbial communities from Arlington Agricultural Research Station in Wisconsin, United States - UWRJ-L013-104B-2 | ecosystem: Environmental > Terrestrial > Plant litter >...
CTCCTACGCCAACGAGATGCAGATCCCGCGTTTGGACAAGATCGTCATCAACATGGGTGTTGGCGAATCGACCGCAGACAGCAAGAAGCCCGCGATTGCCGCCGCCGACCTGGCCGCCATCGCCGGCCAGAAGCCGGTCGTCACCAAGGCTCGCACGTCGATCGCCGGCTTCAAGCTGCGCGAAGGCATGCCGATTGGTGCAAAGGTTACCCTGCGCGGCACGCGCATGTACGAATTCCTCGACCGTCTCGTCTACATCGCGCTCCCGCGCGTTCGCGACTTCCGGGGATTGAACCCGAAAAGCTTTGATGGACGTGGCAACTTCGCCATGGGCATCAAGGAACACATTGTGTTTCCTGAGGTGGACTACGACAAGGTCGACCAGATGTGGGGCATGGACATCATCGTTTGCACGACGGCGACGACGGATGATGAAGCGCGGGCTCTTTTGAAAGAGTTCAGCTTTCCTTTCCGTCAATAACCGTAACGACGAGCGTAGAAGAGGAACTTCAATATGGCGAAGACAAGCGCAGTTGAAAAGAACAAGCGCCGCCGCAAGACGGTCGCCCTGCAGTCTGTCAAGCGGGCAGGCCTGAAGGCGACGATCATGAACCAGTCTCTCTCGATCGAAGAGCGGTTCAAGGCAACCCTGAAGCTGGCCGAACTGCCGCGCGACGGCTCCAAGACCCGCGTTCGCAACCGTTGCGAAATCACCGGTCGTCCGCGTGCATTCTATCGCAAACTCAAGATGTCGCGTATCGCGCTTCGCGAGCTAGGCAATTCCGGCAAGGTGCCGGGTATTGTCAAGTCGAGCTGGTAAGGAGACGCCCAATGACAATGACAGATCCGCTGGGCGATATGCTCACCCGTATCCGGAATGGAGCCGCCCGCCGCAAGGCGTCGGTGACCACCCCGGCTTCCAGGCTTCGTGCCCGCGTCCTCGACGTGCTGCAGGCAGAAGGCTACATTCGCGGCTATTCCGAAGTCGAGTACGACAACGGCAAGTCCGAGCTCAGCATCGAGCTGAAATACTATGAAGGCGCATCGGTGATCCGTGAGATCGGCCGTGTGTCTAAGCCGGGCCGCCGAGTCTACGTCTCGGTTAAGTCCATTCCGCAGGTCGCGAACGGTCTCGGTATCACTATCCTTTCGACTCCGAAGGGTGTGATGGCCGATCACCAGGCTCGTGAACAGAATGTTGGTGGCGAGGTTCTCTGCTCGGTATTCTAAGCCCGAGCAGAAATTTCCCTAGCGAACAGACAGGATATAAACATGTCTCGTATCGGTAAAAAGCCCGTTCCGGTTCCTGCAGGGATCACGGCCACGATTGATGGCCAAAAAGTGACTGCAAAGGGCCCGAAAGGCGAATTGTTCTTCGTCGCGAATGACGAAATTTCCGTGGCGCTGGAAGACAACGCCGTTGTCGTAAAGCCTGCCAATGACAGCAAGGATGCTCGTTCCAAGTGGGGCATGTCCCGCACCATGGTCGAGAACATCTTCAAGGGTGTCAAGGACGGCTACGAGCGCAAGCTCGAGATCAACGGCGTTGGTTATCGTGCGGCCCTGCAGGGCAAGAACCTGCAGCTGGCACTCGGTTTCAGCCATGACGTGGTTTACGAACCTCCGGTCGGCATCACCATTGTCGTACCGAAGCCGACGGAAATCATCGTCTCCGGCATCAACAAGCAGCAGGTCGGCCAGGTTGCCGCGGAAATCCGCGAATACCGTGGCCCCGAGCCCTACAAGGGCAAGGGCGTCAAGTATGCCGACGAGCGGATCATCCGCAAAGAAGGCAAGAAGAAGTAAGGATCACGCGAAATGGCTAGCAGGAAAGAAGCACTTGTACGTCGTGCCAATCGCGTGCGGCGTCAGATCAAGTCGGTGGCCAATGGCCGTCCGCGTCTGTCGGTTCATCGCTCGTCGAAGAACATCTACGCTCAGATCATCGACGATGTCGCTGGTCACACTCTCGCAGCCGCGTCCACGCTGGACACGGGTCTGCGCACCGACTTGAAGACCGGCGCCGACGTTGCAGCAGCCGCTGCTGTTGGCAAGCTGGTCGCCGAACGGGCCGTCAAGGCTGGTGTCAAGGAAGTGGTCTTCGACCGCGGCGCCTTCATCTATCACGGCCGTATCAAGGCCCTGGCTGAAGCCGCCCGCGAAGGCGGTCTGAGCTTCTAAGAAATTGCCGCCCGGATCTCGCATCCGGGCGGATTTACCGGTTTTTCCGGTCATCGACCGCTGCCACTTTCCAAAAGGAGAAGGCAGGGTCTTAGGGTTAATCTGCCGATTGCACCCGTAAAAGAAAAAGGAAAAGGACAATGGCACAAGAAAAACGGGGTTCGCGGGACGACCGCAACAACCGGGAAGAGCGCGACAGCGAATTCGTTGACAAGCTCGTAGCTATCAATCGCGTGGCCAAAGTGGTCAAGGGCGGCCGTCGTTTCGGCTTCGCAGCCCTCGTCGTCGTTGGCGACCAGAAGGGTCGCGTCGGTTTCGGCCACGGCAAGGCACGGGAAGTTCCCGAAGCCATCCGCAAGGCCACCGAAGCCGCCAAGCGCGAACTGATCTTCGTACCGCTGCGCGACGGCCGTACGCTGCACCATGACGTTCACGGCCGCCACGGCGCCGGCAAGGTTTTGCTGCGCTCCGCCAAGGCTGGTACCGGCATCATCGCCGGTGGTCCGATGCGCGCCGTCTTCGAAACGCTCGGAATGCACGACGTTGTCGCCAAGTCGACCGGTTCCTCGAACCCGTACAACATGGTTCGCGCAACGTTCGACGCTCTGAAGCACCAGGTGCATCCGAAGGATGTGGCAGCTCAGCGTGGCCTCAAGTACGCCACCCTGCAGGCTCGTCGCAGCGCCTCCGGCAATGCTTCTGAAGAATAAGAGGAGCAGATATCATGGCCAAGAAGGCAATTGTTGCTGAAGCAGCAGCCAAGACGGTTACGGTCGAACAGATCGGCAGCCCTATCCGCCGTCCTGCCGTCCAGCGCGCAACGCTGGTCGGTCTCGGACTTAACAAGATGCATCGGGTTCGCACTCTGGAGGATACTCCTTCGGTTCGTGGCATGATCCGTGCCGTCCAGCATCTCGTTCGCGTCGTCGACGAGAAGTAAGACCGGGGAAAATATCATGAAACTGAATGAAATCACCGACAACGAAGGCGCCACCAAGAACCGCAAGCGGCTCGGCCGTGGTATCGGTTCCGGCTCCGGCAAGACCGCTGGTCGCGGCGTAAAGGGCCAGAAGGCCCGTTCCGGCGTCGCCATCAACGGCTTCGAAGGCGGGCAGATGCCCATCTATCGTCGCCTGCCTAAGCGCGGCTTCAACAACATCTTCAAGTCCGACTACGTCGTCGTATCGGTTGGCCGTATCCAGGTCGCCATCGACGCCGGCAAGCTGGACGCCAAGAACACCATCGATGCAGCAGCCCTCAAGGCTGCCGGCGTTATCCGTCGCGAACTGGACGGTGTCCGGATCATGGCTGACGGCGAACTGACCGGCAAGCTGACCATCGAGGTGGCCGGCGCTTCCAAGGCCGCTGTCGAGAAGATCGAGAAGGCCGGCGGCACCATCAAGCTGCTTTCGGTCAAGGCCGAAAAGCCTGCTGCGACTGCCGAGTAATACACACGAATATAATCGCCCGGGGTGCTTCACACCGGGCGATTTTTCTCCCATATGTGAGCCTCTTGATCCTAAGGCGGAATGACGACGTTTTGTCATCCGGGAGATTATGGAAAACAAGGGGTGAGGCTAGCGATTGTCTGCAATCTGAGCTGCGCCCGGTTTTCTGCAAAATTTGAATTCGACCTCCGGATCTGGCCTCATCTAGCGCCTCCGGATAGGGTGACGCGGAGAATTAGATGGCTTCTGCAGCGGAACAACTCGCTTCCAATCTGAATTTCTCGACCTTTGCCAAGGCAGAGGATCTGAAGAAGCGCCTATGGTTTACCCTGGGCGCATTGCTGGTTTACCGGCTCGGCACCCACATTCCGCTGCCCGGCTTGAATCCTGAGGCGTATGCTGCCGCCTTCCGCGGTCAGGCCGGCGGTATCCTTGGCCTTTTCAACATGTTTTCCGGCGGCGCCGTCGAGCGCATGGCGATTTTCGCCCTCGGCATCATGCCCTATATTTCCGCTTCGATTATCGTCCAGCTGATGACCTCGGTGGTACCTGCGCTCGAAAACCTGAAGAAGGAAGGCGAGCAGGGCCGCAAGATCATCAACCAGTATACCCGCTATGGCACGGTGCTGCTCGGCACGCTGCAGGCCTATGGCATTGCAGTGGGCCTCGAAAGCGGCGCCGGCCTGGTTAACACCCCCGGCTGGTTCTTCATCCTGTCGACCGTGCTGACGCTGCTCGGCGGTACCATGTTCCTGATGTGGCTGGGTGAACAGATCACTTCGCGCGGCATCGGCAACGGCATTTCGCTGATCATCTTCTCCGGCATCGCCGCCGGCCTGCCGACCGCCGTCGCCGGCACGCTGGAGCTTGGCCGAACCGGCGCTCTTTCGACCGCTATCATCCTGCTGGTGATTCTTGTGGCGATCGGCGTCATCGGCCTCATCGTCTTCGTCGAGCGCGCCCAGCGCCGCCTGCTGATCCAGTATCCGAAGCGCCAGGTCGGCAACCGCATGTTCCAGGGCGACACTTCGCACTTGCCGCTGAAACTCAACACCGCCGGTGTCATCCCCGCGATCTTCGCCTCGTCGCTGCTGCTGCTGCCGGCCACTGCCGCCGGCTTCACCGGCTCGACGACGCTGCCCGCCTGGGCGACGACCATCATTGCCGCGCTTGGCCATGGCCAGCCGCTCTATATGCTGATGTACGGCGCGCTGATCGCCTTCTTCGCCTTTTTCTATACCGCCATCGTCTTCAATCCGAAGGACACGGCGGACAATCTCAAGAAGCATGGCGGCTTCATTCCCGGCATCCGTCCGGGTGAGCGCACTGCGGAATATATCGACTACGTGCTGACCCGTATCACGGTGCTCGGCGCCATCTACCTGGTGTTCGTCTGTATCCTTCCCGAAATCCTCGTGTCGCAGACTGGCGTGCCATTATCCCTTGGTGGAACGTCGCTTTTGATTGTTGTCAGCGTCACCCTTGATACTGTAGCACAGATCCAAGGCCATCTGATCGCGCAGCAGTACGAGGGCCTGATCAAGAAGTCGAAATTGCGTGGAGGAAAGAGGGGACGATGAGACTTATCCTTTTGGGACCGCCCGGAGCGGGGAAGGGGACGCAGGCCCAAAGAATCGTCGAGACGCATGGAATTCCACAGCTTTCCACCGGGGACATGCTCCGGGCCGCGGTTGCGGCCCAGACAGAGGTGGGAAAGCGTGCAAAGGCGGTCATGGATGCCGGCAAGCTGGTATCCGACGAAATCGTTATCGCCATTGTCTCGGAGCGCATCGATCAACCGGACTGTGCGAACGGGTTTATCCTCGACGGCTTCCCGCGCACGCTGGTGCAGGCGGATGCCACCGAGCAGATGCTCGCCGCCAAGGGTCTCGATCTGCCGACCGTCATCGAACTCAAGGTCGACGATGAAGTTCTGACGGAGCGAATCGCCGGACGTTATACCTGTGCGAATTGTGGTACCGGTTATCACGACGACAATCTGAAGCCCAAGGTCGAGGGCGTTTGCGACAAGTGTGGCTCTACCCACTTCAAGCGCCGCCCGGACGACAACCGCGACACCGTCGTGGCGCGGCTGCAGACATACTACAAGGAGACCTCGCCGCTGATTGGCTATTACTATGCCAAGGGCAAGCTGCAGTCGGTGGACGGCATGGCCGATATCGACACAGTGACGGCGGATATCGAAAAGATCCTGGCGAAGCTTTAGGGCGTATCCGGCATCCATTAAAGAATCTTGGCGGGAACGGTTGCTTTCGGGCATTGATTCCGCTAAATAGCGCGCCAACTCGCGATAGATATGCGATCGGCGCGTTCTTCCAATCCGGAAGACCGGGTTCGGTCGTTTTGACCTGTTGAGAACCTGATTTGTAATTGCGGCCTACGTTTGGCCGTGTAACGAGACACCACTTGCCGGATGGCAACTGGAACCAAGGAGAATAGGCGTGGCCCGTATCGCTGGCGTCAACATCCCGACGGCAAAGCGCGTAGTTATCGCGCTGACCTATATTCACGGGATCGGTCCGAAATTTGCACAGGAGATCGTCGAGAAGGTCGGTATTCCGGCTGAACGACGCGTCAACCAGCTCACCGATGCCGAGGTTTTGGCAATCCGTGAAACTATCGACCGCGATTATCAGGTCGAAGGCGATCTTCGTCGCGAGAATTCGATGAATATCAAGCGTCTGATGGACCTGGGCTGCTACCGCGGTCTGCGTCATCGCCGCGGCCTGCCGGTGCGCGGCCAGCGCACCCACACCAATGCCCGCACCCGCAAGGGTCCGGCAAAGGCGATCGCTGGTAAGAAGAAGTAATTTCCGGAGCAATCCGGGGAGGGAGGCCGGTGCTTCGAGCGCCGGCCTCCTTTAGGTTTGGTCTGGGGCCCCGTTCAAGGGCCCCGGCCGGTGGAGCCGCTGGAAATACGGCGGTGCAGAGATCAATGAAAGGATAATCATGGCCAAGGAAGCCACGCGTATTCGCCGTCGCGAACGCAAGAATATTTCGACGGGCGTCGCCCACGTCAACTCGACATTCAACAACACGATGATCACCATCACCGACGCCCAGGGCAACACCATTGCCTGGTCTTCGGCCGGTGCCAAGGGCTTCAAGGGTTCGCGCAAGTCGACGCCGTTTGCCGCCCAGATGGCCGCTGAAGATGCTGCCAAGAAGGCGCAGGAACACGGCATGAAGACGCTGGAAGTGGAAGTTTGCGGTCCGGGTTCCGGTCGCGAATCGGCCCTCCGTGCGCTGCAGGCTGCCGGCTTCATGATCACGTCTATCCGTGACGTGACCCCGATCCCGCACAATGGTTGCCGTCCGCGCAAGAAGCGTCGCGTCTGATCATCGCTCTTTAACTTGCCGATGAGCGCGACAGCGCTCCTCTCGGTGCTTCTAAAGCTCGGTTGCCACGATTGGATGGTGGCAACCAATGGAAGGTAAAAACATGATTCAGAAAAATTGGCAGGAACTGATCAAGCCGAACAAGGTCGAGTTCACCTCGTCGGGTCGCACCAAGGTAAACCTTGTTGCCGAGCCGCTCGAGCGCGGCTTTGGCCTGACGCTTGGCAACGCGCTGCGTCGCGTGCTGATGTCGTCGCTGCGCGGTGGTGCGGTTACCGCCGTCCAGATCGATGGCGTTCTGCACGAATTTTCGTCGATCCCCGGCGTTCGCGAGGACGTGACGGACATCGTGCTCAACATCAAGGAAATCGCCATCAAGATGGATGGCGACGATCCCAAGCGCATGGTCGTGCGCAAGCAGGGTCCGGGCGTCGTCACCGCTGGTGATATCCAGACGGTTGGCGATATCGAAATCCTCAATCCCCAGCACGTCATCTGCACGCTGGACGAGGGTGCCGAGATCCGCATGGAATTCACCGTTGCCAACGGCAAGGGCTATGTTCCAGCAGAACGCAACCGCGCCGAAGACGCGCCGATCGGCCTGATCCCGGTCGACAGCCTGTATTCGCCGGTCAAGAAAGTGTCCTACAAGGTGGAGAACACCCGCGAAGGCCAGGTTCTCGACTACGACAAGCTGCTGATGACCATCGAGACCGATGGCTCGGTCACCGGTGAAGACGCTGTCGCCTTTGCCGCCCGCATTCTCCAGGACCAGCTCGGTGTATTCGTCAACTTTGACGAGCCGCAGAAGGAAGTCGAAGAGGAAACGGTTACCGAACTCGCGTTCAACCCGGCCCTGCTCAAGAAGGTCGACGAACTCGAACTGTCGGTCCGTTCGGCAAACTGCCTGAAGAACGACAACATCGTCTATATCGGCGACCTCATTCAGAAGACCGAAGCAGAAATGCTCCGCACTCCGAATTTCGGCCGCAAGTCGCTGAACGAAATCAAGGAAGTTCTGGCATCCATGGGTCTCCATCTCGGTATGGAAGTTCCCGCCTGGCCGCCTGAGAACATCGAAGATCTCGCCAAGCGCTACGAAGACCAGTACTGACAACAACAAAGGCAGACGTAAAACTGCCTTTCCCCGTCAAACAGCAGGCCCTCGCAGAGGTTGCCTGTATGTGCCAGGAAACGGCAGGCCCGAGAAACAACGGGCGCCTGCATTTAAAGGAGAATAGCCATGCGCCATGGTGTAGCCGGCCGCAAGCTGAATAGAACTGCAAGTCACCGCAAGGCCATGTTTGCCAACATGGCTGCCTCGCTCATCCTGCATGAGCAGATCGTCACCACCCTGCCGAAGGCGAAGGAAATTCGCCCGATCGTTGAAAAGCTCGTAACGCTCGGCAAGCGCGGCGACCTGCATGCTCGCCGCCAGGCGATCTCGCAGATCCGCGACGTGGCCGTCGTTGCCAAGCTGTTCGACGCGATCGCCATCCGTTACGCGACCCGCAACGGCGGCTACCTGCGCATCATGAAGGCTGGCTACCGCCACGGCGACAACGCCGCCATGGCTGTCGTCGAATTCGTGGAACGCGACATCGACGCCAAGGGCGCCGGCGACAAGCTGCGCGTTGAAGCTGAAGCCGCTGCTGCCGAAGCCGCATAAGGTTTTAGGTTTTCGAGAACATAAAAGCCGGGTGGGCAATCACCCGGCTTTTTTGCGTTTGAAGTTTGCTCAATTGCCATCGGCACCGCAGGCTCGCGCCCGCGCCTGCAGGAATGCCCGCTCTGGCGCGTTACGGCTGAGCGCCGCGGCGTCGGAAAATGCGTCGGCGGCCTCGTCCATGCGTCCGGCGCGAAACAGAAAGTCGCCCCTGGCAGCCGGCAGCGGCGCATAGCCGTCGAGGGCGCCTTCCTGCTCCAGGTCGGACAGCAGTTCCAGTCCGCGTTCCGGTCCGAATGCCATGCTATGGGCGATGGCGCGGTTGAGGTCGACGACGGGCGAGGGCAGGACCTGTTGCAACACGTCATAGAGCGATGCAATCCGCCGCCAGTCGGTATCCTCGGCCGTAGCCGCACGGGCGTGGCAGGCGGCAAGCGCTGCCTGCAGGGCATAGGGTCCGCGGGCGCCGCCCAGTTGCTCGGCCCGCTCCAGCGCCGCAAGCCCGCGACGGATCAGCAGATGGTCCCAGCGACCGCGGTTCTGCCGGGTGATCGGCAGCAGGCTGCCGTCGGCGGCGGTACGGGCGGAAAGGCGGGAGGCCTGGATCTCCATCAGCGCCACCAGCCCATGCACCTCGGCTTCGGTTGGCGCCAGCCGCTCCAGGATCCGCCCGAGCCGCATCGCTTCCTGGCAGAGCTGCGGCCGCATCAGGTCCTCGCCGGCGCTCGCCGCATAGCCCTCGTTGAAGATCAGGTACAGCACCTCCAGCACCGAGGTGAGGCGCGCATCGCGATCGCCGCCGCGCGGCACCTCATAGGCGACACCCGACTGGCGCAGCGCCTTCTTGGCCCGGACGATCCGCTGGGCGATGGTGGTTTCGCTGGCAAGATACGCGTGGGCTATCTCGTCGGTCGTCAGCCCGCCGATCAGCCGCAGCGTCAGCGCTACCCTCGCGTCGGTGGACAGCACCGGGTGGCAGGCGGTGAAGATCAGGCTCAACCGTTCGTCGCCGATATCGTCGTCCATGGCCGCCTCAAGATCCTCGATCGCCCCGTTGGCAAACGTCTGCACCTGCATGTCATGGCCGATTTCCAGATGCTTGCGCTCGGCCATGCGCTGGCGGCGCAGGCGGTCGATGGCGCGCCGCTTGGCGGTGGCCATCAGCCAGGCGCCCGGATTTTGTGGCGTGCCGTTCCTCGGCCAGTGCTCGAGTGCTGCCACCAGCGCATCCTGGGCGAGTTCCTCGGCCAGGCCGACATCGCGTACGATCCGGGCGAGGCCGGCAATCAGCCGGGCCCGCTCGATGCGGAAGACGGCCTCCGCCGCACGGTGCGCTTGTTGTTCCTCCATGTCTGGAAGTATGGAGGCTCTGCGTGACCAGTCAACCGCCGAGAGCCGATGGGCGATCGCCCCTCGGCCCTTGGCCCCCAAGATCAGCCGGCGACCTTGGCCGGATCCATCCAGAAGATTTCCCAGACATTGCCGTCCGGATCCTCGACGCTGCGGCTGTACATGAAGCCGTGATCCTGGGCCGGGTTCGGATCGGCCCTGCCGCCGGCGGCGACCGCCTTGTCGAGTGTCTGATCCACGGCATCGCGGCTGTCGACGCTGAGTGCCAGCAGCGACTGGCTCCAGGTCCTGGCATCGCCGATCGGCCGGCTGGTGAACTGGCCGTAGCGCTCGTGGTTGAGCAGCATCACGCCGATGGCGTCGGAGAGCATCACGCAGTTCGAATTCTCATCCGAAAACTGGGTGTTCCAAGTGCCGCCGAGCGCCAGGTAAAACTCCCGCGATGGGCCAAGCGCCCGCACCGGCACGTTCACAAAAATCATTTTCGTCATCGAAGATTCCTCCTGTGGCCGGGCGTCACGCGCTGTTGGCGTCGCGCTGCGTCAGCTTTTCGCCGGTTCGTTCGTGCAGTTCCCTGGCCTCCTGGGTCAGCACGTCCTCGAAATCGGCCATCTCGTAGATCGGCCGGATATCGATATCGCTCGGGCCCAGCATCGGGTTGGGGCAGCGCTTGACCCAGGCAACCGCCTCGTCCATGTCCTTGACCTCCCAGAGCCAGTAGCCGGCGACGATTTCGCGGGTCTCGGTGAAAGGACCGTCGACCACGCGGCGGTTGGGGCCGTCAAACGTTACCCGCTTGGCCTGCGATGTCGGCTTCAGCCCGTCGCCTGCCAGCATGATGCCGGCATCGACCAGTTCCTCGTTGAATTTTCCCATCGCTTCGAACAGTTCGGCAGGCGGCATAATCCCCGCCTCGCTGTCGGCGGTAGCCTTGACCATGACCATCACACGCATGTTGATCTCCTCTATCTGTCGGATGAATGCTTGTGCATTCCCGACCATACGACGAAGGAGATTTTCAAGAATCGACAGGCGGGTCGAATCTTTTTTTGCACCATGTGGCGCCGGCTTGGGTGAATATGCCGGAAACCTAGGAGGTAGCTTGCCGTGCCGTGCCGCGTGCGCGGTTCTGGCTTTTCCACGCCATGATCTTCGGACGCATCACCCGATAGGCGAGCAGCAGCACCACCACGGAAATGTAGAACACCGGTTCGAGCGTGATCGATTTCAGCGACAGCGCGTAGTGCAGGGCAGCACCCGCGATCACCGGATAGATCAGCTTGTGCAGCGTAGCCCAGCGGGAGCCGAGCCTGCGGATCGACCAGCGGTTGGAGGTCAGCGCCAGCGGGATCAGCATCAAAAGGCACAGCATGCCGATGATGATGTAATAGCGCTTGGTGATGTCGCCGAGGATCGACGAGAAGATCAGCCCGCGGTCGAGCGTCAGATACACCGCGAAATGCGCCAGCACGTAATAGAAGGCAAGCAGCCCCAGCGCCCGGCGATAGGCGAGCAGGTTGACGCGAAACAGGTCCCGCACCGGCGTCACCAGCAGGGTCAGACAGAGGAAACGCAGCGCCCACAGTCCCAGCAGGTGCTCGAAGGTGCGTACCGGATCGGCGCCGAGATCGCCGAACACGCCCTGATAGAAATAATAGAGGCCGGGTATCAATCCGACTGCGTAGAGCAGCCAGATCGAGGCGGACCGGTAACGTGGCGGCAAAGCGAGGCTGATGGCCATGGTCAGAAATTCACCGTCAGGTCCATGCCGCTATAAAGGCCGGCGACCTGTTCGCCATAACCGTTGAAGGGCAGGGTGTTCATGCGGGCGCCGCCGAACAGCCCGCCGCCTTCGCCGATCCGCCGCTCCGTCGCCTGGCTCCAGCGCGGATGGTCGACGGCCGGATTGACGTTGGCATAGAACCCGTATTCGTTGGCGGCCGACTTGTTCCAGGTGCAGGGCGGCTCGTTTTCGGTGAGCGTGATCTTGACGATCGACTTGATGCCCTTGAAGCCGTATTTCCACGGCACCACGAGCCTCAGCGGCGCGCCGTTCTGATTGGGCAGGGTTTCGCCATAGAGCCCGGTTGCCAGGATCGCCAAGGGATTGCGGGCCTCGTCGAGGCGCAGGCCATCGACATAGGGCCAGGGCAGGGGCTGGAAGAAACCTTTCTGGCCGGGCATTTCGTCGGGGCGTACCACGGTCTCGAAGGCGACATATTTGGCGCTGCCCAGCGGCTCGACGCGGTCGAGCAGGGCCGAGAGCGGGAAACCGATCCACGGGATGACCATCGACCAGGCTTCGACGCAGCGCATCCTGTAGATGCGCTCTTCCATGACGAAATCCTTCATGATGTCGTCTATGCCGATCACCTGCGGCTTGTTGACGAGGCCACCGACCTCGACCCGCCACGGTGTCGGCTTGAAGTCTCCCGAATTGCGCACCGGATCGTCCTTGCCGGTGCCGAATTCGTAGAAATTGTTGTAGCTGGTGGCGTCTTCCTTGCTGGTGATCTTTTCCGTTACCTTGTAGTCGGTTTCCTTGCCTGCCAGTGGCGCGGCAAACACTTTTGAAGCCGCCGCCAGGCCGAGGCCGCCGACGGCTGCGCCCAGCAGCGTCCGCCGGTCGAGATAGAGCGCCCGGGGGGTGATTTCGGACGCGGCGATTTTCGGCGGATGAAAGACGGGCATGGGTAAAGCTCCGGGTTCTTGTATGGCGTGCAGCCTAGCTGATGCTTGCATGGACGTAAAACAGCAATGCGAAGTTTCAATGTGCCGCAGCCGAAACAACGGGCACGTTTTCGTGTTTGCATCGTGAGCCCCCCGACATGTGGCCTTGCCCGGCGGCTGTGCTGTCAAACCGTACCGTTTTGCCCTATGGTGATAGTGACAGTTTTGTGCTTATGCCGTACGAGACGCGCAAACCCCGGGGTTTTTCGCGCATGGATCGCCGAAATCGACGCCTGTGCGGCTCCCCCGGAACAAGCCATAAAATCCGAGGTGACACCGATGCCAGTCTATCGCTCAAGAACCACCACCCATGGCCGCAACATGGCCGGCGCCCGCGGCCTGTGGCGCGCAACCGGCATGAAGGACGGCGATTTCGGCAAGCCGATCATCGCGGTGGTCAACTCGTTCACCCAGTTCGTGCCGGGCCATGTACACCTCAAGGATCTCGGCCAGCTGGTCGCCCGCGAGATCGAGGCCGCTGGCGGCGTCGCCAAGGAATTCAACACCATTGCCGTCGATGACGGTATCGCCATGGGCCATGACGGCATGCTCTATTCGCTGCCGTCGCGCGAGCTGATCGCCGACAGCGTCGAATACATGGTCAATGCCCATTGCGCCGATGCCATGGTCTGCATTTCCAATTGTGACAAGATCACCCCCGGCATGCTGATGGCGTCGCTGCGCCTGAATATCCCGACGATCTTCGTGTCCGGCGGCCCGATGGAAGCCGGCAAGGTCACGATGCACGGCAAGAAGGTGGCGCTCGACCTGGTCGATGCCATGGTCGCTGCCGCCGACGACAAGGTGTCCGACGAGGACCTCGCTGTCATCGAGCGTTCGGCCTGTCCGACCTGTGGCTCGTGCTCGGGCATGTTCACCGCCAATTCGATGAACTGCCTGACCGAGGCCCTCGGCCTTTCGCTGCCCGGCAACGGCTCGACGCTTGCCACCCATTCCGACCGCAAGGAACTGTACCTCGAGGCCGGCCGCCGCATCGTCGATCTCGCCAAGCGCTATTACGAAGGTGACGACCTCACCACGCTGCCGCGCACCATCGCCTCGAAGGGCGCGTTCGAAAACGCCATGGCACTCGACATCGCCATGGGCGGCTCGACCAATACCGTCCTGCATATCCTGGCGGCCGCCCATGAGGGCGAGATCGATTTCACCATGGACGACATCGACGCCTTGTCGCGCCGGGTGCCCTGCCTGTCGAAGGTGGCGCCGGCCAAGGCCGACGTCCACATGGAAGACGTCCACCGTGCCGGCGGCATCATGGCCATCCTCGGCGAACTGAGCCGCGCCGGCTTGCTCAACACCCACCTGCCGACCGTGCATGCGCCGACGCTGGCTGATGCAATTGCCAAATGGGATATCGCGGTGACTGACAACCAGGCGGCCTTCGACCTGTTCAGCGCTGCCCCCGGCGGCATTCCGACCCAGGTGGCGTTCAGCCAGAGCGCCCGCTGGGAAGAGCTCGACACCGACCGCGAAAACGGCGTCATCCGCGATGCCCAGCATCCGTTCTCCAAGGATGGTGGCCTGGCCGTGCTCAAGGGCAACATCGCTATCGACGGCTGCATCGTCAAGACCGCCGGTGTCGACGAGAGCATCCTGAAATTCACCGGCCCGGCCCGGGTGTTCGAGAGCCAGGACGACACCGTAAAGGCAATCCTGTCGAACGAGGTCAAGGCCGGCGATGTTGTCGTCATCCGCTACGAGGGGCCGCGCGGCGGCCCCGGCATGCAGGAAATGCTCTATCCGACCAGCTATCTGAAGTCGAAGGGTCTGGGCAAGGTCTGCGCCCTGATCACCGACGGTCGCTTCTCCGGCGGCACGTCCGGCCTGTCGATCGGTCATGCGTCTCCGGAAGCCGCCGAAGGCGGCCTGATCGGCCTGGTCAAGGACGGCGATATCATCGAGATCGACATCCCCAACCGTACGATCAACCTCGCTGTCGGCGACAACGAACTCGGCGAACGCCGCGCCGCCCAGGACGCTTTCGGCTGGAAGCCCGCCGAAAAGCGCAAGCGCAACGTGACCACGGCGCTGAAGGCCTATGCGGCGTTTGCCACCTCCGCAGCGCGCGGTGCGGTACGGGTGTTGCCGGAGTAAGTTTACGGCAAGACGCTGGCGGTTCCGCCGCCAACGTTTGATCTTGCGGGGGACGACGTAGGCCGCTCCCTTCTCTCCGCCTGGCGGGGAGAAGGTGCCCGAAGGGCGGCTGAGGGGCGGGGCAGTAAGCGCCGTGCCCCCCCAGCCCCTCATCGCCTTGCCTGCGCTCGGCACTCTCCCAGCAACGCGGAGAGAAGAGGCATTCATCGGCGCCGTGTTTCTTCTTCTTTTTTGTGATCCGCAACACGCGCATTCGCGTGAAGGCGATTCTTGATCTCCTGGCCGCCGGTGCCAGCCATGACGAGATTCTGGAGGGCCACCCACCGCTGGAACCTGGCGACATAACCGCCGTTCTGGAATACGCGCGACCATCCCGTGCTAAGGGTTGCCTAACGCGTTTTTTGGTTCATGCGCAAATTGCCGCCTGCGCCCGCGCTACGGATCGAAAAACAAGGAGACGAAGCAACTCATGTGTTCTGTTGCGGGTTAACGTCTGCCCGTGACCGAGAGATCTGGGACTACGCCTCGTTCAATGACTACATTGTTGTCACCAAGGATGACGATTTTGCCCGAGGCAAATCCTTTCAGCACATGGGCCAAGAATTGTCTGGATCAGACTGCCCAATAGCCGCATCCGGGAATTGCTCATTTGCTTTGAGTTCTATCCTAGAGGACATGCTTGATGGCCTTGATCGGGCCAAGACGTTGGGAGAGGTGATCTGAAAATAGCCCCTTACAACGGCCGCTGGAGCGTCCCATAGGCCGCATCCAACTGTTTCAGCCGTGTCAGATACGCATCCCTCAGGCATTGCAGGTCGGCGTTGCAGGACTGGCGCTTGGTCAGCCAGGCGGATTGTTCGTCCTGCAGCGAGCCGCGCGAGCCCATGGCCAAGAGGCCGGTCAGGATGTCGAAGGTGGTCACCATCTTGACGTCGGCGTCGTTAAGGTCGCGGTTGTCGCAGATCGCCTTCTCGTCCGCCTTCAACCCCTCCTTGTCGCAATCGAAGCTGGCCGCCGATGCGGCACCTGTGCCCGACAGCAGCAGAAGCGCCAGCGCGGCAGTGCGCAGGGTGGGTGAATTTACAAATGCCGTCATGATCGAAAAGTCCCTGAATTGCCGTCCCTCGGCCATGCTGATGCGCCGGTCCTGCATGGGTAACGCGTTTGCCTTGGAAATGTTCGATTCCCGTCCCAACTATCGCTGCCGGCGCCGGGGAGCGCGATGTTTCCCTTTCCTTTCCGCGCCCGGGCGCTAAAACCAGATTTAGAAATCAGGAGAATTTTATGCCAGGCTTGCTTCGTCGCACCGCCGTTTCGCTGCTCGCCCTTTCCATGCTGACGCCGGTGGCCGTGCGCGCCCAGGACGCCAAGACCGTGCCCGCCACCGGCGAGCAGATGCAGATGTCGTTCTCGCCATTGGTCAAGACTACCCATGGCTCGGTCGTCAACGTCTATGCCGAGCGCATGGTACAGCGGCGCGCCTCGCCATTTGCAGGCGATCCGTTCTTCGAGCAGTTCTTTGGCCAGCAGATGCCCAACCGCACCCAGAAACAGGTTTCGCTGGGCTCCGGCGTGATTGTTGAAGCCAATGGGACTGTGGTTACCAACAATCATGTCATCGACGGTGCCGACGAGATCAAGGTGGCGCTGTCGGACGGCCGTGAATACCCCTGCAAGGTTGTGCTGAAGGATGACAGGCTGGATCTGGCCGTGCTGAAGATCGACACCACCGAGCCGCTGCCGGCCTTGCCGATCGGCGATTCCGACGGACTGGAAGTCGGCGATCTTGTGCTGGCAATCGGCAATCCGTTCGGCGTCGGCCAGACGGTGACCTCGGGTATCGTTTCTGCACTGGCCCGCAACCAGGTGACGGAGGGCGATTTCGGCTTCTTCATCCAGACCGACGCCTCCATCAATCCCGGCAATTCCGGCGGCGCGCTGATGAACATGAAGGGGGAGCTGATCGGCATCAATACAGCGATCTTCTCCAAGGGCGGCGGTTCCAATGGTATCGGCTTTGCCATTCCGGCCAACCTCGTCAAGGTCTTCATTGCCGCGGCCGACAGCGGCGCCGCCAGCTTCGAGCGCCCTTATATCGGCGCTTCCTTCGATGCGGTGACCTCCGACGTCGCCGAATCGCTCGGCCTTCGTACCGCCCGTGGCGCGCTGGTGGTGCGGACAATCGAGGGCGGCCCGGCAGAACAGGCGGGATTGAAGCCCGGCCAGGTGATCACCGCGGTAAACGGCGTGCCGGTCGAGCATCCCGATGCGCTCGGCTATCGCCTGACCACGGCTGGCCTCGGCAAATCGGTGACCTTGACCGTCGATGAAGGCGGCAAGCAGCGGGACGTGACGCTGGCGCTATCGGCCGCCCCAGAAACCAAGCCACGCGACGAGCGGCTGATCGAGGGCAAGGCGCCGTTCGCCGGCGCCACCGTCGCCAACCTGTCGCCACGTCTGGCCTATGAACTGCACATGGCTGCCGACGCGACCGGCGTGGTGATAACAAAGATCGTTCCCGGCTCGCCCGCCGCCCGTCTGGGTTTTGCTCCGAATGACATCCTGGTCGCCGTCAATGGCGCCGAGATCGGCTCAGCCGCCGACCTTGCGGCGCTTGTGGAGAGTGGGCCGGGGCTGTGGCGCATCGAGATCGAGCGCGGTGGCCAGCGGATCCGGCAGTTGTTCCGATGAGCGATCTGTTTGCGCCACAGGTTCCCGACAGTCTGGCGGCCAAGCGGCCGCTGGCCGATCGGCTGCGGCCGCAAACGCTGTCAGAAGTCAGCGGTCAACCGCATCTGACCGGTGAGGATGGCATGCTCCGGCGGATGATCGCCTCGGGCTCACTCGGCTCGATGATCTTCTGGGGCCCGCCCGGCACCGGCAAGACCACAGTCGCACGGCTGTTGTCCGGCGAGGCCGATCTGACCTTCGAACAGATTTCGGCGATCTTCTCCGGCGTCGCCGACCCCAAGAAGATGTTCGAGGCGGCCCGGATGCGCCGCACGTCCGGCCGCCAGACATTGCTGTTCGTCGACGAGATTCACCGCTTCAACCGCGCCCAGCAGGACAGCTTTCTGCCGGTCATGGAAGACGGCACGATCATCCTGGTCGGCGCCACCACCGAAAACCCGTCCTTCGAGCTCAACGCCGCGCTTCTGTCCCGCGCTCGCGTGCTGACATTCCGGGCCCATGACGAGGAAAGCCTTGAATCGCTGCTGGAGCGGGCCGAGCAGTCCGAGGAAAAGCCACTGCCGCTGGATGCCAATGCGCGCGCCAGTCTCATTCGGATGGCCGATGGCGACGGCCGCGCAATCCTGACGCTCGCCGAAGAGGTCTGGCGCGCAGCGCGCGACGGCGAGGTTTTTGATACCGAGGGGCTGACCCAGATCGTCCAGCGTCGCGCGCCGGTCTACGACAAGGCGCAGGACGGCCACTACAACCTGATCTCGGCCCTGCACAAGTCGGTGCGCGGTTCAGACCCGGATGCCGCGCTCTACTATCTTTGCCGGATGTTCGACGCCGGTGAAGACCCGCTCTATCTCGGCCGCCGGTTGGTGCGCATGGCGGTCGAAGACATCGGCCTTGCCGACCCGCAGGCGCTGGCAATCTGCAACGCCGCCAAGGACGCCTATGACTATCTGGGCTCGCCGGAGGGCGAGCTGGCGTTGGCGCAGGCCTGCGTCTACCTGGCAACCGCGCCAAAATCGAACGCCGTCTATCTGGCCTATAAGGCGGCGACTCGTGCGGCCAAGGAGTACGGTTCTGCGCTGCCGCCCAAGCATATCCTGAACGCCCCGACCAAGCTGATGAAGGGCGAGGGCTATGGCGATGGCTACCGCTACGACCACGACGAGCCGGATGCGTTTTCGGGTCAGGATTATTTTCCGGAGAAGATGGGCCGCAAGGTCTTCTACGATCCGCCGGAACGCGGTTTCGAGCGCGATATCAAGAAGCGGCTGGAATGGTGGACAAAGCTTCGCCGCGAGCGCGGCTGAGCGGAAGAGGGGGACGGGGACAAGCGGTAGCTCACGCGTGGGCGCGAACCGTGCCGGGCGGAGCGATCATCTTCACGGCGGATTCAGCCAGTCCGTGGTGGCCTTCCATATCGACAATCATGTGCCAGTGGCCGCTTTCGGGGATCGGAATGCGGATGGGCGATTTCTTGGCGACGCCGCCGACATATTTGAAATCGAGCGTTTCCTTGAAGCGCTGGAAATTGGCAGGCGTCATCAGCCGTACGTTGTTGACGGCCGAAAGCGAGACCTCGATGATCGTGCCGGCTCTCAGCTCCTTCAGGTCGTAATGGGTAAAACGGAAGGTCGGCTTTGACATTCGGTTTCTCGTTCCAGTTTTGCTTTCTGCGTTTATATAGCTGGCGGGTTAAAAAAAAGTATGTTAGAAAAATCATATATATATGTTCTGGCTAGAACGGAACAAAATCCACGGTGCGGCATTCTACTTGAGAATTAAGGAGGAATGCGATGAAAACCGATACTTACATTACAATCATCGTCGCCATGATGGTCAATGCGGTTGTTTTCGGCATTGGCGCCGTCACTGTGCTCGCGGTACCTGCGCTCAATGTTCACGCCAAATATTTGTTGCCGGCTGTCGTCGTGGCAACTTTCTGCATAACCCCGTTTATCGCCTGCAGGATCGCGCCGCGGCTGCGGCTGCGCTACTGGCGCGAGCGCGGCGAACTTCCCGCTCTCTAACACTCTTCAGCAGCAACTCTGCAACGCCCTGTCTCGGCTTTCCGAACAGGGCGTTTTTTTGCGCTGAATCATGGCGGTCAGGGAGCGTCACCCTCGGGCGTTGCCGTGTGCGCGAAAAAGGACAACAGGCCGATGACGGGGGGAATGACGAAGCACCACATACCGGCGAGATAAAACAACACAGCGCCCGCGCCGCAGCCCAACGCAAAGGCGGCCACGTTGGCGCACATTTTGGCGAGACGGCCTTTCGCCGCAGCTGTCTGGGCGGGGGGCACGCCGTGCAGGAGGTCGGCAAGGTCCAGCATGATCTGGGTGGTCGTGCCTGTCATCAGCGTGGTTGGCGGTGCGCTGCCGAGATGCACGCGGTGGAGCGCGTTCTGGATCGCCATCGCGCATACGAAGGTCATGCCGGTAACGATGGCCGGCAGCGTGCCGCCGTCGCTGAACGGGCCGAAATGGATTGCCAGGGCCCCGGCAACGATCAGCAATGCCAGCTTCAGCCCGAGCATGGTGCGCATTACCGGGAACTGCCGCTGGATCAGTTGAAACCGCAGCAGCCGCGTCAACAGCACCACGGCGCAGAACACCGGCAGCGCCAGCAGCTTCGGCACGGCGCCGGTGGTGCCGAATACCATCGTCGCACCGAAAGTAACGAAGTTGCCAGTGACATGGGCGGTAAACAGGCCTGCTAACGCCAGAAACCCGGCGGTATCGACATAGCCCCCATTCAGGCTCAGCACGACAGGGAGCGAAGGTCTCATGGGCTATTATCCTTTGTAACTCGGCGGCCAGAGAGGAAGTTCACACAAATTCATCCGCGGTCGATGTGCCGCGAAGCATCCTTGTCCGCTGGCGTAGTTGCTTTCGGCAGATGGCCGAAAATATGTGGTTTCACCTGGTGCAGCCAGGATTGGCCCGCGGGCTGGCGGTTCCAGACCTGCTTGACCAGTGGCGGCACCTGCTCGCCCAGCAGTATTCCCAAAAGGCCGATCAGCGCTATCACAGGAGGCGCCGGCGAGCGAACGTTGAGCGCGCCATAGATCACGCCGACCAGCAGGCCGACGGCAAGCGATATGAGATAGAGCTTCATGGCCGCGCCTCCCTATGGATGAACGGTTGCCGACGCACGCCGGCAACCCTGAAAGATCTCAGCCTTCGTGGGCGCCGAACATGCTTCTCGCGTAGATGATGCCGAGACCGTATGCGCCGCCGAACTTCCTGGCGACACCGGTGGTCATGTCATAGCTGTCGGTGCGGGCCCAGTCGCGCTGCAGCTCAAGCAGATATTGCAGCGACGTCATCGGCCGCACGCCGGCCTGCACCATGCGGTCCATCGCCCGATCATGGGCCTCGGTCGACACGTCGCCGCAAGCATCGGCGATCACATACACTTCAAAACCCTGATCGATCGCCGAGAGCGACGGACCGACGATGCAAACCGATGTCCAAAGGCCTGCCATCACCAGCCTCGTCTTGCCGATGCGGTTGATCTCGTCGATGACGCCGGCGTCTTCCCAGGTGTTCATGGAGGTACGGTCGAGCAGTTTCTGGCCGGGAAAGGCGGCGGTGATTTCCTCGAACATCGGCCCCGAAAAGCTTTTCTCCGCAACCGTTGTCAGGATGGTCGGAACGCCGAAGCCGGCGGCGGCATTGGAAACGAGCGCCGCATTGTTGCGGAGGTTGACCGCGTCGATCGACTTGGTGGCAAACGACATCTGCGACTGGAAGTCGATCAGGATCAGCGCGTGGTCTGTCGGCGAAACCAGCGTCGAACCGGGAGTAGGGGTGGCCGTGATGGGCATCGGAAATCCTCGACTGATGAGCAGGGCTCGTTGAATGAGACATTGCAGCATCGCCGATCGCGCCGACCGGGTCTTGTCGCGGAGGGCGCAAATTTGTCGATTCGAATGGTGCAGGCCGCCGCATCACGACAGCCCACACCTCGTGTGTCATGCCGCCACGAACCGGTATCCGGCATTCTTGCGCTCGACGAAGCCGACACCGGGATAGGTCCAGTGGTATCCGAGAAGCTTGATCTTCTCCGAAGCCGCCCGGTCGAGCAGCATGGCGCGGTTCTTCAGGGCGATCTCCGGCTCGGTATCGAAACCGAAATGCCATTCGGGATGCTCGAAGAAGGTGATGTCGCTGGTACAGGCGTCGCCTCCTATCAAAAGGCCGCCGTCACCGGCCAGATGTAGCGAGATATGCCCCGGCGTATGCCCCCGGGTTTCGACCGCCAGGATGCCGGGCAGGATCTCGCTGCCTGGCTTGACCATTGTCAGCCTGTCCTTGACGGCGAAGAGATCACGCTGGGCGCCCTTGGCAAAACCGTGCAGGGCGGCCGGCTGCTTTTCTTCGAATTTCGGATCCGTCCAGAAGCTCCACTCCGCCTCGCTGACGTAGTACTGGGCGTTCGGATAGAGCAGCTTGCCGTCTGCCGTCGTCGTCGCCCCGGAATGGTCTGGGTGCGCGTGGGTGAAGATTACCTTGGTGATCGAGGCCGGATCGACGCCTATGGTTTTGAGATTTTCCGCGAGTCGGCCGCAACTCGGCTGGAAATTATCGCCGGCACCGTTGTCGATCAGGATCAGGTCGCTGCCGTGACGGATCAGCGGCACATTCGCCTGCACCCGCGCTCCGCTGGCGTCTCCGCCCAACCGTGACAGGAAATCCTTGCGCTGTTCAGGGTCGGCGTCCGGCAGCAGGACCTCGGCCGGCAGGGTCAGAAATCCGTCGCTGACCACGGTGATGTCGAAGGCACCATGGGTGAACCGGTGGAATTCCGCCGCGAGCGCACCTTTCGACAGCAGCATTGCGGCCACAGCACCGACAGCGCCCGCCAATACTTCGCGGCGGGTGGTGGCAAGACTTGGAGTTTGCTGGAGTTTCATCGTTCTCTCCTTTCGCTTGGGCTGTGCATCCGGCGATACGCCGCAGCCCTTCAAACGCGTTTCAACTCGCCGATCAGGGTGGGCAGAAGTTCCGACACGGTGGGGTGGATCGGCACCGCCCATTTTTGCACCGTGAAGGTCGTTCCCGCATGCATTGCATCCAGGATGCCGTGGACGGCCTCGTCGCCCTCGATTCCCAGCAGTGAGGCACCGAGAATCTTCTGCGTCTCGGCGTCGGCGATCAGTTTCATGAAACCGGCCGTCTCGCCTTTTTCCACCGCGCGGCCGACGCGGCTCATCGGCCGCGTTGATACCATGATCGGCCGTCCGGAGGCGCGCGCCTCCCGCTCGGTGATCCCCGCGCGGCCGAGTGGCGGGTCGATATAAAGCGCGTAGCCCGGTATCCGGTCGGCCAGTCTGCGCGCCTCGCCGTCGAGAAGGTTGGCCGCGACGATTTCGAAGTCGTTGTAGGAGGTATGGGTAAACGCCCCATGGCCGTTGCAATCGCCCAGTGCCCAGATCCCGGGTACGTTGGTCTCCAGCCGGTCGTTTACGCCGATATAGCCGCGTTTGTCGACCGCGACGCCGGCCGCTTCCAGGCCGAGGTCATCGGTATTCGGCGTGCGTCCAACCGCCACCAGCACATGGCTGCCCGATATGCTGGTACCGTCGGCAAGCTTTACCGAAACCCCTTCGGGCACCTTGGCGAAGCTGAAACTGCCCGCATCGGTATGCACCGCGATGCCGTCGCTGACGATGATCTGCCTGATAGCCTCGGAAACGTCCTCGTCCTCGCGCGACGCCAGCCGCGCGCCACGCTCGATGACAGTGACTTCGGCGCCGAAGCGCCGATACATCTGTGCGAATTCCAGGCCTATATAGCTGCCGCCGATGACGATCAGGTGCCTTGGCACCACATCCAGCTGGAGGATCGACGTGCTGGTGAGATAGGGAATGTCGCTCAGGCCCGGAAAGTCCGGCTTCGTCGGGCGGGCGCCGACATTGAGAAAGATCTGCGGCGCCGAGAGTATTTCGCCGCCGACCTCGACGGTGGTCGGATCCCGCAAACGCGCGTGGCCGTAGAGCACCGTCATGCCCTCCAGCCCCGCGAGCCAGGTCCTGAGGCCTTCGCGGGCGTCGAGTGTCACCTTCTGCGCCCGGGCCTGCACCACCTTCATGTCGATGCGGATATCGCCGCCAAGCAGAACGCCATAAGCGGCGGCCTTGCGGGCCACCGCTGCGGCGCGGGCGCTCGCAACCAGCGTCTTGGTCGGCATGCAGCCGGCATTGACGCAGGTGCCGCCGAGGAATTTTCGCTCGATCAGCGCGACCTTGCGGCCAAGTTCGGCCATGCGCGCCGCCAGGAACGGGCCAGCCTGGCCTGCGCCGATGAAGATGGCATCGAACCGCCTCATACGACGCTCGCGACGATCGCAACGGCAGCGGCAACCGCCACCACATCCTCGATCAGCGCGGCCGGGAGGTCGCGCCCGAACGCGGTTGCGAGTCTCGCACGCGCCTCGGCACCGCCGAGCGTGCCGATGACGGCGCCGACAGCACCGGCAACGATCCCGGCCACCAGCATGCCGCCAGCCGCCCCGATCGCGCCGCCGGATAGCGCGCCCATGACGATGCGGGCACCGAACTGCATCGGCACCTTGCGCGACGGCGTTGTGGGCAACTGGTCGGTGACCAGTTCTGCGAGCGCCAAAACGGTGAAGATCCAGGGCGTCCAGCGGTAGCCGAGAAAGGCCAGTGGCGTCTGGGAGAGGTCGAACCATCCGAGGGCCGCGGCCCATGCGACCGCCGCCGGTGCCATCATGGCCCGAAGCCCGGCGACGACGCCGATGAGCAGTGCGAGTAAGAGAATCATGGTCGCTCCTTGTCTGTGGCGGGATCTGTCTGCAGGCGTCGGCATGCTGGCGATGTGGTGCGGGCGGCAGCGCGGGCGGGTCAGATACGCGCCTTGACGGGAGGGCGGCCAGCCTTGCGCAAAGTAGAGCGTCGCGCTTGCGTTCTGTCAATCGCACGGCGCAATCGCTACGCGCCGAACGTGTGGAAAACGAGCACGTTGAAGGATGGCTTGCATCGGATTCCGCATGTTGCTGCGGCGCCGGCACGGCCTATACTCGCGGCGGCGCGCAGGCAGACTTTTGACCGAGCCATAACGCAATAAGCGAGGCGGAATAGATCCGCCTCGCTTATTGCTGGATTGCAGACGTCTGTTGCGTGGAACGACGTCAGACTGGTCAGCTCTTGGGATCGATCTCGCCGTTGTCCTCGCCATCCCAATACTGGATGGTATCGGCAGAAACCTTGATCAGGATTATGCCGGGCGTATCGATTCCATCCGGAAACCAGCGGTCGAGGTCCTTTACCCAATGCGCCTCGAAAGCCGCCTTGTCGGTTACCAGCTGTGCCGTGCCTTCGACGGCAATGAAAATGCCGGGTTTGCCGAGCAGGCTCGGCGGCGCGGTGAAGGTCAGGGACACGCGGTCATTCTTGCGGATCTCCGCGACCTTCCGGGTGTCCTCGTAGGAGAAGAACCAGGAATCGCCATCGTAATCCACATCGCCGTTATTGCTCATGGGACGGCTGCCGATGCGGCCGGCCCCCGCGTTGGTCGACAGCATGCAGAAATCGATCTTTTTCAGCTGCGACGACAGGTCTTGCAAAGTCATGGACGTCATAATCTTCTCCTCGGGTTGCCTCACCGAAGCAACCCATGACCCGCGCGAATGTTCCAGGCGCGCCGATCTTCGCCACCGCCGCCGATGCACTTTCGGGACCGCTTCGCGATCGACTGCCACCGCTTGAAACCGGCCATGCCCGACATCATTTTTTATGCAACACAACTGCCACCGACGGTCTTGCCTGTGCGTGACAGGCCGCTGCCGATCACGGCAAGAGGGCACCATGCTGGTGCCCGAGGAGCATTTTCATGGGATATGTCGACAAGAATTTTACTGCAGCAAACGATGTCGAGCTTCTGGATGCCTACTCCAGGTCGGTATCGAGCGCCGTTGACCTCGTCGGCCCGACCGTCAGCCGCATCGAGCGTCTCGGCGGCTCCGGCGGGCATGGATCGGGGTTCGCGATTTCGCCCGACGGGCTGATCATCACCAACAACCATGTGGTCGACGACGCAAAGGGCGTGCGCATCACCACGCCGGACGGCTTCGTTACCGAGGGCCGGGTGCTCGGTCGCGACCCCGACACCGACATCGCCCTGATCCGCGCCAATGACGGCATCGGCGCCTGGGCGCGGCTCGGCGATTCCAAGACGCTGAAGCGCGGCCATATCGCCATCGCCATCGGCAATCCGCTGGGCTTCGAGTGGACGGTGACCGCCGGCATCATCTCGGCGCTCGGCCGCTCGATGCGCGCCTCGAACGGCCGCCTGATCGACGACGTGATCCAGACCGATGCATCCCTCAATCCCGGCAATTCCGGCGGGCCGCTGGTATCGTCAGGTGGCGAGGTCGTCGGCGTCAACACCGCCGTGATCATGGGCGCCCAGGGCATTTCGTTTGCGGTGGCCTCCAACACCGCCCAGCATGTGGTCTCGGAAATCCTGCGCTTCGGCCAGGTGCGCCGAGCCTATATCGGCATCGCCGCCGACACCGTTGCACTGCACCGTCGCGTGGCGCTGGAGGCAAGATCTTCGCTCTCCACCACCGTCCGCGTCCGGCGCCTGGAGCCCGGCAGCCCGGCCTGGCAGGGCGGCCTGCAGGAGGGCGACCTGATCCTGTCGATCAACGACCACCCGGTCGCCGGCATGGACGATGTCGTCCGCCTGATGGACGGCGACAAGATCGGCAAGGTCGCCGCCGTGCTGGTGTTTTCGGTTCAGGGGAAGCTGGAGACGCACTATGTGACGCCGACGGCGCGGGCGGCCTAGCCTGGCTTCTGCAATGCCGACCGCCTCTGCCGGGGCGAAAAACGGCACCGACGCCTGACGGCGGCGGCGACCGGGATTTCGTAACAGATCGAAAAATCCTGCCGTATAGGCTCAAGGTAGTCCGATAGGCCGATTTCTTACCAGTTGCCGGGATCTGCCGTGAGCGCCGCGAACTCGTCCGCCTTTGCGCGGTCAAGTTCGACGACGGTCGTGACGCCAGCCTCGTCCGTCACCGCATATCGGATCGGCGCCGGTGTCTTAGTCAGTTCCTGATACACCAGCAGCGCTGCTTCCTCCGCGGTATCCGCCTCGATGGTGAGCGTGGTGACGACCGTGAAGGTGTGCATGGCTGTTCTCGCGGTTGGATAATTCTGGAAAGATATAGGGCATTTTCAGCGAGCGCGAGAGAGGGAGGCGGGCAGAACGGCCGGGGATGCTGGAAATTGCGAGTGAGAGCATGACGGCTGCGGCCGGTCAGTCGTTGCGGTCGGGAACCATGTCCTTCAGGAAGGTCCCCATCGGACCCGACCTGGCTGCCATCGCTGCGGCATCGTCTTTCACCCCGATGAAGGCCAATGGTTCTCTGGCCGTACCCGCGATCCTGGCTGTCGGGTCGTGCTCTGCCAGGTTGATCCACAGATACGGGGTGGCTGCATATTCCTCCAGCGCGGTGAACGCCTCGGTTTCCTCTGCGTCAAGCGGCCGAACGCCAAGGAACTGGCCGCTCTTGAAGAATGTGCTGATGGAGGTGAGAAACTTGGTCTTGGGAACAGACTTCTCGTTCTGGTCGGAAATGTCGTAGTTGCCGCGACCGCGATAGACCAGGCGAATGGTCGTCGGTCCGATCTTGGTCACCCCCATATGCAGACTGTTCGGTGCGCCCTTGGCAAAGCCATCGGTGATCGTCTTTGCCAGCGCGGCGATGCCGGCGCGGTGTTTCAGGTATGTTGCCATGACAGTTCCTTCGGGTGCTAATGTTCCCGAGGGTTATCCTTGGATGCATTAGCTCACTCATAACCCCGAATTTTTATTAGCGATACCAGTTAAGTGAATATCTTCATGGGCGCGGCACTTCACGCTAGGCGGCGTGTGCAACTGGCTGCTGGTTATACGGCCATGAATCTGAGTCGACGCCATGGAGGATTTGCGCATGGGCGTAAGTCTTGTGCCGAGCCATCCCTTAGACGGCGGAAGCCCGGGGATTTTGTCCCCGGGCTTCCAAAGTCACAATCGATATTTCTGAATAGATCCCACTGAATCGTCACGAAACCAAGATATCCCGCCTGAATGATCAGCAATATCAATGATGCAGTTAGGCCAACACGCTCTGGATGTCATCCAAGCTGAAACTGTAATGTCACGTTTCCGTTGACGGGTCGGAAGCTCGTGCCGGCTAGGAATCGCGTGCAAAGAAAAACCCGCCGAAGCGGGTTCTTGCTCATTCGAAATAAGGTCAGTGCTCAAGGTCTGTTCGTCGATAGATTGTCGCGATACCTGATCCTCGCAAGATCGGTAAGACGCGCAGTTCATCGAGTCGACGTTTCACCTGAGCGATGTTTCCGCGACCCATCGAATATTCGCGAAGTGAAACATATCTCGCTTGGAACATCATTATAGCCTCAGGTCTTATGTACGTCTGAAGTCGACCGGTTGCAGGATTTTGCCCCTTAAAACTTTCAAGCAACCTCTCTTGAACCAGCCGTTTGGTTGTTTGAAAGGTGGCCCCGATCACACGCTCGGCAACATCGAGACTCATTCCCGGCGGCTCGGCGCCTTTGGGAGACGCGGCCGATATCTCGACCGGATCCAGGTAAATATTCTTGAACCCAAACACCGCACCGGACTGAGCGGAAACAGCTATACTTTTAATCTCGCCGGAAAAAATCATTCCAATAGAGCTGGCTCGGGAAATCTGCACAGCCAGGATAAGTGGAATTCTGCCTGACTTCGGCTTAGATGCCTGGAACAGGAGAAACCATGACGAGACGACCGCGCCGGAACCACAGCCCGGCTTTCAAGGCAAAGGTAGCGCTCGCCGCCATCCGAGGCGAGCAGACGCTGTTGGAATTGTCCCAGCAGTTTGACGTGCATGCCAACCAGATCAAACAGTGGAAAGACCAGCTCCTTGAGGGGGCGACGGGCGTTTTCGGCGATGAGGCAAAGACGGAGCCGGCGGGTCCGACCGTCGATGTGAAAACGCTGCACGCCAAAATCGGCGAACTGACGCTGGAGAACGATTTTTTATCCGGAGCGCTCGGCAAGGCGGGATTGCTGGGCGGAAAGAAATGATCGACTGTTGGTTTCCACGCAGAACTGAGCCGGTTAGGCAGATAATTTCCATTGAGAATTGAGCCATGTGAACCTTCCCCCCAACGCGGTGAGCGACGGGGGCAGCGGAGTGATCCACATGGGACTTTTAAACATCATCCG
>Ga0247738_10000170_pt1 | contig 28676 bp, 24 predicted proteins | sample UWRJL013104B2_FD_180936 | JGI IMG/M metagenome (GOLD analysis project Ga0247738, IMG submission 180936) | Plant litter microbial communities from Arlington Agricultural Research Station in Wisconsin, United States - UWRJ-L013-104B-2 | ecosystem: Environmental > Terrestrial > Plant litter >...
GATGGAAGACGCCGACCTGGACCAGGCGGTGGACCTCGCGGTGAAGGGTGGCCTCTCGCTCACCGGCCAGGCCTGCACCGGCACCAGCCGCATCATCGTGATGAGCCAGGTGAAGGAAGCCTTCACGGCCAAGTTGCTGGAACGCGTGAAGCAACTCAAGATCGGCTCGGGCCTGACCCCGGGCATGGATCTCGGCCCGCTGGCCACCGAGAAACAGCTCCAGACGGTGCTCGGCTACATCGAGATCGGCAAGCAGGAAGCCACGCTGCTGTGCGGTGGCGAGCGCCTCACTGACGGCGCCTATGCCCATGGCTACTACGTGTCGCCGGCCGTGTTCGCCGACGTGACGCAGTCCATGCGCATCGCCCGCGAGGAAATCTTCGGCCCGGTGCTGGCCATCATCGAAGCCAACGGTTTCGCCGATGCCATGGCCAAGGCCAACGACACCGAGTACGGCCTGTCCGCCGCGATCGCCACGCGCAACCCGAAGTACATGCACGCGTTCGCCCAGGACATCCAGTCGGGCACCGTGAAGATCAACCGCACCACCACCGGCAACCTTGTCAACGCGCCTTTTGGTGGCATCAAGAACTCGTCCACGTCCACCTTCCGCGAGTCCGGCCGCGTGGGCATGGAGTTCTTCACGCAGACCAAGATCATTTACCGCGCTTCCTGAGCTCCTCGCTTTTCCTTTAAAGAGATTCCCATGAAAACCGCACTCAAACTCCAGATCGATGAAGCCCGCCTGATGGCCCGTGCAGCGCTCGCCAAGGCCCAGGAGATCGCTGTCCTCGAAACCGTCTGCATCACCGACGAAGGCGGCTTCCCGCTGGTGATGGAGCGCATGGACGGCGCCCGTGTGACCGGCCCGCAGATCGCCTGGAACAAGGCCTTCACCGCCGCCGGCCACAAGCGCTCGACCCACCTCTTCAACACCGCGCCCAACGGCCCGGCCCTGCCCGGCAACGAGGCCTTCGGCATCCAGTGGAGCTTTGAAGGCAAGTTCGCAGTCTTTGTTGGCGGTTTTCCCATCGTGGTCAACGGTGAGGTCGTGGGCGGCGTGGGCCTGAGCGGTGGCAACGGCGAGCAGGACACCGCCTGTGGCCTGGCCGCCCTGCAAGCCCTGAAGGACGCACTGGCCAGCAGCGGCCACGAGGTGCTGGTGCAGGCCGACATCAAGAAGTGAGGCCCGGGCGGCCCCACGATTCTGGGAGTTCCACATGAACCACCGCGTTGTCTGGCTGGAGACCGGCCAGTCCTTTGAGGTTGCCGCCGGTGAGGCGGTGCTGGAAGCGGCGCTGCGCGGCCAGGTTGCGCTGCCGCACGAATGCCAGTTCGGCGGCTGTGGCACCTGCCGGGTCAGGGTGGTGGAGGGCACTGTCGGCTACGAAGACGAACTGCCCATGGGGTTGACCCCGGAAGAGGCCGAGGCCGGCTACGCGCTGGCCTGCCAGGCGCGCCCCACCACCGATCTGGTGATCAGCGTCGAGCAGATCGCCGCGTGCTCGGCGCCCACGCGCCTCAGCGCGACGGTGGAAGAGGTATGCGCCCTTGGCCCCGATGTGACGCGGCTGCGCTTGCGCCTGCCCGATGGTGCGGGGCTGGTCTATCAACCGGGGCAGTACATGAATGTGCAGCTGGCCGATGGCCGTCACCGCAGCTTCTCGATGGCCTCCAAACCCGATGGCAACAGCGTGGACTTCCATGTGCGGCGCATCCCGGGAGGCTATTTCACGGATCGCACCCTGGCGTCCTTGTGTGGCGGCAGCCCGCTCGAAGTGGAACTGCCGCTGGGCAACTTCCGGCTGCATGCGGAGGACTACCGGCCTTTGCTGATGGTGGCCACGGGCACCGGTCTTGCGCCCATCAAGAGCATGCTCGAATCCCTGATGGGCGACGACGACTGCCCGCCCGTGAGCCTGTACTGGGGCATGCGCACCGAAGCCGATCTGTACCTGCACGACGAGATCCAGCGCTGGGCCGAACACCTCTATGAGTTCCAGTACGTGCCGGTGCTCTCGCGCGCCAGCGACAGCTGGACCGGTCGCCGCGGCTATGTGCAGGACGCTGTGCTGGCCGATCTGCCCGACCTGTCCGAGCATTCGATCTACCTGTGTGGCTCGCCCACCATGATCGCCGACGCCAAGATCGCTTTCCTGGGCAGCGGCGCGAGCATGGATCACCTCTACGCCGACAGCTTCGTGTTCCAGACCGCCTGAGGGGGGCATGCGGCCAGGCGGGCTGCCACACCGTTGACACACACGGCCGGTCCAATCGGCCCATGCGAACCGTCGACCTGATCTACTTCAACGCCGGTGGCGGCCACCGCGCGTCGGCGCTGGCGCTGGAGGCGGTGCTGCGCGAACAGCCCACCCCCTGGAACGTGCGCCTGGTCAACCTGTTCGAGGTGCTGGACCCGAAAGCCAAGTTCAAGCAGATGACGGGCAGCGCGCCCGAGGACTGGTACAACCGCCGCCTCGCGCGCGGCTGGACCATCGGCATGGCGCAGGAGCTCAAGCTGCTGCAAGGCCTGATCCGCCTGGCGCACCCCATGCTGCTGCGCCAGCTGCAGCAGCACTGGCTGCGCACCGAGCCGGACCTCGTGGTCTCGCTGGTGCCCAACTTCAACCGCGCGATGCTCGAGAGCCTGGGCGCTTCGCTGCCCGGCGTGCCCTACGTCACCGTGCTCACCGACCTGGCCGATGTGCCGCTGAGTTTCTGGATCGAGCGCGACGCGCGCCAGCAACTGGTCTGCGGCACGCGGCGCGCGGTGGAACAGGCGCTGGCGCTGGGTCACGCGGCCGAACGGGTGCACGCCACCTCCGGCATGATCATCCGCCCCGAGTTCTACCAGCCCATGCGGCTCGACCGCGAGCAGGAGCTGCGCATGCTCGGGCTCGATCCCTCGCGGCCCACGGGCATCGTGATGTTCGGCGGCCACGGGTCCAAGGCCATGCTGGGCATCGCAGAGCGCCTGGCGGCGAGCACGCAGCTGATCCTGATCTGTGGCCACAACAAGGCGCTGGCTGCGCGCCTGCAGGCGCTGCCGCGTGGTGCACCGCGCTGCGTGGTGGGCTTCAGCACCGAGGTGCCGCGCTACATGCGCCTGGCCGACTTCTTCATCGGCAAGCCCGGGCCGGGCAGCCTGAGCGAAGCGGTGCAGCAGGGCCTGCCCGTCATCGTGGTGGACAACGCCTGGACCATGCCGCAGGAGCGCTACAACGCGCACTGGGTGCGCGAGAACGGCCTGGGTATCGTGCTGCGCAGCTTCCGGGGCATCGACGCGGCGGTGGCGCGGTTGCTGGCCGACCTGGAGGACCACCGCGCGTGCGTGCGCTGCATGGACAACCGCGCACTGTTCGAGATTCCGCAGATTCTCGAGCGCGTGCTGGACGAGGCGCAGGCCGTGAGAGGGCCACCGGTTCGCGTGTCCGGCGCGTGACAGGGCTTCTTATTTTTACAAAGCGTCCGCTTGCTGAAAATCAAGCCGGCTGCTATCGTGCCGCGCATGAGCCTGGCCGACACCGAACTTCCCCCCGACGCCGAGGCGCCGCGCCGCCCGCGCGGCCGCCCCCGCAAGACCGCCGACGAGCGCGATGACGGCAACCGCCGCCGCGAACTGGTGGCCGGCGCGGCCCGCCTGTTCCGCCAGCAGGGTTTTGCCGCGACCAGCACGCGCGATATCGCGGCCGCCGTGGGCATGCGCTCGGGCTCGCCCTTCTACCACTTTGAAAGCAAGGAAGCCCTGCTCGGCGCGGTGATGCTCGAAGGCATGCAGGGCGCGCTGCAGCGCCAGCAGGCCGCGCTGGCACAGCTGCCGCCCGGTGCCGCGCCGCGCGAGCGCCTGCGCGTGCTCATGCGCAACCACTTCGAGGTGCTGCTCGGGCCCGACAGCGACTTCATACCCGTGATGCTGTACGAATGGCGCTCGCTCAACACCGCGCAGCGCAGCGAGGTCAATCATTTAAAGGACCGTTACGAGGGCGACTGGGTACCCGAGCTGGAGGCCCTGCACGCGCAGGGCCAGCTCGGCGCCGACCCGGTGCTGGCGCGGCTCATGATCTTTGGCGCGCTCAACTGGTCGGCCCAGTGGTACGTGCCGCCCTCGGGCCGCAGTGCCAAGGCGCGCTCGCGCGCTTCGCTCGACGAACTCACCGAATCTGCCTTGAAACTGTTTCTGAAGGAGCCGGCATGACCACCTCCCACTACCGCTCGGCCTTTGCGCCGGGCTTGCTGCACGGCCGCGTGGTCGTGGTCACCGGTGGCGGCTCGGGCATTGGCCGCTGCACCGCGCACGAACTCGCCAGCCTGGGCGCGCACGTGGTGCTGATCGGGCGCAACCTCGCGAAGCTGCAGGACACGGCCGGCGAAATCGTGGCCGACGGTGGGCGCGCCAGCTTCCACGCCTGCGACATCCGCCAGGAAGAGATGGTGCGCACGGTGGTGACGGCCATCGTGGGCGCGCACGGGCGCATCGACGGCCTGGTGAACAACGCAGGCGGGCAATACATCACGCCGCTGGAGAACATCAGCGCCAAGGGCTGGCAGGCGGTGATCGACACCAACCTCACTGGCGGCTTCCTGTTCGCGCGCGAGTGTTACGTGCAGAGCATGCAGGCGCACGGCGGCGCCATCGTCAACATCGTGGCCGACATGTGGGGCTCCATGCCCGGCATGGGCCACAGCGGCGCGGCGCGTGCGGGCATGGTGAACTTCACCGAGACCGCCGCGCTGGAGTGGGCGCGCAGCGGCGTGCGCGTGAACGCCGTGGCGCCGGGCTACATCGCCTCGAACGGCATGGACCACTACCCACCCGAGGCCGGCCCCATGCTGCGCGAGATGCGCGAGACGGTGCCGGCCGGTCGCTTTGGCAACGAGGCCGAAACCTCGGCCGCCATCGTCTTCCTGCTGAGCCCGGCAGCCAGCTTCATCAGCGGCAGCGTGTTGCGGGTGGACGGCGCGCGACCGCAGGTGCGCATGGGCTGGGGCCAGGTGGCCGCGCCGGCCGAAGTGCAGGGCCGCGATGCCGTCAAACCTTTCAATGGCTTCCACCGCTACGTGGTGCCCAAGGTGTTCCAGTCATGAGCGCAGCGCAGGGCCGCCCCAAGCCAGCTCGCGCCCCCCTGGGGGGCAGCGCCGTACACGAAGTGACCAGCGTGGGGGTCCAATGACATTTGAGTCGTCGTTCAACCCGCAGAGCCCTTTGGCCCAACAACGGCGCGAGGCCATGCTGGCGCGCATCGCCCAGCTGCGAGCGCTCGAAGACCGCGCCGCGATGACCTCCGCGAAATCCAAACCCGTGTTCGACAAGCGCGGCCAGCTGCTGCCGCGCGAGCGCGTGGCCTTGTTGCTGGACCCGGGCGCGCCCTATGTGCCGCTGTGCTCGCTGGCCGGCTACCTCCAGGACACCAAGGACCCCGAGAAGTCCGTGCCCGGCGGTGGCATGGTGGCCGGCATGGGCTTCATCGGCGGCGTGCGCTGCATGGTGGTGGCGAGCGATTCGGGCATCGACGCGGGCGCCATCCAGGCGCGCGGGCTGGAGAAGATTCTGCGGGTGCAGGAGATCGCGCTGGAAAACAGGCTGCCTTTTGTGCACCTGGTGGAAAGTGCGGGCGCCAACCTCACCAAGTACAAGGTGGAGGGCTTCGTGCTCGGTGGCTCGCTGTTCCGCAACCTCGCGCGGCTCTCGGCGGCGGGCATTCCCGTCATCACCGTGCAGCATGGGTCCGGCACGGCCGGGGGCGCCTACATGCCGGGTCTGAGTGACATCGTGATCATGGTGCGCGGGCGTTCTCGTGCGTTCCTCGCCGGGCCGCCGCTGCTGCTGGCCGCCACGGGCGAGGTGGCGACCGAAGAAGAACTGGGTGGGGCGGAGATGCACACCGGCGTGTCCGGTCTGGGGGAGTACCTGGCGGAAGACGACCGGCAGGCGCTGGGCATTGCGCGCGACCTGTTGCAGCGCATCGGCTGGCAGGGCGTACCGGCCGCGCCTGCGCCCGGGCCGGCGTTCGATCGCGACGAGTTGCTGGGCCTCATGCCCGCCCACCACCGCGAGCCGGTCGACATGCGCGAGGTCATGGCGCGCACCGTGGATGGCTCCGAGCTGCTGGAGTTCAAGCCGCTGTACGGCGCCGCCACGCTTTGCGTGCAGGCGCGCATCGGCGGCCACGCGGTGGGCCTCATCAGCAACAACGGCCCCATTGACGTGGCGGGCGCGAACAAGGCCACGCACTTCATCCAGTGGATGTGCCAGCTCGGCCACCCCCTCATCTACCTGCAGAACACCACCGGCTACATGGTGGGCAAGGACAGCGAGCAGGGCGGCATGATCAAGCACGGCAGCAAGATGATTCAGGCCGTGACCAACGCCACCGTGCCGCAGATCACCATCCAGTGCGGGGCCTCCTTCGGCGCTGGCAACTATGGCATGTGCGGGCGCGGTTACGCCCCGCGTTTCCTGTTCAGCTGGCCGCAGGCGAAGACGGCCGTGATGGGCGGCGAGCAGGCCGCTCGCACCATGCAGATCGTGGCCGAGGCCGGCATGGCCCGCAAGGGCATTACGCCCGACCCGGTGCAGATGCAGGCCCAGTTCGACCAGATCGTGAACGTGTTCGAAAGCCAGGCCGATGCCTTCCACACCAGCGGCCTGGTGCTTGACGACGGCGTGATCGACCCGCGCGACACCCGCGCCGTGCTCGCTTTTTGCCTGGACACCTGCGCCGAGGCCGCCGCGCGCGAACCCCGGCGCATGCAGTTCGGCGTGGCCCGCATGTAGCCACCGACCGCTTCCCCTACAAACCAGAACGGAGACAAGACCATGCAGCTCACCCATGAACACCGCGAAGTGCAGAAAACCCTGAAGCGCTACATCGACGAGCACATCAACCCGCACGTGGACGAGTGGGAAGCGGCCGAGATGATGCCCGCGCACGAGATCTTCAAGGGCCTGGGCAATCTCGGCCTGCTGGGCCTGACCAAGCCCGAGGCCTATGGCGGCGCGGGGCTGGATTACTCGTACAGCATGGCCATGGCCGAGACCCTCGGCCACATCCACTGTGGCGGCGTGCCCATGGCCATCGGCGTGCAGACCGACATGGCCACGCCCGCGCTCGCGCGCTTTGGCAGCGAGGAGCTCAAGCGCGAATTCCTCGCGCCCGCGATTGCGGGCGACATGGTGGGCTGCATTGGCGTGAGCGAGCCCGGTGCGGGCAGCGACGTGTCGGCCATCAAGAGCGTGGCGCGCAAGGACGGCGACGATTACCTCATCAGCGGCCAGAAGATGTGGATCACCAACAGCCTGCAGGCCGACTGGATGTGCATGCTCGTGAACACCAGCGACGCGCCCGCCCACAAGAACAAGAGCCTGGTGATGGTGCGCATGCGCGAGAACGGCAAGCTGGTCAAAGGCATCGAGGTCGCGCAGAAGATCAAGAAGATCGGCATGAACAGCAGCGACACCGGCCTGATCTATTTCGACGAGGTGCGCGTGCCGCAGCGCAACCTGATCGGCACCGAAGGCTCTGGCTTCATCTACCAGATGCAGCAGTTTCAGGAGGAGCGCCTGTGGTGCGCCGCCAGCACGCTGCAAAGCCTGAGCAACTGCATCGGCTGGACGGTGGAGTGGGCGCAGGACCGCAAGCTCTTCGGCGCCTCGTTGGCCGACCAGCAGTGGGTGCAGTTCAAGCTGGCCGAGCTCAAGACCGAGGTGGAAAGCCTGCGCGCACTCACCTACCTGGCGGTGGAGCACTACGTGGCCGGCGAGGATGTGACCGAGTGGGCCACCATGGCCAAGCTCAAGGCGGGCCGGCTCAACCGCATCGTGCCCGACACCTGCCTGCAGTTCTGGGGTGGCATGGGGTTCACCTGGGAGAACAAGGTCTCGCGCATGTACCGCGATGGGCGCCTGGCCTCCATCGGCGGCGGCGCCGACGAGGTGATGATGGGCATTCTGAGCAAGATCATGGGCATCGCCAAAAGGCCTGCGAAGTGAGCGGCACCCCCTTCCTGGTCGAGCGCGCGGGCGACGTGGAGCGCTGGATGCTCAACGACCCCGCCACGCGCAACGCCCTGAGCGACGCGATGGTGGTGGGCCTGTACGAGGCCTGCCTGCGCGCCCAGCAGGATTCCACGCTGCGCGTGGTCATCCTCACCGGCGCTCCGGGCGCCTTCAGCGCGGGTGGCAGCCTGGGCAGTTTTGCCAGCGCCATCGGCCAGCCGCTGCAGCCGGGCGAGGACGACCCGCTGATCAGCCTGAACCGGGGCTTTGGCGATGTGCTGCACGCGCTCTGCGCGTTGCCGCAGCTGCTGGTGTGCGCGGTGGACGGTGCGGCCATGGGCGGCGGCTTCGGCCTGGTGTGCTGCGCAGACCACGTCATCGCCACCGAGGGCTCCAGCTTCGCCACGCCCGAGGTGACGCTGGGACTACCGCCCGCGCAGATTGCGCCCTTTGTATGGCAACGCCTGGGCGACGCCGCCGCGCGCCAGTGCCTGCTGCAGGGCCGCGTGTACCGCGCCGCCGATGCACAGGCGCTCGGCCTGGTGGACGAGGTGGTGCCGGACGGCGCGCTCGATACCGCATTGCCCCAGCGTGTGCAAGCCCTGAAGCGCGCCGCGCCCGGCGCTGTGGCCAGCACCAAGCGCCTGCTGCAGCGCCTGCGCGGCGACACACCGGATCTGCGCAGCGAAGCAGCCATCGCCTTCGCCAGCGCGCTGCGTGGCCCCGAGGCCGCCGGCGGCCTGGCCGCTTTCGCGAAGAAGCAGCCCGCGCCCTGGGCCCCGAAGCCATGAAACGATTGCTCATTGCCAACCGGGGTGAGATCGCCCGCCGCATCATCCGCACCGCGCACGCCATGGGCATCGAGACCGTGGCCGTGTTCTCCGAACCCGATGCCAACGCCCTGCACGTGCGCGAGGCGACCAGCGCCTACGCGCTCGGCGGCTCGGCCTCCGCCGATTCCTACCTGCGTGTGGACCGCCTGCTGGATGCCGCCGTGGCCACGGGCGCCGACGCGGTGCACCCGGGTTACGGTTTCTTGAGCGAGAACGCCGACTTCGCCCAGGCCGTGATCGACGCCGGTCTCACCTGGGTCGGCCCGCCGCCTGCGGCCATTCGCGCGCTGGGCAGCAAGTCTGCCGCCAAGGCGTTGGCCGTGAAACACGGCGTGCCTTGCCTGCCCGGCTACTTCGGCGACGACCAGCGCGAGGAAACGTTTGTGACCGAGGCGCAGCGCGTCGGTTTTCCGCTGATGGTGAAAGCCGTGGCCGGTGGCGGCGGGCGCGGCATGCGCCTGGTGCACGAGGCCGCGCAACTGTTGCCGGCCTTGAAAGGCGCGCGCTCCGAAGCGCTGGCAGGCTTTGCGAATGGCGACTTGCTGATTGAACGAGCCCTGCTGCGTCCTAGGCACGTGGAGGTGCAGGTCTTCGCCGATGCGCTCGGCCACTGCGTGCACCTGGGCGAGCGGGACTGCTCGGTGCAGCGCCGGCACCAGAAGATCGTGGAAGAGGCGCCGAGCCCGGCCGTTTCGCCCGAACTGCGCGAACAGCTCGGCCGTTGTGCAGTGGCACTGGCGCAGGCCGCCGGGTATGTGGGCGCCGGCACGGTTGAATTTCTGGTGGAAGGGCATGAGCGTGCCGCCGCAGGGCCGCAATTCTTCCTGATGGAGATGAACACCCGCCTGCAGGTGGAACACCCGGTGACAGAAGCCCTCACCGGGCTCGACCTCGTGGAATGGCAACTGCGCGTGGCGCGCGGCGAGCCACTGCCGCTGGCGCAAGGCGACATCACCTTCACAGGCCATGCTATCGAGGTGCGCCTCTGCGCCGAAGACGAGCACTACACGCCGCACACCGGACGTGTGCGGCTCTTCGCCGAGCCACCGAAGGTGCCCGGCTTGCGCTTCGATCACGCGCTGGAAACCGGCAGCGAAGTCACGCCGCACTACGACGCCATGCTCGGCAAGCTCATCGTGCACGCGCCCACGCGCAGGGAGGCCATCGACCGCCTTGCCCACGCGCTGGACCAGACCCTGGTGCTGGGCCTGCCCACCAACCGCGCCTTCCTCGCGGCGTGCCTGCGGCACCCCGTGTTTCACGAAGGGGGCGCGCTGATCCCCTTTCTGGCCGAAGAGGGCGACACCGTGCGCGCCATGCTGCTGCACCCGCCCGATGCGGTGTTGGCGGGCGCGCTCGCTGCCTCGTTCCATGCCCAGGTGCCCGCCAGCGCGCTGCCGTGTCCGTTCGCCCGCCCGCTGCGCTGGTTGCACGAAGAGCAGGTGTTGGACATGGCGGTGCACGAACAAGGGCAAGGTGCCGTGCGCGTGACCTGGGGCGATCGCACGGTGCATGCCCGCGTGGCCTCGGGGCGTGTGGTGATCGACGGTGTCACCTGGCCCGTGACCGCTGCGGCACTCGGCGAGGGCCGCTGGCAGGTGCAGGCCGGTGCGCACACCATCGCGCTCACCGACCTCAGCTTCACCCCTCGCGAGCGCGCGGGTGGTGCGTCCGCCGCGCGCGAACTGCGGGCGCCATTCAACGGCAAGCTGATTGCCGTGCACGCGTCGCCTGGTGCCCGCATCGCCAAGGGCGAGCCGCTGCTGGTCATCGAGTCCATGAAACTCGAACACACCCTCGCCGCGCCGCGCGACGTCACCGTGGAAGCCATCTCGGTGGCTTCGGGGCAGCAGGTCGCACCTGGCCAGTTGTTGATCACCTTCGCCGCATGAACACCCCACACGACTTCAGCACCGAAGACCGCACTGCGCTTGTCGACACCGTGCAGCGCTTTGCGGTGCAAGCCATTGCCCCGAACGTGGCGGCCTGGGAAGACGCGGGCGAACTCCCTCGCTCGCTGCACCGCCACGCCGCTGAGGTGGGCCTGCTGGGCCTGGGCTACCCCGAGCACCTCGGCGGCACGCCCGCGCCCTGGAGCGCGCGCAACGCCATGTCGCGAACCCTGGCAAGGTATGGCGGCAGTGGTGGCGTGATGGCCAGCCTGTTCACCCACAACATCGGTCTGCCGCCCGTGATGGCGCACGGCACGCCCGAGCTGCAGCAGGAAGTGATCCCGCCCGTGCTGCAAGGCGAGAAGATCGCGGCCTTGGGCATCACGGAGCCTGGCGGTGGCTCCGACGTGGCGGCCCTGCGCACCACCGCGCGACTGGACGGCAGCGACTACGTTATCGACGGCGAGAAGGTGTTCATCACCTCCGGCATGCGCTGCGACTGGATCACCCTCGCCGTGCGCACCGATGCGCAGAGCAAAGGCGCCAGCGGCATCTCCATGATCGTGGTGCCCTGCGACGCGCCCGGCATCTCACGAACACGGCTGGAGAAAATGGGCTGGCTGTGCTCGGACACCGCGCACCTGCGCTTCGACAGCGTGCGCGTGCCCGTGCGCTACCGCCTCGGCGCCGAGGGCGCGGGCTTTCGCATGATCATGGGCAACTTCAACGGCGAGCGCCTGGCCATGTCCGCCATGGCGCTCGGCTTTGCCGAGGCCTGCCACGACGAGGCCCTGGCCTGGGCTCGGCAGCGCAGCACCTTTGGTGCCGCGCTGATCGAGCGACAGGTGATCCGGCACAAGTTGATGGACATGCAGATGCGCATCCGCTCCACCGAAGCCTGGCTGGACGCCCTGGGCGCGCGCGTGGATGCGGGCGACGACGGGGCCGACTGGGTGGCGAATGTGTGCCTGCTCAAGAACCACGCCACGCAGACCATGCAGTTCTGCGCCGATGCCGCCGTGCAGATTCTCGGCGGCATGGGCTACATGCGCGGCACCGTGAGCGAGCGCGTGTACCGTGAAGTGAAGGTCATGATGATCGGCGGCGGCGCCGAAGAAATCATGAAGGAACTGGCCGCACGACAATGGGGACTATGAGCAAACACACCGCCGCTACCGACACACCGATCGAATTCGAGCCCGAGTTCATCGCCGTGCTCAAGGACCTGTTTGAAGAAAAGATCGTTTTCAACAAGGTGTTGGGCCTGAAGATCCTGGACATCCGGCCTGAGCGCGTGACCGCGCGCATCGACATGAAGCCCGACCTGATCGGCCACTACCAGCACGGCCGCGTGCACGGCGGCGTGGTCAGTGCTTGCCTGGATGCCATGGGCGGCCTGGCCTGCGTGGCTGCCAACGGCGCGCGCCACATGAACGAAGACCCTTTGCAGCGGCTGCAACGCTTCAGCAAGCTCGGCACCATCGACCTGCGCATCGACTACCTGCGGCCCTGCGTGGGTGAGTACTTCAAGCTGAGCGCCGAGGTGCTGCGGCTGGGGTCAAGGGTGGCGAACACGCGGATGGCGTTTGAGGGGGCGGATGGGAAGCTGCTTTGTGTGGGGGCTGGGGCTTATATCGTGTCTTGAGATCCTGCCTCAGACCGGGTGGTCGTCGTTAGCTGCCGCGGAATACGACTTCGCGGTGAAAGCTCAAGAACGGTTGATGCTGCTCATGCAGTTTTACCCGCATGCTCGCAAAGATACCGAGTTTGTTCGGTTCGGTCAAAAGCGGTGACACAACAATGGGGCCTTCGTGGGTGAACGTGATCAACCCCGCATCAAATGCTCTGTCTAGATTGGGCGTCAGCAAAAGCCCATTGAAGGGATTCAACCTCTCGGCGTTGTTGCAGGAGCGCCAGGGTTTGATGTGCGAAGCCAGCAGCAGATTGGTGTCGCTGAAACCGGTCACCGCACAAGCTTCCCAGTGCAGCAACAGCTTTTGACGAAACAGGCCTTGACCGATTCGAGCTTTCACCAGGCTCACACGCTCTGTGGCATTGAGATGAGGATCTGCAAGTATTGTGTCGATGTCTTCTTCTAGGTCATTGGCGTAACCCTCAGAGAGATATTCAGTGAACTTGGCCAATGCGCTGCTGTACATGTGGTGGCCGCGTGAGTTTCGCTGTTTGAATATTTCAAGACCCTCGATCTGTCGGGCGACCTCTAGGAATGCAGTCTTGCTACGGAGTGCAGTTAGTGGTCCCGCTGTTAGCTTGTGCTCCATCGCCCAATCTGAGAGCGATCCTTGGATCGCTCCAGCGTATTTAGCGACTGAAGATTCACTAAGGCCGCGATGGCGCATCCAGTCAATGAAGTTCACTGGGCTGTCTCCTAAGTCCTTCTTTTGCAGGAACTTAGCATACCCACTGGGGTATGTTGGAGCCATCGACTTCAAGACGCTGCGTCGCCCTAGGGATCCGAGTTGGATGCCGATGTTGAGCGTGTCCGTCGCAGGGAAAGTCGACCGGGCGCCCTGAAATAGTGCGACAAATGAACCTTCCGCGCCAGCCGCGGTCGGACCCGGTTACAAGCAGTTGCGAATGGCTATCATCTGTCGTCCGCCTCCGCGCACAAGTCAGCCAGCGTCGGCGCCGCCAGAGAGGCGGGCGCCTGTACAGCCAGTCAGCCCGCTCCCGGTCAGCCTCTCCGCTCCCGTCTTCTTTCTTCTTTGGTCTCCATGTCAGAACCTGACCTCCTTCCCGTCGCGCGTTCTCCTCGTTTGTCCTGGCCGCGTCGCCTGTTGTGGCTGGCCCTGCTGTTGGGTATCGCCGCGCTGGCCTGGTTGTTCCTGCTGCGCCCGCCGCCGCAACCGCCTGCCGCGCCAAGCGCCTGGCGCGGCCCGGTGGCGGTGCGGGTGGAATCCGCGCGCACGGAAGACTTCACGGTGCAGGCCCGCGCCGTCGGCACCGTGTCGCCGTACAACACGGTGACGGTGCGCAGCCGGGTGGACGGCCAGCTGGCGCGCGTGCTGGTGCGCGAAGGACAAAAGGTGGCGCGGGGCCAGCTGCTAGCCGAGATCGATCCCGAGCCATTGCGCGTGGCGCTGGCCCAGGCGCAGGGCCAGCAGCAGCAGAACCTGGCCCAGCTGCGCAACGCCGAGAGCGAGCTGGCGCGCTATGAGGGTCTTTTCAAGCGCGACGCTGTCGCCCGCCAGGTGCTGGACCGCCAGGCTGCGCTGGTGCAGCAGCTGCGCGGCACGCTCAAGTCCGACGAGGCGCAGGTGGACAACGCCAGGCTGCAGCTCTCCTACACGCGCATCGTGGCGCCCATCGCGGGCCGCATCGGCCTGCGCCGGGTGGACGCGGGCAACCTGCTGTCGGCCAACGACGCGAACGGCCTGTTCACGCTGACGCAGACACAGCCGGTGTCGGTGGTGTTCAGCGTGCCCGAGCCGCAGGTGGCCGAGGTGCGCGCTGCGCACGACGGCAAGACTCCGCCACCCGCCGAGGCGTGGGACCGCGACAACCTTACCCGCCTGGCCCAGGGACGGCTGGACACGCTGGACAACCAGATCGACGCGGCCACGGGCACGCTGCGGCTCAAGGCACGGTTCGAGAACGCGGACGATGCGCTGTTTCCCAACCAGTTCGTGAACGTGCGCTTGGCGCTGCGCCAGCTGCCCGGCGCGGTGACGATCCCCACGGACGCGGTGCAGCACGGCTCGCGCGGCAGCTATGTGTATGTGATCGCCGACAACAAGGCCCAGGTGCGCGACCTCACGCTCGGCCCCGCGAGTGGTGGTCGCACCGTGGTGCTCAAGGGCCTGGTCAGTGGAGAGCCGGTGGTGCTCGAAGGCCTGGACCGGCTGGAGAACGGCCGAGCGGTGAACGTGGTGCAGGCAGCGGCACTGCCCGCAGGCTCGCCGCTGGCACAGGAAACCGATCAGGCGGCTCCGGCCACCCCGGCGCGCTGACAGGGCCGACGCCATGTCAGCCGCCGCTTCTCTTTCGCTCTCCCGCCCCTTCATCCTGCGGCCGGTAGCGACTTCGCTGCTGATGCTGGCGGTGCTGATCGCCGGCCTGCTGGCCTGGCGCCAGCTCCCGGTGTCGGCGCTGCCCCAGGTGGATTACCCGGTGATCCAGGTGTTCACCTTCCAGCCGGGTGCCAGCCCGGATGTGACGGCACGCACCGTTACCGCGCCGCTGGAGCGCCGGCTCGGCCAGATCCCGGGGTTGTCGCAGATGTCGTCCACCAGCTCGGGTGGTGCGTCGGTGATCACCATGAAGTTCGCCCTGGAGGTGGACCTGGGCGTGGCCGAGCAGGACGTGCAGGCCGCGCTGCAGAGCGCCAACAGCTTGTTGCCGTCGGACCTCCCCGCGCCGCCGATCTACCGCAAGGTGAACCCGGCCGACGTGCCCATCCTCACGCTGGCCATCACTTCTGACACCCTGGCAATGCCACGCGTGGTGGACATGGTGGACACGCGCATGGCGGGGCAGTTGTCGCGCCTGCCGGGGGTGGGGCTGGTGAGCCTGGCGGGCGGGCAGCGGCCGGCCATTCGCGTGCAGGCCAACAGCCGCGCACTGGCCGCCAATGGGCTCACGCTGGAAGAGCTTCGCACGGCGATTGCGGCGGCCAACAACAACCAGCCCAAGGGCAGCTTCGACGGCGCGCTGCGCAGCACCATGCTGGACGCGAACGACCAGCTGCGCTCGGCCGCCGAGTACCAGCGCCTCATCGTCGCCTGGCGCGATGGCGCGCCGCTGCGCCTGGCCGACGTGGCCAAGGTGGAGGAGGGCGCGGAAGATCGCTTCCTTGCGGCCTGGGCCGGCATGGCCTGTGCCGAGGGGCAGACCGGTAGCTGCGGCCTCGCGCCCGCCGTGCTGCTGAACATCCAGCGCCAGCCGGGCGCCAATGTGATCGCGGTGGCCGACCAGGTGCGCGCGCTGATGCCGCAGCTCACGGCCACGCTGCCGGCCAACGTGAAGGTGCAGGTGGTGTCGGACCGCACCGAGAGCATCCGCGCTTCGGTGCGCGATGTGCAGAAGGAGCTGCTGTTTGCCATCGCGCTGGTGGTGCTGGTCACCTTCGTTTTTCTGCGCACGCTGCCGGCCACGCTCATCCCCAGTGTGGCGGTGCCGCTCTCGCTCGTCGGCACCTTTGCGGCCATGCTGTTACTGGGTTATTCGCTGAACAACCTGAGCCTGATGGCGCTGACGATCGCCACCGGCTTCGTGGTGGACGACGCGATCGTGATGCTGGAGAACATTGCGCGCCACCGCGAGGAAGGCGCGGGCCCGATGGAGGCCGCGCTCAAGGGCGCGAGCGAGATCGGCTTCACGCTGGTTTCTCTCACCGTCTCGCTGGTGGCGGTGTTGATTCCGCTGTTGTTCATGGCCGATGTGGTGGGCCGCCTGTTCCATGAATTTGCGGTCACGCTGGCGGTGGCCATCGCGATCTCGCTGGTGGTCTCGCTCACACTCACGCCCATGATGGCCGCGCGCATGCTCAAGCAAGCACCCGCTCACAGCGAAGGCCGGCGCGACTGGCTCAGCGGCACCATCGAACGCTATGGGCGCGGGTTGGACTGGGTGCTGGCTCGCCAGCCGCTGGCGCTGTTGGCCATGGCCGCCACGCTGGTGCTCACGGCGCTGCTCTACCTGGCCGTGCCCAAAGGCTTTTTTCCAGTGCAGGACGCGGGCGCGATTCAGGTGGTGACGGAGGCACCGCAGAGCGTGTCCTTCGGCGCCATGGCCGAGCGACAGCAGGCGCTGGCCCAGGCATTGCTGTCCGAGCCGCCGGTTCAGAGCGTTTCGTCTTTCATCGGTGTGGATGGGAGCAACGCCACGCTCAACAGCGGGCGCATGTTGCTCACGCTGGCGCCGCACGCGCAGCGCTCGGCATCGGCGAGCGAAGTGATCGAGCGCCTGCGCGAACGCGCGCGCGATGTGGGCGGCATCGAAGCCTGGTTCCAGCCGGTGCAGGAACTGAGCCTGGAGGATCGAATCAGCCGAACGCAGTACCAGTTCACACTGAGTTCACCCGACAGCGCGCTGCTGGGCGAATGGACCGCCCGTTTGCTGGCCGCACTGAAAGAACAGCCGGCCCTGGCCGATGTGGCGAGCAACCTGCAGCGCGAGGGCTTGCAGGCCTACCTGGAGATCGACCGCGACGCAGCGGCCCGCTTGGGCCTTCGCATGGGTGACATTGCGTTGGCGCTGCAGAGCGCCTTCGGCCAGCGGCAGGTGAGCACCCTGTTCACGCACGCCAGCCAATACCGCGTGGTGCTGGAGAGCGACGACGCGAAGCAGGGCGGCCTGCAGGCGCTGGAAGGGGTGTACGTGCAGCCGGTCGGCGGTGCGGCTGGTGCCAAGCCGGTGCCACTGTCGGCCGTGGCACGCGCGGTGGAGCGGCGTGCGCCGCTTGCCATCGACCACCAGGGCCAGTTTCCGGCGGTCACGCTGTCCTTCAACCTCGAGCCCGGCCATTCGCTGGGCGAGGCCGTGGCCGCCATCGAGGCGGTGCAGGAAGAGATCGGGTTGCCCATCGCCGTGGAGCTGGCCTTCCAGGGCGCGGCCGAGGCGTTCCGCAATTCGCAGGCGAACACGCTGTGGCTGATCCTGGCTGCCGTGGTGGTGATGTACCTGGTGCTGGGCATGCTGTACGAGAGTGCGGTGCACCCACTCACCATTCTTTCCACGCTGCCTTCGGCCACGGTGGGGGCATTGGCCGCGCTGCTGCTGGCGGGGCGGCCGCTGGATCTGATCGCGGTGATCGGCATCGTGCTGCTGATCGGCCTGGTAAAAAAGAACGGGATCATGATGGTGGACTTCGCGCTCGACGCGCAGCGCCGCCTGGGTCTGTCTCCGCGCGAGGCGATCCATCGCGCGGCGCTGCTGCGCTTCCGCCCCATCCTCATGACCACGCTGGCCGCGCTGTTCGGCGCCATCCCGCTCATGCTGGCCAGCGGTTCGGGCGCCGAGCTGCGCCAGCCGCTGGGCATTGTGATGGTGGGTGGGCTGATCGTGAGCCAGGTGCTCACGCTGTTCACCACGCCGGTTGTCTATCTGGCATTTGACCGCCTGGCACGCCGGCGCGAAGCCCTTACCGCCGCGCCATGAACGTGCTGGCCCGCTTCTTCATCCGCCGACCCGTTGGCAGCGGGATGCTGGCCGTCAGCATCGTGCTGATCGGATTGCTCGCGTGGCGCCTGCTACCGGTGTCGCCGCTGCCGCGCGTGGATTTCCCGGTGATCCAGGTGCGGGCCAGCCTGCCGGGTGCGAGCCCCGAGAGCATGGCCTCCACCGTGGCCGCGCCGCTGGAGCGCGCGCTGGGCAGCATTGCGGGCGTGGCCAGCATTCGCTCCAGCAGCAACCAGGGCAGCACCAGCGTCACGCTGCAGTTCAACCTGGACCGCGACATCGATGAAGCCGCGCGCGAGGTGCAGGCTGCCATCAACGCCTCGCGTGGCCAGCTGCCATCGGGCATGACGGGCAACCCGAGCTACGTGAAGGTAAACCCCTCGCAGGCGCCCATCATGGCGCTGGCGCTGTCTTCGCCTCGGTTGCCGTCGTCGGCGCTGTACGACAACGCCTCCACCGTGCTGGCGCAGAAGCTCGCGCAGATCGTGGGCGTGGGCGAGGTCACGGTGGACGGTTCTTCGTTGCCGGCCGTGCGAGTGCAAGCGAAGCCCGAGGCGTTGGCGCATCGGGGCATGTCACTGGACGAGGTGCGGCAGGCCATCACCCAGGCCAACGCATGGCGGCCACTGGGCCAGACCGAACAAGGTGGCCAGCGCTGGCAGATCACGCTGCCAGCGCCACTGCGCACGGCGGCGGATTTTTCGCAACTGGTGGTGCGCAATGAGGGTGGCGTGCTGGTGCGCCTTTCCGATGTGGCCGAGGTGAGCGATTCGGTGGAGAACCGCTACACCGCCGGCTACCACAACGACCGTCCCGCCGTGGTGCTGCTGGTGAGCCGGCGCGCGGGCGCCAACATCGTGCAGACCATCGACGCCATTCACGCCGAGATGCCGCAGCTGCGCGCACTGCTGCCGGCCGACACCGAGCTGCGCGTGGTGATGGACCGCTCGCCCGGCATCCGAGCCACGTTGCGCGAGGCGCAGTTCACGCTGGTGCTCTCGTGCGTGCTGGTCATGGCGGTGGTGTGGGCGTTTCTCGGCAGCTGGCGCACGGCGCTGATTCCGGCGCTGGCCTTGCCGGTGTCGCTGATCGGCGCGTTCGCGGTGATGTGGTGGCAGGGCTTTTCACTCAACAATCTGTCGCTCATGGCCTTGATCGTGGCCGCCGGCCTGGTGGTCGATGACGCCATCGTGGTGCTGGAAAACGTCCAGCGCCACATCGAGCGCTCACGCGCCGTGCAGGCCGCCCGGGGGCAGCGCGAGGTCGGGCGGCGCACTGTCTGGCGCGCGGCGTTCACCGGTGCGGGCGAGGTCGGCTTCACGCTGCTGGCGATGAACCTCGCGCTCATCGTGGTGTTCATCTCCATCCTGTTCATGGGCGGGGTGGTGGAGCGGCTGTTCCGCGAGTTCTCCATCACGCTGGTGGCGGCCATGCTGATCTCGCTGGCGGTCTCGGTCACGCTCACGCCGGCGCTGTGCGCGCACGGCCTGCCGGCGGGTCAACCCACCAGGCCTCCCGGTTGGCTTGCGCGAGGCATCGCCAGCCTGCTGGCCGATGTGCAGGCCGGTTATGCGCGCAGCCTGGCCTTCTCATTGCGCCACCGCGTGCTGGTCTTGCTGTTGCTGGCCGGCACCGTGGCGCTCAATGTGTGGCTTTACATCGCCATTCCCAAAGGCATGCTGCCGCAACAGGACACCGGTCAGCTCGGTGGTTTCGTGCGCGGTGACGATGGCTTTTCATTCCAGGGCATGCAGCCCAAGGTGGAGGCCTACCGCCGCCTGCTGGTGGCCGACCCGGCCGTGGCCGACGTCACGGGTGTGAGCGGCGGGCGCACGGGCACGAGCAACTCGTGGTTCCGCATCCGCTTGAAGCCGCTTGCCGAACGCGGCGAGCCGGCCTCTGCCGTGGTCGCGCGCCTGCGCGCTGGCGCGCCGCAGATCGCCGGCGGCGTGCTGTTCGTGAACGTGGACCAGGACATCCGCCTTTCCAGCGGCGGTGGCGACAACGAGTACCTGTTCGTCATGCGCTCCGATTCATTGCAAGACTTGCGTGGCTGGACCAAGCCCGTCGGCGAGGCGCTGCGCGCGCTGCCCGAGTTGACCGACGTGGACTTCGGTGCCGGCGAGGACGCGCAGCAGGTTGTGTTGAACGTCGACCGCGAGGCCGCGCGTCGTCTGGGAGTGCGCATGGACACGGTGACGACGGCATTGAACAACGCGTTCTCGCAGCGGCAGGTGGCCACGCTGTACGACCCGCTGAACCAGTACCGAGTGGTGATGGAGGCCGACCCGCGCGGCAACAGCGAACCCTCCGCGCTGGAGCAGGTCCAACTGCTCAACGACGCAGGCGAGCGCGTGCCGCTCAGCGCCATTGCCACCTGGCGCTACGGCCTCACGCGCGATCGCGTGCAGCACGATGCGCAGTTCGCCTCCACCGGCATCAGCTACGCGCTGGCGCCCGGTGTGAGCCTGCAGCAGGCGCAGCAGGCCATCGACCGCGCCGTCAACGGCCTTCTGCTGCCCACCAGCATCTCCACCGGTGAACGAGCAGGCGATCCGAACAGCCTGCAGGCCACCCTCAAGCGCCAGCCCTGGCTGATCCTGGCCGTGCTGGTCACGGTGTACCTGGTGCTCGGCATGCTGTACGAGAGCACGCTGCACCCCCTCACCATCCTCTCCACGCTGCCCTCGGCGGGCGTGGGCGCGCTGCTGGCGTTGCGCATCTCGGACACCGAGTTCAGCCTGATCGCGCTGCTCGGCCTGTTCCTGCTGATCGGCGTGGTGATGAAGAACGCGATCCTGATGATCGACTTCGCACTTGCTGCGCAGCGCACGCGGGGCCTTGCACCGCAAGAAGCCATCCACGAAGCCGCGCTGCGCCGACTGCGCCCCATCCTCATGACCAACCTGGCCGCGCTGCTGGGCGCGGTGCCGCTGGTGCTGGGCCTGGGCGAAGGCTCGGAGTTGCGTCGTCCGCTGGGCATCGCCATCATCGGCGGCCTGGCCGTGAGCCAGCTGTTGACGCTTTACACCACGCCCGTGGTCTACCTCGCATTGGAGCGCCTGCGTCGGCGCGTGCTGCGCCAAAACCCGGTTGCCCAGACCGCCTGAATCCATGTCTTCTTTCTTGCTTCAACCCCGTTTGGCGCTCGCGGCGCTGCCACTGCTGCTCGTGGCTTGCGCCACCGGCAACGGCTACCGCGCGCCGGAGATCGCGCTGCCCGCCAGCTTCCAGCATGCCAGAGCCACGCCTGCGGCCGCAGCGATCCAGCTGGACTGGTGGAACGTGTACGCCGACCCCGAGCTCGACCGGCTGCTGCGCCGCGTGGGCGAAGCCAACGCCGAGCTGGCTCAGGCGGAAGCCCGCTGGCGCCAGGCGCTGGCGCAGGTGGATGCCGCGCGTGCGCTGGCGCTGCCGCAAGTCGGCGCAGGCGCATCCGCCACGCGCAGCGGTGGCAGCGCGGCGGCTGGCGCCAACGCTGGCACGCGCCAGCTGTACGCGGCGGGCGTGGACCTGTCCTGGTCGCCCGACGTCTGGGGCCGGGTCGCGCTCTCGCGGCAAGCCGCCACGGCCGGCGCCGAAGCGCAGGCAGCGCTTGTGGATGCCGCCCGTCTGGCATTGCAGCTGGCGGCGGCCCAGGGCTATGTGCGGCTGCGTGCACTGGACGCACAACTTGCGTTGCAGGCCCAGGCGGACGTAGCTTATGCACGCTCGCTGCAGGTCACGCAACTCCAATATGAAGCTGGCCTGGTGGCGCGCGCCGACGTGATCCAGGCCGAGACGCAACTGCAATCGCTGCGCACACAGGTGTTCATCATCACCCGCCAGCGTGCACTGGAAGCCAACGCACTGGCATTGCTTGCGGGCGCCACGCCCACGGAGTACCCGATCGCTGTGCGCGACAGTGCCTTGCCCGCCGTGCCGGCAGTGCCAGCCGCGCTGCCTGGTGAACTGCTTCGGCGCCGCCCCGACCTGGCCGCTGCCGAGCGCGCACTCGCCGCTGCCCATGCGCGGCTGGGCGTGGCGCAACGCGCCTGGCTGCCTGATTTGACTCTGTCGGCCAGCGGAACGCTGCAGGCCTCAAGCCTGGCCCGTCTGCTGGATGCCCCCGCGCGCGTCTGGTCGCTTGGCCCGCAACTCGCGGCAACGCTGTTCGATGGAGGTGCGCGCCGCGCCGACGAAGCCACCTTCCTCGCCGCGTACGACGAACAGGCCGCCGCCTGGCGCGGGGGCGTGCTCTTGGCCGTGCGAGAGACCGAAGATGCGCTGGCGCAACTGGCGACGTTGGCCGAGCAGGAACTACAGCAGCAGCAACTCGTGTCGCTGGCGAACGAAAACGAGCGCGTGGTGGGCTACCGCTACGAAGCCGGCGAGATCAGTTTCCTGGAAGTGGCGACCGCGCAGAACCTGGCGCTGTCGGCGCGCCGCGCCGCACTCGACGTACAGGCCGATCGACTGGCCGCCAGCATGGCGCTGGTGGCCGCCCTGGGCGGCGGGTGGCAGGCAACGCGCTGAGTCGGTCAGATCGGAACGTTGGCCACCATGTGGCGGGCGGCGTCCGAGGCTTTGACGCTCCGCACCAACGCATTTTCGATCGCGCGCAGTTGTGATTCCAGATCGGTTTCCACCAACCCCATGGCGCTTCTCAGCACGAACGTGCCCGGCTTGAGTCGCGAGTCCCGCTCCACGGTGAGCGATTGCAGCCCGGGGGTGTCGCGCAGCAGCGCCGGAACGGCTGCGCAGAGGGCATCGTGGTGGCTCGGATGCACATGCAATGTGGCCTGTGTTTGCTGGCGAAGGGCCTTGAGTGCCTTGCCGACGGCCAGAGTAGCGCGCTCGTGGTCGTTGTACTGGGAAAAGATCGACCGCACTGCATTGATGACCACGCTCACCAATTCCGATTCGACTTCCGTCATGTAGGCGTCCCGGCTCGCAATGGCTTGCAGCATCAGTCGGGATTTCTCCTGTGCGGCGGCTTCAACACCTTCCTGGCGAATGCGCTCGGCCTGATCGTTCGCTTGTTGGAGTGCGGCTTCCAGCAAGGACGAGGCCTCGGTTTTCGCATCCGCCAGAACCTGTGTGGCCTGACGGAAGTGACGTGCGTCCTCACGGCGAATGATTTTTCCCGAACTCATGGCGTGGCTCCGATGCCATCAAAGGCGCTGGCGAGCACCGGCTCCACCTCGCGCAGCACCCGTTGAAGGAGTGCACCGCTCGGCGGGTCGACAAAAGAGGGGGGGAGGCAGCCTGGACTGATCTCATGCAGTCGGGCAGACAGTCGAGCGCGGAGGTGGGGGTGTTCACAGTTCGTGCTGTGGCAGAAGGCTTGCAAGGCGGCCATGCCCGTTTCGTGCACGGCCGCGCTCACGCGTCCCGGGTCGCTGAATGCAGCTGGCGTCACCGAGAGTGTGCCAATCAATGGTGCTTTCAACATGCCGAAGTGGTAGAGCTCGTGGCCGAGCTGTTCACGGAAGGCTGCGATGCGTCGACCCTCCAGCACGTGGCGCAGCTGGGGCGCAGCCCCAAGCATGCCCACATGGTCAGCGAATCGACGCAGGCGCGATACACGCATGACCAGCAAGGTCCAGAGCAAGACATGGGCGTGCCCGGAAGCCGGCACGGCGGGCTCCGGATATTCAGGACCGTCGCCATCCCTCAGAAGAGCGCGAGCCCGCGCGCTGAGGGAGTTTGCGTTGATGCCGGTGAGTGAGGAGAAGTCAACAGATGACATGGACCGGTTGCGTTCAAAGCCCGGGATTGGTTTGGAGCTTGAGTGGGAGTGGGTTTGCCAAGGTTCATCTCGGTGAAAACCCCCGCCGAAAGGTCGAGGGTCATCCGAACTTTCTTTTCAACCACCGGCACTTAGCTCTGCAACCACACCTGCTCCCTCCATGCGCTCCCCCAGTTTCCTCCCTTCCATTCAGCGCACGGTGACCGCTTCAATGCCGGCGTTGCTGCCACCTGACTTGGCTCAGTCGCTGGCGGAGGTGGGGTTTCTTGCAATCGATCAGAAGGATTGGTCGCGGGCACACCAGATTTTTTCGGTGCTGATGGCATTTCGGCCCCAGAGCGAATTCCCCTATGTGGGATTGACCCTCATCGATTTGCTGCAGTGCCATTGGGAAATCCACAGAACATCATCAAGGTTCGAAGGAGATTCATCGTGAATGAAAGTGTTTATTCCTCTGCGACCAAGACATCGCAAGGACTTTCCAGCAATGTGGCGGTCTCCGATCGCCCCGTTGAACACGTCCCCATGGGGGCCCTCGCCCCGGGTGCATTGCAAGCGGCAGCGCCCCTCGTGTCCGCAGGCGTTGATCCGATCGTTGTCAAGCCTTCGCTCTCGCCTGCACGCGTTGAGAGCTTCAATTCTTTAGCCGATGTGGTTGAGCTTGACTCTCTCGACATCAGGAACTTGAATCACAAGCTGTCCATGGTGTCCACAGAGATGGCGGCCATGTTCAATGAGGTCATCGATCTCATCTCGATGATTTACCAGGGTAACCGGGTGCTGCTGGCCCAGCAGGCAGAGGCTGTGCAAAAGGCCGCGAAAGCGGCAATCGACCAAGCTACCGAGGCGGCCAAGGCGGGCGTCATTGGGAAGATCTTTGGCTGGATCGGAAGGATTTTCTCAATCATCTTCCTGACGCTCGCGAGCGTGGCATTGAGCGCTACTTCGCCGGTGCTGGCCTTGCTGACCATCACGGCACTCGTGCTGACAGTGATGGACCTTTGTAGTGCTGTTTGTCAGGAAGTTGGTGGTCCCGATATCAGCTACGCCGGATTGATGGCAATGGTGGCGCAGGCCTGTGGCGCGACGCAGCAGACGGGGGACGCCATCCGCCAATGGCTGGGCCTCAGCGTCCAAGTGGTGACGATCGTGATCGGAGTCATTGGTGGTGGAGCGGCGGCGAGCAAGATGGCCGAACTTCTGGGTAAAGCATTGATCGCCGTTGTGGACCTTCTTTCTGGCGTCACTGCGGTTGGCGCGGGGGGCTCGAGCATTTACACGGGTGCCGAAAAGTACAAGCTGGCGCTGGCCGAAATCGAAGAAATGAAAGTCAATGCCTATCACGAGCGACTGTCTCAAGTTGTGAAGCAATGGGGTGACGATCTGTTGGCCTTCATGCAATGGCTGGATGACTTCATCAAGCAGCGCTATGCCATGGTGAGCCAACAGCAAGAGAGCAACAAGCAGCTTTTGGAATCTTGATCAGTCTAGAAGGAGTCATCATGAACACACAATTGCCCACATTGGGTGCGCAGCCACTCAAGTCATCGGAGGTTCCGTTTTCTTTGAGCAAAACGACGCCGTCCGCCTCCAAGTCTTTTTTTGATGTGTGGGAGATACCTGTGGAGCTACCCATGCGAACGGGCCGTTTCGCGATGTACTGGCAGCTTTTCTCAGACTGGCCGTCAAGGAACTGAGTGTGGCGCTGCTGCCTTGGATGTTGATCGTGATCGTCATCGGCATCCTGGGTGAGCTGTTGACCGCAGGCCCGGTTTTCGCGCCAGAGAAAATGACGTTCAACTTCAAGAAGCTTGACGTCGTTGCCAATGCCAAGAACATGTTTTCGGCACGCAACCTCATCGAGGCGTTGAAGTCGGTGGTGAAGGTGGTTGCCCTCACCGGCATCGTTTGGAAGCTGGTGCACGACAACCTGGGCACCGTCATGCTGCTGGCAGGTTCCGGGATCCAGCCCGTGACAATGGGTTTTGCCCTATTGATCAAGTCGTTGCTGCTGGCGACCGCTTTTGTCTTCACCGTCATTGCAGGTTTTGACGTGCTTGTTCAACGCAAGCTGTTCACCCGTCAGCAGATGATGACCAAAGACGAGGTCAAGCGCGAGCACAAGGAGTCCGATGGTGCGCCCGAGATCAAGGGCGAGCGGCGAAAGCTGCACCGTGAGATCGTTCAAGGTGGTGGCGGCAAGCGAAAACCTTCCGTTGTAGTGACCAATCCCACGCACCTCGCGGTGGCCCTGCTCTACGAGCATGGTGAGACGCCACTGCCCGTGGTGTTGGCCAAAGGGGCGGGCCTGCAGGCCCAGGCCATCATGAGGGAAGCACGCGCCGAGGGTGTTCCCATCGTCCAGCACATACCGCTTGCGCGGGCCCTTGTCGCTCAGGTGGAGGTGGACGAGCCCGTGCCCGAGCATCTGTTCGAGTTGGTCATCGACGTGCTGAAGGCGGTGAAGGAGATAGCACCCTCAGAACGTGCTCGAAGTTGAGGCTGGGCGCGATGCCTCACGCACGCCGCAGCGGTCTGACCCACCACCAAGCCAGGGCTACCAGCACCGCGAAACCTGTGTATGCGGCGACGAAAACCCACCAAGGCGCGTCCCAGTACAGCAGGCGTGAGAGCCAGTGCTCGATGAAGCTCTCTCCATAACTGGTTTGGCCGGCGGTGCGGCGCAGGGCTTGTTCCCACACGGTCAGAGGGCACAGTTGGCCCAGCCACGCCTGGACGGCGATGAAGACGATCAGGCCAAGGTGGCTGAGTCTCAGGCCGGCGTGGCGCACCCAGCGCCAACCGAGGACCCCGCCGATGAGCACCAGAGGCAACAGGCCGACCACGAAGACCACGATGCCCACATGCGCCGTGAGCATTGCGTCGGCCAGCAGGGCGGCGACGGTGGGGCCAGGGCTCAGGGTCAACATGGTCAGTCCATGGTACGGCGACCGCCTCTAGACGCAAAAAAACCGCCAGTGCATGAAGCGCTGGCGGTGTCGCGCATGGCCCGCCGAAGCAGGCGGCGCGGTATTCAATCCTTGGGGGACATGTATTCCGTGATGACCTTCCAGCGTCCATCCGTGATCTGCGACAGGCGTGTGGCGCTGCTGCCCAGGCGTTTGGTGGCCGTGAAGGTCATTTCGGCGCTGCCGAAGATGTCCGGCGGAATCTTCATCGTGTCCATGGCCTTGATGAAACTGTCCGTGGTCAGACTGGGGCCGGCCTTGGTGGCAGCGCGGATGAACGCGTCGATGGAGCCATAACCGTACACCGAGAACACGGTGGGCTCTTCGGTGAATTTGGTCTGGTACTTGTTGGCCCAGAAGCGCAACGGCTGCGAGGCAGAGTCCAGGTAAGGGTGTTGCACCGTCATGGCGGAGTAGAACCCGTTCATCGCTGGGCCACCGAGCTTGTGAATGAGATCGGTATAGGCGGCGCTGGAGCCGACAAAGGTGGGATTGAAGCCCAGCCGCTTTGCGGTGGCGATGCCACCGATGGTTTCTCGGATGATGGTGCCCATCACCACCAGGTCGCACTGCTCGGCCTGCAGCTTTTGCATTTGCGAGGCGAAGTCCGTGGCGCCCCGCTTGTAGGTGGTTTCGACCGCTAGCGTCATGCCGGCGGCCTTCAGGCCGTCTTCGGCGCCCCGCTTCACTTCCAGGCCGAACTCGTCGTCCTGGTACATCGCGCAAACCTTCTTGGCCCCCTTCTCCTTGGCGAGCAGGGGCGTCACGATTTTCATCTGGTCGTAGTACGTGGCGGCGAACGAGTACTTGAGCTTGTGGAAGGGGTCGTACATCTGGCGCGCGGCCGTGATAGGGTAGAAGTTCAGCACGTTCTTCTGGAACTGCACCGGCATCGCGGCCATGTTCTGCGCCGTGCCGATGTGGCCCACCATGGCGAAAATCTTGTCCTGGTTCACCAGCTTCTGCGCGGCCAGCACGGCGTTGCGCGGGTCGTACTTGGAATCTTCCACGAGCAGCTTGATCTTGCGGCCGTTGATGCCGCCCTGCTCATTGATTTCATCCACGCGCAGCAGCATGCCCATGCGCACCTGCTTGCCGAAACCTGCAATCGGTCCCGAGAGATCCTGGATTGAGCCGATCACGATTTCGTCCTTGCTCACGCCCTGTGTCTGGGCGAGGGCCGGGCCAGCGGCCAATGCCAGCATGGCCGCAGCAGTCAGTGTTGTTTTCATCGCTGATGTCTCCTGAAAGGGGTTGTTCACTCGAGGATGAGAGGCTCTTTCACAAGGGCGGTGGCACGGGCGAACCTTTTCTCGCGCCGCCGCTGATGCTCACTGATTCACGTAGTCCGAGGTGACCTTCCAGCGGCCGTCCTGGATCTGCGACAGGCGCATGGCCATGCTGCCGTAGCGCCGCTGTGGGCTGAAGCGGAGTTCCGGCGAACCGAAGATGTCGGTCGGCACCGTCAGGCTGTCCATGGTCTTGACGAAGCTGTCGGTGGTGAGGTTGGCGCCGGCGCGGCCGGCCGCGCGAGCGAAGATGTCGATGGCGTTGTAGCCGTAGACCGAGAAGACGTTGGGGTCTTCGTTGAACTTGGTCTTGAACTTGTTGGCCCAGAAGCGGATCGGCTGCGAACTCTCGTCCAGGTAGGGGTGCTGGGTGGTCATGGTGGCGTACAGGCCGTTCATGGCCGGGCCACCGAGCTTGTGGATGAGGTCGGTGTAGGCTGCCTGCGAACCAAAAAAGGTGGGGTTGAAATCGAGCTTGCGCGCGGTGGCGATGGTGCCGATGGTCTCTCGGATGATGGTGCCCAGCACGATGAAGTCGCAGCCGGACGACTTCATGCGCGCCACCTGCGAAGAGAAATCGGTGGCGCCGCGCTTGAACGAGGTCTTCTCGACCATCTGCATGTTGACGGCCTTGAGGCCTTCCTCCGCACCGCGAAGCACTTCCAGGCCGAACTCATCGTCCTGGTAGATCGCGCAGACCGCCTTGGGCTTCTTCTCCTGGACCATGCGGGGCAGGAAGGTGCGCATCTGCTCGTAGTAAGGACCGATGTTGGCGAACTTGAGCTTGTGGAAGGGCTCGTACATCTCGCGAGCGGCCGTCACGGGG
>Ga0247738_10000171_pt1 | contig 28650 bp, 21 predicted proteins | sample UWRJL013104B2_FD_180936 | JGI IMG/M metagenome (GOLD analysis project Ga0247738, IMG submission 180936) | Plant litter microbial communities from Arlington Agricultural Research Station in Wisconsin, United States - UWRJ-L013-104B-2 | ecosystem: Environmental > Terrestrial > Plant litter >...
GTTCACCCACAAGCTGGTGCAGTCAAAGAGCTCCTATGAGCATCCCCAGCCGCATGCCTGCTTCATCCAGTCGGTCAATGACGACCTCGTCAATGAAAACGGCATCATGGACCTGTGGGTGCGCGAAGCGCGCCTCTTCAAATACGGTTCGGGAACGGGCACCAATTTCTCGGCTCTTCGCGGCTCGGGCGAAAAGCTCTCCGGCGGCGGCAAGTCTTCCGGCCTGATGAGCTTCCTCAAGATCGGCGACCGCGCTGCAGGCGCCATCAAGTCGGGCGGCACCACGCGTCGCGCCGCCAAGATGGTGGTGATCGATATCGATCACCCCGATATCGAGGAATACATCAACTGGAAGGTCAAGGAAGAGCAGAAGGTGGCGGCACTCGTCACTGGTTCCAAGGTCGTTTCCAAGCACCTCAAGGCCATCATGAAGGCCGCCGTGAACTGCGAAGGTTCGGGCGATGACTGCTTCGACGTGGCCAAGAACCCTGCCCTCAAGCGCGAAGTGCGCGCCGCCAAGAAGGCGCTGGTGCCGGAGAACTACATCTTCCGCGTCATCCAGTTCGCCAAGCAGGGCTATACCGACCTCGAATTCCCTATCTACGACACCGATTGGGATAGCGAAGCCTATCTGACCGTTTCCGGCCAGAACTCGAACAATTCCGTTCGCGTCACCGACGCTTTCCTCAACGCCGTCGACAACGATGGCGACTGGAACCTGACGGCCCGCCAGAGCGGCAAGACCATCAAGACACTGAAGGCGCGCGACCTCTGGGAACAGATCGGTTACGCCGCCTGGGCCTCCGCCGATCCCGGCATCCAGTACCACACCACCATCAATGAGTGGCACACCTCCCCGGCCGCCGGCCCGATCAACGCCTCCAATCCGTGCTCGGAATATATGTTCCTCGACGACACGGCCTGCAATCTGGCGTCGGTCAATCTGCTGCCCTACCGCAATGCAGACTCGACCTTCGACACCGCCGCCTATGAGCACACCGTCCGTCTCTGGACCATTGTGCTCGAAGTCTCGGTGATGATGGCCCAGTTCCCCTCGCGCGCCATTGCCGAACGCTCCTACGAATACCGCACGCTCGGCATTGGCTACGCCAATATCGGTGGCCTGCTCATGACCTCCGGCATTCCCTATGACTCGGCCGAAGGCCGCGCCATTGCCGGCGCCATCACGGCCATCATGACCGGCGTGTCCTATGCCACCTCGGCCGAAATGGCCAAGGAGCTCGGCCCCTTCAAGGATTACAAGCGCAACTCCAAGCACATGCTGCGCGTCATCCGCAACCATCGCAACGCCGCCCACGGCAACAGCGATGGCTATGAAGGTCTCTCGATCAAGCCGGTCGCTCTCGACCACGCCAATATCAAGGATGCGGCCCTCAGCGAGCGCGCCAAGCTGGCCTGGGACAATGCCCTTGCCCTCGGCGAACAGCATGGCTATCGTAACGCCCAGGTTTCCGTTATCGCGCCCACCGGCACGATCGGCCTCGTCATGGACTGCGACACCACCGGCATCGAGCCCGATTTTGCTCTGGTGAAGTTCAAGAAGCTGGCCGGCGGCGGCTATTTCAAGATCATCAACCGCGCCGTGCCCCCCGCCCTGCGCACCCTTGGCTATTCCGAAGACCAGATCGCCGAGATGGAGGCCTATGCGGTCGGTCACGGCAATCTCAACCAGGCTCCCGGCATCAATCCGGCGACGCTGCGGACCAAGGGCTTTACCGACGACAAGATCGAAGCGCTGAACGCTGCGACGGCTTCCGCCTTCGATATCAAGTTCATCTTCAACCAGTGGACACTGGGCGCCGATTTCCTCAAGAGCCTCGGCGTCACCGACGAGCAGCTCAACGATTTCTCCTTCGACCTGCTGTCCTTCCTCGGCTTTGCCAAGAAGGATATCGAGGCTGCCAATATCCACGTCTGCGGTGCCATGACGCTTGAAGGCGCGCCGTTCCTCAAGCAAGAACACCTGCCCGTGTTCGATTGCGCCACCCCATGCGGCAAGATCGGCAAGCGCTATCTCTCGGTTGAATCGCACATCCTGATGATGGCGGCTGCCCAGCCCTTCATCTCCGGCGCGATCTCCAAGACGATCAACATGCCCAACGATGCGACCGTCGAGGACGCCAAGAACGCCTATATGCTGTCCTGGCGCCTGGCTCTCAAGGCCAACGCGCTCTATCGCGATGGCTCCAAGCTTTCCCAGCCGCTGAACTCATCGGTCCTGGCCGCCGCCGACGACGAAGAGGACGAAGACGCCCTCGAGAACGTCATCTCCATGACCGCTGACGCGCGCGTCCCGGCGATCGCCGAGAAGATCGTCGAGCGCATCATCGAGCGCGAAGTGGAAATCCGCACCCGCGAAAAAATGCCGGATCGTCGTAAGGGCTATACCCAGAAGGCCGTCGTTGGCGGTCATAAGGTCTATGTCCACACCGGCGAATATGCCGATGGACGCCTGGGCGAAATCTTCATCGACATGCACAAGGAAGGCGCTGCCTTCCGCGCCATGATGAACAATTTTGCCATCGCCATCTCGATCGGCCTGCAATATGGCGTGCCGCTGGATGAATATGTGGAGGCCTTCACCTTCACGCGCTTCGAGCCGGCCGGCATGGTCATGGGCAATGACCGGATCAAGAACGCGACCTCGATCCTCGACTATGTGTTCCGTGAACTTGCGGTCTCCTACCTCGACCGCGATGACCTGGCCCACGTCAATCCCGACAGCCCGACTTCGCTCGGCAAGGGCGTTGCCGAAGACCAGGGTGCGCGCAATGCGCCTCCGACGGCCCCGGTGCCCGCAGAGCGCTTTGTCTCCCGCGGCATGACGCGCGGCAAGACGGCCAATGCATCCCTGATGCTTGTCCCGACTGCCGAAGCCAGCCGCTACGCCCCGACCACATCGACCGGGACATCCACTGTGACGTCGATGCGCAGCGCCACGGCCCTCAAGATCGAACCAAGCCCGACCGCCCTCAACGTTGCCGAGCTCTCGCCCATCCCGGCTCCACCACCGTCGAAAGACACCGGCCTCCTCCGCGCCGAAGCTCAGATGAAGGGCTACACCGGCGACCAGTGCACGGAATGCCACAACTTCACGATGGTCCGAAACGGCACCTGCCTGAAGTGCGATACGTGCGGAACCACCACCGGGTGTAGTTGAGCAGGAAGCAATTTGGTGAATGTCAGAAAGTTCTGGTTGGTGTCAGGAAGTTTTGTTCTAGCGAACAACAATTCTCCTTTGTTCACTAGAATAGACATCCCGAGGAAGATTTTTCCAGATTTGGGATTTCCTGTCGACGCCAACTTGCCACGAGTTTCTCTCAATTGACTTGACGAGATAAGCCCTGGGAACCCGGGGCTTTTTCGTTCAGATGCCTAATGTCTGCAACGTAGCTTGGAGGGGCCGATTGGCGCCGTATTCCTGACGTGCGGGCTGCCATTGCGAATTCCCGAAAGCTGCCGGTCTGATATCCGGTTAGCAGCGTCTCGAATGGGGTGGTCAGCTGTCAGTCGGCCTTAAAGCTCTCGCCAGCCTCACGAAGCCTTTATCTTTGCCCTCGTGCCGGCAGACTGCGCTTTTGGGGTTCATCGGCACAAGAATATTGCTGCCTTACGAATTCACCGTGGACTACGTTGATCGCTCTTTCTTTATCTCGAGGCTTGCGACCGATGGACGGCCATTGGTCGAAGCCTATGTCGGCTAAGACCTCGTTGAGACGCTCCGTTTCGCGACCCGCAATGCCCGTGCTTCCTACGAACCATTGTTGCCCGTTGTTGACTTCACGTTGGGCGGCTTTGCAGTCACACTGGAAGTAGACTCCGGCAACCCAGGCGAAAAAGTCGTCCTGACACCAGGGGTACATGCAGAGCTCTTTGCTTCGGGTCTACTGATCCCAGACGGCCACCGCTTTTCGTTGGTCGATCTCACCTACGGCGAAAGCGTCATTTCCTTGCACGGGATTGACGTGGAAGAAGGTAAGTTCGAACACGGCACACTCGGTTACTCGCTCCTTAGCCGTTTCACGACGGTGTGGAATTATCAAACATCCACTCTCAAGCTGTTTGCGCAGCATACTTGAGCACATCAGTATCAAATGGCCGGTTTTGAGAAAGCGCAGTATGGCTCTTAGCGACCGAATGGGGGTCACCAGGAGACCTGCGTATTCGGGGTAGTTTTCGGACAGGCAGCTTTCAGATGACCGGTTGGGAAAGCGGACGTTACCGACTGATGATTTCTGTCTACCGTCAGTTGACGATTGCTAACACTCCCAGCTGTCAGATTTTCAATGGCTTTCGTTGGGGCCAACTTTAGGGCGAGCCTGGTACTCTTGAATCACCGGGGCCATGCAGCAAACGGCAACTACCGTGTCGCCACTCGTTGAACTACCCACTTATGGATCTCGCTGAACCACAGCACGCTGCTGGCAGAGGCAATACACACCAACCATTCTACCGCTGACAGAGGGACCGTGCCAAAGGCGGTGTTCAGCAGCTGCAAGTGCACCACGGCCACCTGGAGCGCCAGGGACAACCCGATCGCACCCCATAGCCATCGATTGGTGAACAGGTGCCGGAAGGCGCTCGTTGTTTCGGAGCGCGCATTTAAGCAGTTGAACAACTGGGCAAGGACCAACACTGTGAACCCTGCGGTCCGCGCTTGGTCAAGGCTATTTGACCCGGCGATCAGCCCTCCGGGCAGATAGAGATCAATCGTGAGCAGCGTGGCCAGAGCCATCACCAGTCCGATCTGGATCACTCCGCGCCACATGCGGGCATCGATGGCACGCTCGTCAGCCGCACGTGGCGAACGTGCCATGACGTCGTCCGTTTCAGGATCGATGCCCATTGCCAGCGCTGGGCCGGAGTCAGTGATCAAATTGATCCACAATATCTGTGTCGCCAGCAGGGGCAGCACCAGTTCTCCGTCGGAGGTATTGAGCCCGATTATGTTCGCTCCGACGACACCGAGGAATACCGTCAGCACCTCTCCCATGTTCGAGGAAAGCAGGTAGCGGAAAAATTTACGGATGTTGTCGAAGATGCCGCGCCCTTCGCGCACCGCCTCGACAATGGTGGCGAAGTTGTCGTCGGCAAGGATCATATCGGCAGCTTCTTTGGTCACCTCGGTGCCGGTGACGCCCATGGCCACACCTATATCCGCAGCCTTGAGCGCCGGAGCATCATTGACGCCGTCGCCGGTCATGGCCACGACGTTGCCTGCAGCTTGAAGGGTCTCGACTATGCGCATTTTGTGAGCCGGTGCGACCCTTGCATAGACAGAGGTGGTCCGAACGGCCTCCGCGAAAGCAGCGTCGTTCAGTACATCCAATTCGGCGCCGGTGAGTGCCCCCGCACCGTGTTCGACGATGCCCAGCTTGACGGCAATCCTTAACGCAGTGCGCGGATGGTCGCCCGTGATCATCATAACGCGGATTCCCGCGCGACGCGCGTCGGCGATTGCCACCGCCGCTTCCTCACGCGGTGGATCGATAATGCCCACGGTACCGACGTAGATAAGGTCGTTCTCCAGCGTCGTGCTGGGCTGTAGGTCCTCGTCAGCGGCCAAAGGTCGATAGGCTACCGCCAGGGTGCGCAGTGCCTCATCAGATAAACGCTCTACGTCGGATGTGGCCTGGTCACGACGACCGGTGTCGAATGGTACCACCTCCATGCCAACCCTGATGCGGGAACAATGGGACATCAGTACATCGGGTGCCCCCTTGGTGATGACGACGCGCTCTCCGTCATGCTCCAGGTCGCTTTCGATCGTCGACATCATCTTGCGGTCGGAACTAAACGGGATCTCACCAATGCGTTGAAACCGGCTCTGGCGCCGCTCTTCTATGCCTAGCTTCCGCTCGGCAACGAGGAATGCTGCTTCGGTAGGATCGCCCTGGATTTCCCAAGCACCGTCGTCCGATTGCCTAAGGCTTGCATTGCCAGCCAGGCTTCCGCCGCTCAGGACGACAATCTGCTCGGCACGGAGCGGGTCACGAAGCTCGGACCCGTCCTTGCCCTCCAAGCTACCAGTCGGTGCATAGCCGACCCCGGATACGCGGCTGCCCCCAGAGGCCGTCAGTATGCGTTCGATGGTCATTTCCGAGCGCGTCAGCGTACCTGTCTTGTCCGAGCAGATCACTGAGGTCGAGCCCAGCGTCTCCACCGAGGAGAGACTCTTGACCACGGCGTTGCGCCTGGCCATGCGCTGCACGCCAAGAGCCAGCACCAGAGACAGAATTGCCGGGAGTCCCTCCGGTACCGCAGCTACGGCGAGCGATACCCCCAGAAGCAGGACTGTGATGACGTCCGAAGCGTCCTTTATCTCGGACACCAGCAGCACTGTCGTGATAACTACAATGGCGATGCCGACAACGGCGATCCCGAGCATGCGACCGATCCGTGCCACCTCCTTCTGCAGCGGAGTGGGCTGCTCGACAGTGGCGTCGAGCATGGTGGCGATGGCACCCATTTCTGTCTGCATGCCAGTTGCTGTGACAATGGCGCGGCCTGTTCCCTGCACGACGGCCGTGCCCTTGAACACCATACAGAAGCGCTCGGCCAAGGGGGCGAGGTCAGTCAACGTGGCGGCGTCCTTAAGAACGGCTTCACTTTCCCCGGTGAGTGAGGCTTCCTGCACTCGAAGGCTTGTTGACAACAACAGCCTTGCATCGGCCCCGACCGCATCACCCTCTTCCAAAAGCAGAATGTCGCCAGGCACCAGTTCAGCGCTGGCGATGCGTTCTCGTTCGCCATCGCGTAGGACCGAAGAGGTAACGGCTGTCATCCGCGCCAAGGCCGCCACAGCATCTGCCGCTTTGGCTTCCTGTACGAAACCAAGAATTGCATTGGCTAGCACCAGCACAGTGATGGCCGTCGCTTCAATTGGCCAACCTTCTCGCCCTTCGATCCACCATGCCACAAGGGAAATGACGATGGCGCCCAGCAGCAGATAGACCAGAGGATCGTGGAACTGTGCCCATAGCCGCTGCCATGGTGACCTCGTTGAGGAGGCTCGAAGTTCATTGCGTCCGTATTCGGCCAGGCGCCGAGTTGCTTCCGGTCCGCTCAAGCCTCGCTCGGCGTCGGCCCCAAGGACCTTTGCGAGAGCCTTAGCGTCGAGCAATGATGGGTTGGTCTGTGGAGAGAGGGACATGTCGCTCACATCGGCACCTTTGTTGGAACTCGCCACGCTGTGCCAGTGGCGAACCGGCGACCAGCGAACGCCTCACTCGCATCTCTAACATCGCCGGAGAAAGTCGCTGCTGCGGCAGCGCAACCCTATTCCGGTCGATCCCGGGCGTTGCTCGTACAAAGTTAGTCCACACGCTGGTTTACCAAAACCTGGAGAGACGAGCGATGACGATTGGAGCCGTGGTTCAATTACCCGTACTGTGTTCGAGTCTCATGTTCGCCCTGCTCACCCGGATGGCGAGCCCGGACTGGCAGCGTTCTTCACCCATGTCACCGCGGATAACGGCGCTTTCGATTTCTGGTACCATCAAGGAGATCGGGGATGAGCGCCTCGTTGTAATGACGCAGATCCATCATCAGAAAACAGAGACCTTCTGGTCTGGTTCTTGTTCGAAGCCATCTCTGATAAATCCAAGAGCCAGTGTTCAATGAGGGTGTGGTCCCGCAAATTCCCCCTGAAGGATCGAGTACGCTTCCATGGCGATTATCTGTTCCTCGTCCGTGGGGATCACCAGGACTGCAACCTCGCTGTCGGGGGCTTCCATTCGGGTTGCGTGCCGGGCGTTTGCCGCGGTGTCCAATCTGACACCCAGCCATGCCAGATGATGGCAAACCGCTGCTCGGACCTTGTGCTGGTGCTCGCCTATACCTGCGGTGAAGACGATGGCGTCAAGTCCACCCAGCGTGTTGGCCATCGCCACCATTTCTCGGGAGATCCGGAAAGCGAAGAGATCTAAGGCTTCTGCCGCGGATGGCGCGGAGCTGTCCATGAGAGTACGGCTGTCCGCACTGATCCCCGAAACACCCAGGAGGCCGGAGCGGTGATAGAGCATATCCTCTACCGCCTCGATCGACATGCCGCGTTCCTTGATGAGATGGATCAGGACGCCTGGATCCAGCGCACCACAGCGCGTTCCCATGGGAATGCCGTCCAGGGTTGAAAAGCTCATCGTAGTATCGCAACTGATGCCGGCCTTCAGTCCGCAAAGGCTGGCGCCGCTGCCCAGATGCGCAACGACAACCCGGCCTTCTGCTTTATCCGGTGCAACTCGAAGGAGCTCTGCGGCCACGTACTTGTAGGAAAGGCCATGGAAGCCGTAGCGCTTGACGCCCTCGTCAAACAAGCCGCGTGGCAAGGCGAAGCGCCGCACAAGATCGCTCTGTGTGCGATGGAAAGCTGTGTCGAATGATGCCGATTGCGGCAAGTCGGATCGCAGGTGTCTGATCGCTTCCATCAAGCGAACACTCTGTGGCTGATGCAACGGCGCCAGTGGAATGAGTGATTTGATCTCCCGCAGGATTGCTTCGGTCACGATTTCCGGACCGGCGAACTGGTCGCCACCGTGCACGACCCGATGCCCGACCCCGACAATTCCCTCACCCGAGAAATGCTGCATCAGCCACGCGAGGGTCTCCTCGATGACATCTTGCAGCTCTTCCGTCAGTGCAGCCAGGAGGGGAACCTCGGCAGACCCGGTGCCGTCCATGATCCGCAGAACCAGAGGCGGACTTCGAAGGTCAATGACACCTTTGCCCATGCGGCGCGGGCCGTCTGCGTCGATGGCAAAAACGCCAAGCTTGATCGTTGACGAGCCCGGATTGAAGGTCAGGAGGATAGGGACTGGGGCGGTCATGGCGAGAGAATACCGGCGTTCCGCCGGGCAACCGCCAGTCGGGCGAGTGATACCGATGCGAGCCGGACCTTCAGCGAGTCTGACCTGCTGGTCAGAACGATGGGGACACGAGCCCCGACCACCAACCCTGCCGCATCGGCGGCGGCCAGGTAGATCAACTGCTTGGCGAGCATGTTGCCCGCTTCCAGGTCGGGCACGACCAGGATATCAGCCTTTCCCGCTACGGGCGATACGATCTCCTTTATCCGGGCTGCGTCCAGGCTGATTGCATTGTCGAACGCCAACGGACCGTCGACTTTCGCCCCCGTGATTTGGCCCCTAAGGGCCATGACGGTCAACGCTGCGGCATCGATGGTCGCCTGCATGGCAGGATTTATGGTTTCGACGGCGGCCAGGATTGCGACGAGCGGCTCTTCAACGCCGAGGAGATGCAGCAGGTCGATGGCATTTTGACAGATGTCACGCTTTTGCAGCAGGGTAGGAGCTATGTTGATCGCCGCATCGGTTATGATCAGGGGCTTGGGATAGGCTGGGACATCCACAACATAAACGTGGCTGATCCGGCGTTCTGTACGAAGCCCCGACTGCACCGCGATGACAGCGCCAAGCAATTCGTCCGTGTGCAGGCTGCCTTTTATCAGCGCTTGGACTTTTCCGGATGCTGCGAGGGTCCCTGCATGCTCAGCCGCGGCATGGCTATGCTCGGTCGCATCGAGCTGCAGTCCGGCTATCGAGAGGCCGGCCTGTTCGGCTGCAGCGTGGATTTTTTTCGACGGCCCCACCAGCACTGGGATGATCAGGCCCTGGTCCCGGGCTTCCAGTGCCGCCTGGATCGCCTCGGCGTTGCACGGATGGACGACGGCAGTCCGCATTGGCGGCAGACCACGCGCCTGTCGCAGAAACCGCTCGAACCGGCCAAGCCTTTCCGTGTCGTCAACAAGCCCTGCGCTGTCCCGCGGAAACAGAGATTCACCAGCTGGTATCATGGCCAAACCGCGAAATGCCGAGTGACGAGATTCAAGTCTGTTCACTCGCCCGGCCATGCGGCCAGACCCAGTCGAGGATCTCAGGCATGTCTACGCCGTGTTCACGCACGAAGTGGGCATGCTCGATCAGCTTGTGACGGAAATGCTGCTTGGCCTGCGTGGCACGAACGCTGAGCTCGGGCAAGCAGTCGAGTGCTGCAATGGCAAGATGGAACCGGTCGATTTGGTTCATCACCGCCATGTCGAACGGGGTTGTGGTGGTGCCTTGTTCCTGGAAGCCGTGTACGTGGATCTGGTCATGATTGGTGCGCTGATATGTCAGCCGGTGGATCATGTAAGGATAGCCGTGATAGGCAAATACCACGGGCCGATCACGCGTGAACAGGCTGTCGAAATCACGGTCGGACAACCCGTGAGGGTGCTGGGTCGCAGACTGCAGGGTCATCAGATCGACGACGTTGACCACACGGATGCGCAGCTCCGGCATCGCCTGCCGCAGCAAGTCGACCGCCGCTAGAGTCTCAAGGGTAGGTACATCCCCGGCGCAGCCCATGACGATGTCGGGATCACCTTCTCCGCTTTCAGTACCCGCCCATTCCCAAATTCCGGCACCCGCTTCGCAATGCAGGATGGCGTCATTCAGCCCTAGCCATTGCGGCGCCGGTTGCTTACCGGCCACGATGACGTTGATGCGGTCATAAGTGCGCAGGCAGTGGTCAGTGACCCAGAGCAGAGTGTTGGCGTCCGGCGGAAGATAGATGCGCACGACATCCGCAGTCTTGTTGGCGACCAAGTCGACGAAGCCGGGATCTTGATGGCTGAAGCCGTTGTGATCCTGGCGCCAGACGTGGGAAGTCAGCAGATAGTTGAATGAGGCTATCGGACGCCGCCACGGCAGCGCCCGCGACGACTGCAGCCACTTGGCGTGTTGGATGAACATCGAGTCAACGATGTGGATGAAGGCCTCGTAGCACGAGAACAGCCCGTGGCGTCCCGTCAACAAATAGCCTTCAAGCCACCCCTGGCACAGATGCTCGCTAAGCACCTCCATCACCCGCCCATCCTGCGAGAGGTGAAGGTCGTACGGCTCGATTCCTTCCATCCAGACGCGGTCGGTGGCTTCGAATACAGCGTCCAAACGGTTCGAGGCTGTCTCGTCTGGGCCAACGATGCGGAAGTTGCGTGTGGTTTCGTTAAGGCGGAACACGTCACGCAGATAGGCACCCATTACACGGGTAGCCTCGCCGCTCGCCGCCCCTGGCGACGTCACGGTCACTCCGTGGTCTGAAATGTCCGGAAGGTCTAGATCGCGCTTGAGCAGGCCGCCATTGGCGTGGGGGTTGGCCCCCATGCGCCGATTGCCCTCAGGTGCCAGGCACTGAAGTTCAGGTCGCAACCGGCCTGGGCCGTCAAACAGCTCTTCCGGGCGATAGCTCCGCATCCAATCTTCGAGGATCTTGCGATGACCTTCATTGGAGCGCGCATTGTCGACTGGCACCTGATGGGAACGCCAGAAACCCTCCACCATTTTGCCATCGACTTCTTTCGGGCCCGTCCAGCCCTTGGGACTGCGCAACACGATCATCGGCCAAGCCGGTCGGGCAACCGATGTGCCATTCGCGCGCGCTTCACCCTGGATTGTCTGGATTTTATCGATGATCGTGTCCAGCACGCCCGCCATCTTCTGGTGCATCGGCTCGGGCACATCACCCTCTACGAAGAATGGCTCGTAGCCATAGCCAGAGAACAGCTGGCGCAATTCCCCATCGCTCATCCTTCCCATGACAGTGGGGTTCGCGATCTTGTAGCCATTGAGGTGCAGGATGGGCAGCACTGCGCCATCGCCGACCGGATTCAAGAACTTGTTGGAGTGCCAGGAGGCTGCAAGGGCCCCCGTTTCCGCCTCGCCATCGCCGATGACACAGGCCACGATCAAGTCCGGATTGTCGAATGCGGCTCCATAGGCGTGAACCAGTGAATAGCCAAGCTCGCCGCCCTCATGGATAGAGCCAGGGGTTTCGGGTGCGGCATGGCTCGGGATGCCACCCGGGAACGAGAACTGGCGGAACAGCTTTCGGATGCCGTCCTCATCCCTGGTGATGGACGGGTAGGTTTCGGTATAGCTGCCTTCGAGATAGGTATTGGCGACCATGCCCGGCCCACCATGCCCGGGCCCGCAGACATAGATCATATCGAGGTCGTGACTGCGAATGACCCGGTTCAGGTGGGCGTAGATGAAGTTCAGTCCAGGCGTCGTGCCCCAGTGTCCCAGCAGGCGTGGTTTAATTTGTTCGGCCACCAGTGGCTGGCGGAGCATAGGGTTGTCGAGCAGGTATATCTGGCCGACGGAGAGATAATTGGCAGCGCGCCAGTATCGGTCGATAAGGTCCAGTTCGTCGGTAGAAAGTTTCGGCGCTTCGTCCAGGTTCGATGGGGTCACGAGCACTACCTTCTCGATCGCTATGGTTTTTCTTGGGACGCTTTGAGGCTGCCAGCTGATTACGGTCATTCCGCAGGGATGCGAAAGCGAACTAGTGCTCACGAACACCCTGCCGACGACGGGTGCGATCATTCTAGTCTAGAGAGCTGCTTCAAGCGACTTCAAATTCGCAACTATAGCCACGGCCGGGCTGGGATCGAACTCGAACTGCGGCATCTCAGGGTGAGCCGTTACGATGCCTTGGACCAAAGCCTCGCTGAGGAAGTCCTCGTCTTAGTGGAGATGAGGGTCGCCAAAGCGTGGTGCAGTGGCAACGGGGCTCTCACCGGTTGTCCCCGTTGCATAGCAGTCCGTGCAGTCCATAGTCACCAGAACTCGCCCATCCTCAACGGGATCGAATTCCTGTGCCAGCGCAGAGCCTGCAAGCAGGCGTCGTGGTCCTCACGCTGCCTGGATCGCTTTTGTAACGTCGGCGATCGAATGCCCGGTAAGATCTTTGGCGATCTCGCCAAGAAGCTTGGCGCTGAGCGCCTTGTGATAGTGCTTTCGCATCTCACCCAGGGCTCGCGGCGGCGCAATGACAACGAGCCCCTCGATCTGGCCGCCGAGCACACCCTTGTTGAGCAACTCCACGATGCCCGCTGAAAAGCCGTCTTCGCTGGCCTGGCTTTGGTCAGGATTGCCGGAGCTGTTCCGACGCGAGCCGCTCCCCGTTGCATCATCATCCACCTGCGAGTGCTCGGCAGCGGTCAGCGTCAGTTCGGCTTCGTCCCCGGAGTTGCGGAAGAGGATCAGCTTCTCGCCATCGGCGACTGCGATCATCGTACCCTTGGGTAGCATCATTTGAACTCTCCGATTTGGCAGGGGAAGGGGAATGAGGGTGGCCTGGGGCGCACCAGAGGGCCGCGACTCACGCAGCACTCCACCCCATATCCACCGGAAGCACGGCGCCATTAAGGTGGCGGGCGTCGTCCGAGGCTAGAAACAGCACCGCGTTGGCAATATCGACCGGATCCAGCGTGCCGGGATTGCTGGCGTGGAAGGCACCCAGACGTCCTAACGCCTCTTGATCAAGAGCATCGGTCTTAACGCTTTCCATGATGTTGGTACTGACTCCGCCAACCGCGAGCGCATTACACCGAAGGCCGAGTTTGGCATACTGATAGGCGGTGCTCTTGGTCAGACCAATCAAGGCGTGCTTGGAGGCTGTGTAGGCTGCGCCTGCTGCCCCGCCCCCGATCGCCGCTACCGAAGCTATGTTGACGATCGATCCGCCCCCTTGAGCCAACATCAACGGGACGGCCAGGCGCATTGCATACATCGGACCATCGACGTTGACCGACATGCAGCGGCGCCAGGTTTCGTTGTCAACATCCGCTACGGACTGAAAGAGATCCATGACGCCGGCGTTGTTGACCAAGATGTCGATGCGACCGAATTCGGCGACGGCCCGGTCGATCATAGCTACGCTGTCGGCTTCATCGGCAACATTGCCTATAGTGCCAACGATGCCACCGCCAATGTCGGTCACCGCCGCCGCGATGGCTTCCGCATGCCAATCGACAGCGACGACCTTTGCCCCCTCCGCTACAAAGAGCCTGGCTATGGCGAGACCAATGCCGGATGCGGCCCCTGTAATGACTGCGACCTTGCCTTCGATACGCATATGGCACCTCCGTTTGGTTGACTGGGCACCATACACTCATTGTGTGGATGCACGCCTATCCAATCGGTCCAAGAGGAAAGTGAAGCTCCATAGCCGGATGCGAGCTGCCCTCTCTGCGTTGATGCAAGTCGATCCGGCACTCCCGCCGCATTCTGAACCCTGATTGGGTTTGCTTACTCCGTGCCAAGCTGCGACCGTCAGGGATGAAGATCATTCTTATCGTCTTGGCCGTTCTGGCCCTCAGCCTTTTGGCAGCTCAACTCGTCCGTTCAAACCAGTTTAGCGGGAAGATCGCTGATCTTGGAGGCCGTCTACTGACGATCCAAGTGGGAACGACATCACCCGACCTGACCCTCGTTCCGGTAGTTGTTCGAGAATTCGCCACGCGCAACGGCGGCAGTGTTGGCGGCCCTGCAGCAGTGACCATGGTGCAGGATGCCGAGATGCGCCTGGCGGTAGACCAACCGTTCTTTCGTCTGGATGCATCGCAGCTATCGGGCACCCGGCAACCTGCTTTTGTGTGGCAGGCGGCTGGAGCGATAGCCCCGATCGTGCCCCTGCGGATCCTGGATTTTTACGTGGATAGTCTGGGCGAACTGGAGGTGCGGATTGCGGGATCCGTACCCATAGCAACTGCTACCGGACCTGAAACTGCCAAGGGCGAGGCGATGCGATACCTGGCCGAGCTGCCTTGGAATCCTGACGCCATATTGAATGCAGCGGGTCTAACCTGGCGACAGGTGGATAGTGTTACCGTCGAGGTCTCCATGCTGACGTCAGGTGGCCCCGCGACGGTATTGCTACACTTCGACGCCAGCGGAGACATCACGGAGATCGAGGCTGCGGATCGACCGAGAGCCGGCGATACGCCCGCCAGGTGGCTTGGCCGATTTTCCGACTATGCACAGTTGGGAGCGTACCGGTTTCCGCGCTACGGCGAAGTAGCCTGGGATCTCCCGGAGGGGGAGTTCGTCTATTGGCGCGGTGCCATACTGTCCGTTACGCCTCAGGGGAGATTACGCTAGGGGCTGTGCGATAGAACAAAATTCAGATCAACGCCGCAGCAATTGGAAAAACTCCGACGTAGCCAGCGATACCGATGAAGCGTAGTTGCATGTCGCCGAAGAGCCCGCTCAGTCCTGCCAAAGACATAATGCCGCTCAGCAGCAATAAGCCTCGTATCCAGGCCGACATGCGGCTTCCATGAAACACTGCACTGGCTGCGATGACGGCGAGCGCGACAAATACGTCCCAAGCCAGGATGTCGAGTGCATAAACAATTGATGGCCACTTAAACGAGATCAGCAGTGGAACCCGGGCAGGAGCCTGAACTCTGGCAGGTTACCGATGGCGAGGATCACAAGATGATTGCTTGAGGTGAGCACCGCCAGCATTTCCATGAACGCTAGGGCCAGCGGGCTGAACACGCGATCTTCCTCTGCCGCCCATGCGTGAATGGCGACAGTCAGAGCATCCAGGAGGGGCATCAGCAAAATATGATAATTTCGAGGAGAGTGAACCAGGGGTCACAACCGGATCGGACGGCGCTTTTAGGGATGCAATGCCTATCACGAGGATGGCGAGGTAAACAACGATTGTAGCAACCGAGGCAAAGGCGGCTAGCACGCCGAGCTTGCGGGTCTGCAGACCAAAGGCGTTGCTCATGAGGAGCGCCGCGCGTCCAGCCGATACCTTCGAAATCTCACGGAATGACCTGCTTAAGTGGTCAGAGTTATTCGAGCCTCCCACGGACGAGGAGTTGGCGCTTTACGACCCGCCCGGCCTCGTGCGTCCGTACCCAATGTGACCTCACCGTGATTTCGCGCTGGAGCCTTGACTGTGCGTGGCAGGATTTGGGTAAGGTGCATCGCAGAGCGAATGGCGGCAGAGGGGTCGGAAACCTCCAGGGCCAGACGCGGCGGCAACGACGACAACGAGTTGATAGGGTGGACGAAGTTCCGACCGAGTGGTCGCCAGTGATAACTTTTGTCGCCCTCGCTAGCTGCCCAGGATATTCCCCTCTGGCGGGATACGTAGCCTTTCACCCACTCATTGCGGTACTACGGCGTAACCTTGCAATATTCTCCGCCGACTTGTTTTCCCTTGGCCTGACGGAAAACCCGATTTGGGCTGTCCCGCTGCTAAACGGCTGGGAGCCAGAAGGCCTCTGAGGTGGTATCTTCTCGGACACACATAAGACAAAGGTGCATTGTCCCGACAAGCGACTTTGAGGCCTCAACCATGCCAATGTCGATCTATGCTTTAATAGTCGGGTCAGGGTTAATTTCCCTGACCGTGCTAATCCACGTCTTGGGACTGATAGCCATCACAAGAATTGCGACATCGCTTGGTAGGCGCTTCAAGTTGTTGAGACAGCATCACCGCGTTGGGCTGATGATTGGTATCGTGTTCGGGCTGTTCGTAATTGCAACGCTCGAGATATGGCTTTGGGCCCTCAGCTATCTGGTGCTCGCCACAGCGCCCACATTCGAGGCGGCTCTCTACTTGTCCACTATCACCTATTCAACTGTGGGGTATGGCGATGTGGTGCCGGCTCATAGCTGGCGGCTTCTTGCGGCTCTCGAAGGTGTCACAGGCTTTCTGATGATCGGTTGGTCAACAGCCTTCCTGGTAACTGCTGGCACAAAGTTTGGTCCTTTCCGTTCCGGCGAGCATTTCTAAAGGTGCTCTACGCTGGGATTACGGCAGGACGCCAGGTGAAGCCGCTTCACGGTGTTTGGATGCCAAAAATGCAGCTGCTTTCCGGAACGTCTGTTGGGCATTCGAACAACTGGATTGGGGTCGGCACCCGCCACAGATCCTGCTCGGCCACAGCAAGATCCAGAACACGGTTCGCTATCTCGGCGTCGATGTAAACGATGCTCTCTCACTGTCCGAGATCACGAGATTTAACTCGTGTAGTTCCGCCGGCGGTCGTTCGCTGTCGGCGTAGCGCCATTTCATCGTGCAGGCCGCGAGGTATAGCCGATACGAAGGCACCGACACCAAGAAGCCGCTGCTGAACTCGCTTTAGCGCTTGAATGCCGAATAAATGGCGAGATAATATCTCACTGCACCAGACACTTGAACCATGTCTATTGCGGAGAGCGAGCGGTCCAAAGAATGCTGCGCCCTCCCCAACATGAGGAAGGGCCATGCGTCATCAACCCACGGTCGAATTCACCTGCACTTGTAGTCACTGTGGTGCCGCCAACACCGTCGTCGAAGTCGGCTTGCCACCAGGAACCGAAGTGGCTTGTTCTCACTGTGCGCAAAGGCTCGGCACCATTGCAGAGCTGCGGGACTCGGTGTTCAACGATCTAAGGCAGAAGCCCGACAAGGACACTTCGGCGGGCCGCTGACAGTCGCCGGATATAGTCAGTAAAACTCCCACTTCCATAGCTGCCGAACCCCGGCCGGGCGTCTAAGGCGCAACTTTCCCCGATCTAGATCGGTCGGGAAATAATGCTGCACCTGCACCGGCCCACCGCAACGCCCGCACGGCGCAGGTGGCTCATAGACTCGCATTTCGGGTCCCCAGATGTCGACCACGTCCGACGCCAGAAACGCAGTGACGGTGCGACAGGCGCGACATCTGTAGACAAGTACCCAGCCGTCCTCTGCCAAATGCTTGAGTCGCACGGCATCGAGCTTCCGTCGGCTGGGCGTCATACTCATTTGGTCAGGGGGCGCTTAGTCGATAGAGCCCGCTTGACCTCGGCAGTGCTGTAGCCGGTGAGCACTTTTATGTCTTGGGCGTCGAGGCCCGTTTCAGCGAGGCGCCGGATGTTGGCCGCGGGCGACGGTTTGATTGCAATATTCATCTCGATTCTCCGCTACTCAAATCCAGAACGAAATAAGAACATCGAGCAGCTTGGAGTCAACGAACCTTCACATCTCATTGGCCAGGATCGTGAGAAATTGAGGGGGAGACCGGGCTGCCCTCTGCCCGTCCTCTGATTACCGAACAGCAACGTTGCGGAGCGCCCCTTCCCCATCACCGTTTGATCTGGCGGCCAGATTTGAGGCTGCATCAACGCAAGAGGACATGGTCCATGGCAAACTCTGACAACAAAACCCAGGGTGGTTCGCACGAGCAGCACGTTAAGGCTGGTGAACAGAGCCACAAAAGCGATGACAAGAACAACAAAGGTCCTGGTGGAAGCTCCAGCGGCGGCGGTTCGCAGGCGAGCGGCTCGGGTGGCAACAACCAGGGCGGGTCAAAGAAGAGCTGACCCGCCGACAGCAATCTGGTTGGAGGACCATGCCCTCCGGCTCCGTCCTCGCTGTTGCGACTAGCGATCCTGTTCGTCGCTCCACCCCTTAACCCACATCAAGCCCACGATCGCGCCCTTTGATGAGGGCAGGATGGCCAAAGGCAAGATTATCGAGAGGGGAACGAGGGTATACAGATAGGCCATCGGGCTTGCTCCACCGCGCAACTCGATGTCGAGCATGACGGCAGCAATGATATGGATCACGACCGTGATCACGACGAATGGCAGGAAGAGGCCGGCTTTGTAGTAGGCCAGTGGCTCTCCACATTCAGAGCAGTGGTCCACTTGTTCAAGATAGTGGTGAAACAGCCAGCCCTTGCCGCAATTGGGACACCTGCACTTCAGACCGCGCCAGATCGCAGGCCAGGCCCGCTTCTTGTCCTCAGTATCCCCCGGATCAGACATCTTTTCGGCTTTCTGCTTGATCCACATCTAGAGATATCGTCTGCCCGATGGTTCGAAGGAACAAGATGCCAAATAGTAGCGGAGCGCTACTCCCAGACGCGCCAACCCGCAATCGAGAGCGGAATGGGCCGTCCCCGCTTCATCACGAGAACATCGCAACAAACACTACCAAGGCCAGCACCAGGATGATCGCCGCCGGCACAAATACGATAGGCCCCAAGAGCGGGTTTTTCTCGGTGTTGCCCTCATGCACGCGCGGTTCGTCGGGTGGCGACATTGCAAATCTCCTAGCGGTCATGAACTAGACATGCCTTCATTGGGCAGGTTGAAACCTGTAAGCCAGAGACGGCGCCTACTGGATCGGCGATAACCAGGCCATACGATTTCGTGTATCTGATTAGGGCGAAACGGGCAGATCAAGCCCGTTTCTCAAATGCGCCGTCAGTCTGCCGTCAGGCCGTGGACGTGTTCCTGATGAGATTTGAGCACGGGCAGTGTCGCGGTAGCAAAAGCCTTCAGAGGACCTTCCTTGCCTTCCGTAGAATACCCTTCGAACAGCGCCACGGCTTCGTCATGGGCTTGGGCTTGGGCGTCGATATAGGCCTTGTCGAATTCTTCCCCTTCCAAGCCGCTCATAGCGTCCAACATTTCTTGATGGCGACTATCAAGCGCGCTCTCCAGCGCAACGCCCTCTTCTGCTGCCGCCGGAGCCATATCTTGGGCAGCCTTCGTGTGGTCGGTGATCATCTGTTGCGCGAATGCTTTCACATCCTCGCTGACGGCCTTCTCGACAGCCAGAGTACTGGTCTCCAGTTCGAAAAGGTTACCGATCGACGCCTTCGTGGCGAAATCTGCAGGGTCTGTTACTCTCATCGGTGCTGACGACGCAGCTGGGGCCGGCGCCTCCTGGGCAAAGGCTGGAATTGCCAGCACCAACGCGGTCGTCATTATTAAAGTGCGGATCATCGCGATTTCCTCCTGATGGAAGCAATCTCAACACCCGCGGGCTCAAAGCGATGCATCACCTTTAACTGCTGGCAAATCCTTTAGCTTCTGGCAAATCTCTGATCTCGCACGATCCGTCGAAACGAGGCAGCTACGTCAGCCGGAGGCTGGTTTCAATCTCGCGTTCACAGATGACAGCCTTGTATTTGCACGTCGCCGAAGGCGACAATCCACTCTCCACCCGTTTTGCCAGCCGCGTTTACTTCCCGCCGCTATGGATCCACTGCCAGTAGTTCGCGCGATGCAGCCAGGCGCGCACTCTGCGACCAGCCATTCTCCATCCCAAACTGCAGCGGCACCGACTGACATGCCCGACCGCGAGCAGGCCAACAAATCCAATGCTAATGCCGATGGCGGGGATGCGCCCTCCTCTCTTTAGTGGTGGGTTGAGCATCCACCTGGCAGACGTCGGGTGGTTCTGGACGTGACTGTGAGGAAGCTCGGTGGCGAGATGAGCCACCGCGTCAGGAACCTGCCAGCGATAGCTTCCGTCTTGACCAACTAACATCGCGCTCGACGACCACTGTCGAGGAAATGGCTTAGGAGCTGGCGCAGAGACTGATAGCCCTCGGACGTGCTCATGATCTCGTGCGCCCGCTGCCTGGCCAACAAGGCAGTGCCGCTCTGCTTGGCGATCTTCTTTCTGTGCTACTAACACCGTACGACGATGACGGTGCGTTCAGCGGCCGTATTCGGGTAGCGGTACTTTGGATGGGCGTCGGCCGACAATCGGCGACCACCTTAGCGCTCGTAGTTCACGAGCTTGCGACGGACTCTTAAGGTACGGCGCCCTCTCAGTCTGGTCGGGCATGCTCGATATTTCGGGGACTGGCAGCGTCGAGAGAGTGCGCATTGCCAGGACGGAACGTGGCGGTCCTCCCGTCGCCCCACCAAGCGGCGAAGACGGCTCCGGAAGCAAGCTTCTGAACGGTATAGCGTCACGGGCCATCTCGGCGGCACAATAGACTTCGACTGGTCGGGCGAAGGCGTCATAGTCACCCTGACGTTCGAGCCAAAAAGATGGCGACCTAGTACTGACATGAAGATCACCGGAGCAATCGGATCATCAACCTTTCCGAAGCGCAGCGGGTTCGGGACGAGGATGCTCGAGCGCGCCTTCACCGCCAGCTCAGCTGGGCGGGCAAAAATCGATCGACCGATACTATTCGGATAGAACTCCGCACTCACCTTACAAAGTAGCTTGCGCCGTAAGCTAGTGCTGGCGGTTGCGCTACGGGGTCAGGTTCTCGGTACTTATTTTCCTTTCATAGCAACCACCGGCCGATCCGTGGGTTGAGTTGATGCCACGCGCGCACGAGTCGTGCGGACGCCTGGCGGGAAATCCACACATGCGCGAGTACCCAGCTGACGACCAGGTCGTAGTAGACATCGAAACCGTTCGTGCCGCGCTGCCGACATGGATAATCAGCACGGTGGAGTTGGTGGAACTTGCGGAGAATGCCGAGCGGGCGGCAGTTCACATCAATCCGGATACTGCAGATCGTTCGCGCAAGCTTATCGTAGAGGTCGCCGAGTGGCAGCAGAAGCTAAGCGATTGGCAGGATCTTGATTTATCGCCACGCCTGAAGGCAGAACTCCGCATCCTCAAGGCTACGCTGGACGCCTCGATGGACGAGGCTAATGCGGCTGCGTCGGAACTGTAACTGTCCCCCGAGGAGACGACTATGGCCAATCCCAAGACCGACGTGAAGAAACGATCCGTCGCTACGTGATGTGGAGCCAGGTAGCGACGCCTGCGCCACCGATCGGCAAGACGCCGACGGACGCTAACGGGAAGAAGTAATCAGTTCTACCACTTCGCCACCTTCTTAAGTCACTTTGGCGTCGCGCCTCCTGGAAAGATCGGCTGAAGGTGCTCATAGACACGTCGGGGAATTAGGGCTTACTGGTAGAGACGGCCTCGTCAGGCATGTCGCCACGCTCTGGCCGAAGGGCTACCGAAGCAACAGTATCTTCGATGCCCCAATGGGCTGCCATCGGTTGGCCTGGCCAGATTGAGAATGTCTCTCCGGCGGCCGATCCAGCAACTCTTTGCAGGTGAAGGGAGTTTTCGGAGAGACGGTTCGTCAGATTTCCCTTGCAAACGGCGACGATCATCACCATTTTAATTAATGGAGATCGACCGAGGCTTTGGCCGTGCTTAGGCACACGACGATCTAACGACCGGAACGGTCGCCCGCTCTCCCCAGGCAAAATACATGTTCCGCTACCGTATGGAGGCTCGTCTCCCGGGGCAGATTCGCGAACGCTGGGAAGCCCCAAACGTTTGGCCCTTTCTGACGAATGACAAGGTTAAATCCAAAGCGACGCCGGACAACTCGCCGACTCGTCCAGGTAGGAGACCACACCGGTAGCTTTGCTCAATTCAGGCTTTCAGAGAGTTTCAGTCCCCGAACTTGGCTGGCCTTTCGCCGTTTCTGGACAGGGCCAGACCGTGACGAAAATCGATCATATCGGGCGCATGCCGTCTGAGCCCCGCCTACCTCGGCCGCCAGTGACCACTCCGCAAGGCGTACAGTAGCTTAAGGCAACCATGTATCTGGGCCAGGCCTTCAAGCAAATTGGTAAGAAGATCGTTGCCGACCCGTTCAAACCTTCAAAACCGCCGAAAAGGCGGTTGCGACAGCGGGGCGCCTGCCACCCATGCGCGCCGGTGATATCGCCTTTTCCCAAGAAGTCGACGTAGAGATCGACGCGTATGACGAACTGCGTGTGTTGTTGAAGCTGGGGCTCCATACACCCAAGATTGATGGAATAGCAGCAACCAAATGCCGGGCTATTCCCGGTCGGACGCCCGGCCGTATCCGGCACGAGGATTGATTATGCCCAGAGGACAGATGCGCGGTAACCGGGAGTTGAAAAAGCCCAAATTGGTCAAAGCACCAGTAGTAAAGACTGAAGAGACCTTGGGCAAGGCGGTCCTGGACCGCATCGCCCCCGTAAAGAAAAAGCACTGATCTAAAGTCTTCGGAAGCCTGTCCGGGGCCGATCCGCCTTTATGCCGTCCCTCCCCCCGGCAGCGATTTGCCGGAGGGAGGCGCGATCACGCCGTTTCTTTGAGGAAAAGCGCATGACAATGGGCCGGCTGGCGAACCCGTGGAAGGATCCCACTCCAGTACGCGAGGAATTGTTCGGAGTTGAACGGCTCGAACAGCATGCGCGCAGTCTGGCCTCCGCCCAGGCCGTGACGGAGCGGCCGCCGGCGGTCGTTTCATTGCGCAAGCGGCTGAGGCAGAATGCGGCCGTGCTGCTAGCGGCCTATCGCGCCAGCGCCCATGAGATTGAGAGCGAACGCACCGTGGTCCCGGCGGCCGAATGGCTGCTAGACAATTATCATCTGGTCGAGGAGCAAATCCGGGAGATCCACGATGATCTCCCGCCCAATTACTACCGACAATTGCCCAAACTCGCCGAGGGGCCGTTTGCGGGCTACCCCCGCATCTTTGGGCTGGCTTGGGCTTACATTGCGCATACAGATAGTCATTTCGATCCGCAGACGCTCGCCCGGTTTATAGCGGCCTACCAACAGGTCCAGCCCCTGACGATTGGCGAGCTTTGGGCCGTTGCGATAACCCTACGCATCGTTCTGGTAGAGAACTTGCGGCGTCTGGCCGACCAGATCACCGCCGGGCGTCGAGTCCGCACTGAGGCGGATACACTGGCCGATCATTTGCTGGCCGACGGTAACATGGAGATCCCAGAGCGAATATCTGGGAAGCCCATGTCTGAACTGTTCGCCGCGCAACTGGCAAAACGGCTGCGTGACCGTGATCCCAGAACCACGCCCGCCCAGGGCTGGCTTGAAGAGCAACTGGCGCGTCAAAATAGCTCCATCGAGATCGTTGTCCAGCACGCCCAGCAACGCCAGGGCGCGTCCAATGTCACTATCCGCAACATCATCACCAGCATGCGATTAATCTCCGATATCGATTGGGCAGATTTGTTCGAGAGCGTCAGCCTCGTCGATGAGCGCCTCTCTGCCGGCAGCGATTTCGCGCAGATGGATTTCGCCACCCGCAATCTCTATCGGAGCGCCATCGAGTATCTGGCGCGGGCCTCGGACCTCTCCGAACTCGAGATCGCCGAGGCCGCGTTGGCGGCTCGCAGTGCCGTGGAACAAGACACTACACGGATCGAGGCGGAACGACTGGGCGATCCCGGCTATTACCTGGTTGCCAAAGGGCGCCCCGCCCTCGAGCACGCCATCGGATTTCGCCCGACTGCGCGGCTGCATCTGAGCCGGCTGGTGGGCCGCATGGGTATTGGCGGTTACGCCCTTGCCATTGGCGGCGTGACGCTTGCCCTGGTTGGCCCTGTGGGTTGGATATTGACCAGTGTGGGCCTTGCAACCAGCCTCCTTTATCCGTTTTTGCTTTTGGCACTTGTGCTTGCCAGCGAGACGGCGTCCGCCCTCGTACACCGTGCAATTAGCTGGGGTGTTGGAGCCGCGAGCCTTCCGGGGCTTGAACTCTCCGCCGGCGTGCCACGACATTTGCGAACGCTGGTGGTCGTGCCGACCCTGCTAGTTAATGAAGATCAATTGCTCGAAGACATTGAGCGTCTTGAAGTCCATCACCTGTCAGGCGCTGGTGGCGACATCAGCTTTGCGCTTTTGACCGACGGTCTCGACGCGGATGCCGAGACGCTGGACGGGGACGCGGCACTTCTCGATGTCGGTCGGCACGCCATTGCAGCCTTGAACGGGCGCTACGGTCCTGGTCCGGCCGGCGAACGCTTTTTTCTGCTCCACCGTGCTCGTCGCTATAATGCGGGCGAAGGCGTCTGGATGGGCTGGGAGCGGAAGCGCGGCAAGTTGACTGAACTCAACCGGCTGCTTCGGGGCGCGCGCAATACCAGTTTCGGAACGTCTTCGGTGCCCAGATGTTCGCTACGTCATCACGCTCGATGCCGATACCAGATTGCCACGCGACGCCGCGTTGCGCCTTGTGGGCAAGATGGCCCATCCGCTCAATCGGCCGCGCTTCGATGCACGGGAACAGCGCGTGGTCGATGGCTATGCAATCATCCAGCCGCGCGTGACACCCTCGCTCCCCGTGGGAAGTGAAGGCTCGGTCTATCAGCGGGTGTTTTCAGCGCCTGGCGGTTTAGATCCTTATTCAGCCGCCGTTTCCGATGTCTATCAGGACCTCTTCGGAGAAGGCTCCTACACGGGCAAGGGCATCTACGATGTCGACGCCTTCGAGACCGCGCTCGCCGGGCGCATCCCGGACAATAGCCTTCTGAGCCACGATCTGTTCGAGGGTGTTTTCGCCCGGGCCGGGCTGGCCTCGGATGTAGAAGTCGTCGACGATTTTCCCACGCGCTACGACGTGGCCGCCCGACGCCAACACCGCTGGACGCGCGGCGACTGGCAATTGCTCCCCTGGATTACCAAGGTCTGGTTTCCCGCTGTCGGGCGCTGGAAAATGGCGGACAATTTGCGGCGGTCGCTGGTTGTGCCGGCCACTTTGTTGGCGCTGGTGCTCGTTTGCCTGATGCCGCTGCAAGCCGGGGTAATCGGGGCGGTCTCAATCTTGATTGCCCTTATCATTCCTGCCTTCCTGCCCGTCATATTTGCTATCCTGCCACATCGCACAGGTCTGCAATTACGCCCGCATTTGCTCAGCCTCGGGCGCGATATAAAAATGTCAGCCCTCCAGGTTGGGCTTGGCCTCGCCTTCCTGCCCGACCAGACATGGCGCAATTGCGATGCCATCGCGCGGACCCTGTTCCGTCTCTCGGTATCGCGAAGACATTTGCTCGAATGGACCACCGCTGCCAGTGAGGGCGGGCGGGAGCGGTTGACGCTGATTGGGTTCTATCGGGACATGGCGGGCGGTTCGATCCTGGCCGTAGCGCTGCTGGTCGGCGCGTTGGCGCTTGTACCCGCCTCCTGGCCATTGGTCATGCCTTTGGCGCTGGTCTGGCTTGCCGCACCGGCCATTGCGCTCTGGGTCAGTCGCTCCCCGCCGACGCGGCCCGACAGGGACCTTCTTCCAGCCGATGCTGACTATCTGCGGCTGATCGCGCGACGCACCTGGCGGTTCTTCGAAACCTTCGTCACGCCCCAGGAGAACGCGCTGCCGCCCGACAATTTTCAAGAAACGCCGGCGCCCGCCGTGGCCCACCGCACTTCGCCCACCAATATCGGGCTCTATTTACTGTCCGCTGTCGCCGCGCGCGATTTCGGCTGGACCGGAATGCTCGAAACCATAGAGCGGCTGGAAGCGAGCTTTGTGACGTTGGGCAAGCTGACCCGCTTCAAGGGGCACTTTTTCAACTGGTACGACACCCGCGATCTGAGAGTCCTCGATCCTGCCTATGTATCCTCTGTCGACAGCGGAAATCTGGCGGGGCATCTAATTGCTCTCGCCAATGCCTGCGAAGAATGGACGGCAACCACACCTGCAAAGACGAGGCAGGGTTTCGAGGACACGCTGATGCTGGCCCGCATGGCGTTGACCGAAATGTGGGGCGCCGGAGACCGGGCACTTTCGTCGGTCCTCGATGAAATCGAAGCGCAGCTCGGTGCTCAACAGTCCTTTGATACGCTGACCCCAACGCTGTTGCGCCTGTCCGACAAGGCGCTGAAACTGGCATCGCTGCAAAATCCCGCGGCGGCGAACAGTGCCGATTCCGATCTTATCTTCTGGATCTCGGCATTTCATAAGTCCATGGTCGAGGCCCTTCGTGACCGCCGAGCAATAGAGACTGATCCTGCAGTGTTTCAGTCGCGCCTCCTGGCGCTTGCGGGCATCGCCCGCCAGACAGCCCTGGAAATGGACTTCGCCTTCCTGCTTGATCCCGAGAGAAAGCTGCTCTCTATCGGCTATTCTCTGCTCGACAACGGACTCGACGCCAATTGCTACGATCTGCTGGCGTCAGAGGCCCGGCTGGCCAGCCTTTTCGCGATAGCCAAGGGCGATGTCTCCACCCGCCACTGGTTCCGGCTTGGACGCACAGCAACACCGCTGGGCAACGGCTCGGCGTTGATCTCGTGGTCGGGGTCGATGTTCGAGTATCTGATGCCTTCGCTGGTCATGCGAGCCCCCGCTGGAAGCCTTCTCGACCAAACCAACCGGCTGGTGGTGGCGCGCCAGGAAGCCTATGGCCGGGCGCGCAACGTGCCTTGGGGTATTTCCGAGTCCGCGTACAACGCTCGCGATTACGAGTTTACCTACCAGTATTCCAATTTCGGCGTGCCGGGCCTCGGGCTCAAGCGTGGGCTTTCGGGCAATATGGTCGTCGCACCTTATGCAACCGGGCTTGCTGCCATGGTCGATCCACAGGCAGCGGCAGCGAATTATCGGCGCTTCGAAATGATGGGCGCGCGCGGCGTTCACGGCTTTTACGAAGCGCTTGATTTTACGCGATCCCGCGTGCCGGACGATGAAGACGTTGCCATCGTACGCAGTTACATGGCGCATCATCAGGGTATGACTGTTGTCGCCATTGCCAATGTGCTTACCGATGGCCGCATGCGTCGGCGCTTTCACCGCGACCCCATGATCAAGGCGAGCGAACTTCTGCTCTCCGAGCGCGTACCGCGAGACGTTGCCATCGCCCGCCCGCGCGCCGAGGAGGTCAAAGCTCCTGCCGATATCTCGCTCAACACCAGCCCCACGGTGCGTCGGGTGGCTCTGCCCTATCATGGCGCCCCGGTCACCCATCTACTGTCGAACGGTCGTTATACGGTGATGTTGACCGCGTCCGGCGGCGGTTACAGCCGCTGGCGGGACATTGCCATAACCCGCTGGCGCGAGGACGCGACGCGCGACGATTGCGGAGCCTTCGTCTTTTGCAAGGATATACGCACCGGAGCGATCTTTTCCCCCACGGCTCAACCCATGAACGAGAGCGCTCCAGCCTCCGTCTCATTCGGCGAGGACCACGCCCAATACCTGCGCCACGACCATACTTTGACCACCGATATGGATGTTCTCGTATCCGGCGAGGACGATGGCGAGGTGCGGCGGGTCTGCTTCACCAACAGCGGCCGCCGTGCACGCGAAATCGAGGTGACCTCCTATGCCGAACTGGTACTGACGACGCCCGCCACTGACGACGCCCATCCCGCCTTTGCCAAGATGTTTGTCGAGACCGAATACATGAACGAGTTCGGCGCACTGGTGGCAACGCGCCGCCGACGCTCGCCGACCGAACCAGAAATATGGGCGGCCCATTTCGCAGTGGTGGAGGGTGAGGTCACTGCCGACCCGCAATATGAATCCGATCGTGCCCGTTTTCTCGGTCGTAACCGATCGATCGGCACCGCCGCAGCTATCCATGACGGGATCGACCTGTCGGGAACGGTTGGCATCGTGCTCGACCCAGTCTTCGCGCTGCGCCGACATCTGCACATCCCACCCGGCAAGGTGGCGCGGATTGCTTTCTGGACCGTGGTGGCATCGTCGCGCGCAGAACTGCTCGAACTGATCGACAAGCACCACGACCGCAGCGCCTATGAACGAGCAAAAACCCTCGCCTGGACCCAGGCACAGGTACAGTTGCATCACCTCGACGTTGCGCTGGACGAAGCGGCTGACTTTCAGCGTCTGGCGGCGCCAATCATCTATGCCGATCCTCGCTTCCGTCCGTCATCGGAAGCTATCGCGGCTGGCGCAGGTCCGCAATCCGGGCTGTGGCCCCACGCCATTTCGGGCGATCTGCCCATAGTCCTGCTGCGCATCGACGCGGTGGAAGACATGCCGCAACTGCGCCAGATGCTGCGGGCGCACGAATATTGGCGCATCAAGCGGCTGGCCGTCGATCTGGTCATCCTCAATGAACGCGGTTCGTCCTATGTGCAGGACCTGCAGAACGCCATCGAAGCGGCGGTGCGCTCCAGCCAGTCGAGACCACGCTATGACGACGCGCCTGCGCAGGGCACTGTGCATGTCCTCAGGGCAGATCTTGTTGGGCTCGAAACCCGCACACTGCTGCAAGCGAGCGCGCGCGTGGTGTTCCATGCGCATCGGGGAACAATCGCGGACCAACTGGCCTA
>Ga0247738_10000172_pt1 | contig 28546 bp, 29 predicted proteins | sample UWRJL013104B2_FD_180936 | JGI IMG/M metagenome (GOLD analysis project Ga0247738, IMG submission 180936) | Plant litter microbial communities from Arlington Agricultural Research Station in Wisconsin, United States - UWRJ-L013-104B-2 | ecosystem: Environmental > Terrestrial > Plant litter >...
CGCGTTGCTCAGGTTCTTGGGCGAGTTGAGCACGTACTGCGCCTTCCAGGTGGTCTTGCCGGTCTGGTAGTCCACACCGATCCAGGCGCCCTCGCCATCGAGATCGGCCACGCGCTTGTCGTCGAAGTTGATGTAGCCGGCCACCACGCGGAACGGCGCGAAGTTGTAGGCGCCAGAGAGGGTGCCAATGCGCGCATCCGTCGAATTGACGCCGATGCCGCCGCGCGCTTCGTCGGTGAGGTAGGAGCCGATCACGTCAAAGCCATGGCCGGTGTACCGCACCGAGGCTTCCATGACCTGGTTGTCGCCGCTGGCGCCTGCGACCTCACCCATGCCGTAGACGGCGCCCAGCTTGAAGCCGGCCAGGCTCGGGGACTCGTACTTGATCGAGTTGTTGATGCGCGCGGGGCCACCATTGCCCGTGGCGCCGGCTTGTGGAGGAGCACCCGTTGCCGAAGCGCCGCGCACCACCTCGTACCCACCGCCGAAGCCACCAATCAAGGCGGTGGACGGACCAGAAGGCGCACTGGTGAATACGCTGTGGTCGTTCGTCGCGGCGTAGAGCGCGGTGTATTGCCGGCCGAGCGAGACGGAGCCGAAGGAGCCGGACAAGCCGACATGCGCTTGACGGCCAAACAGCGCGCCGCCTTGGCCACTGGTGCCATCGTCAACGTTCACACCGCCTTCCAGCGTGAAGTTCGCGCGCAATCCGCCGCCCAGGTCTTCCGAGCCGCGCATGCCAAACCGGCTGCCAGCCAGGCCACCCGACTGCTCACGCGAAAGCGAGTTCGCGCCATCCGCGTACTGATAGAACATGTCTGCCACGCCATAGAGCGTGACGTTCGACTGGGCGAAGGAAGGAACTGCAAGTGCGGCAAGCGCAGCGGCGGCGGCGATTTTTTTCATGAGGTGTTGGGGGTCGTTGTTTGAAGGAAGGAAATTCAGGGCGAGTGAAGCCTTCCCTGGTGAGCAACCAGAGTTGGCATTCCGTTGAAGGAAACAGAGGGTTTTGGAACGGTCAGGACGGCGGGGGAGCCGAGGCCTGGAAGAAGGCGCGAAGCGCTCCCGCGCCGATGGCGCAATGGAGGAGACGGTGGTGGAAGCCCATGGAAAGAACTATAGGCAAGCCATTGCTTCGGATAAAGACGATTGCGAGGAGTAGTCTGTTTCTATTGCGTCAACAATGCACGTGCTATGGCGAGGCCGGGCTGGTGGATGGGGATCGTGATCCGTATCGAGATTCTTGTGGGGAGCCATCTGCTTGCTCCTGTGCATCGGGGACGTATTTCGGTGTGGCTGAGGACTGCTTCAGACTGGGTACTGTCGGCTGCCCACCCGCAAAGAATTTCTGGAAAAGTCGGTGGTCACGAGCCCATGTGGTGAACAACCTCAGCGGTGGACGTCCCTTCATCAATCGATCCAGCGGCCTTGCAATGTCCTCATTGAATGGCGGAGTCGCAGGAGTGATACGTGCGGCCATGATGGCTCCTTGGAGGGGGTTACTGGCTGGTACTCAGGCCAAGCGGTAGACAACCATGTCAGGGAGCACGCGCAGCTCACGCATGAAGGCTGCGGGGTCGAAGCCCTCGCGGGCGTAATGCGCCTGCATCGCGGCCTTGGCGGTAGTCATCGCGTGTTCGCTGGACCACTCAACAAGTGTGACGACGGCTATCGAGTCTCCCCGCCCCTTGCCTCGTCCAGTGCTGCTGGACAAGCACGGAGTCGGCGTCGCTGGGGCCACGGATATTCGCTAGGTTTGCAGAGCTCTGATATTGGCGCGCCATGTCACAGAAGCACCCATCGCCAAAGCAGAAGCAACCACCCAAGCGGCAGCCGCTGGCCAGCCATGGTTGTCTACAGCGATGCCAACGAGCCATGGTCCGAGCGCCAGACCCAAGTTGCTACCCTGCATGAGGAGCCCGACCGCCAGCGCTGATTGGGCCGGAGTTGAGGTCACCTTTGGAATGGACGACAGCAAGCTGGCGGGGATCAAGCCGCCCACAGCGGAAAACACGAGACACAGTACATACGCCGACCTTGGCCCAAGCACGGGCAAGAAGATGCCCATGGCACACAGTCCCATCACGATCGCAGCTCCCACGCCCAGAGCTTCTCGGGTAGTCCACTTCAAAAGCACGCCTGCGGTGAGATTGCCCAGTATGTTGACTGCGCTGGCGGCACCCGCTAGCAAACCCACCGTCGCTGGGCTCACCTGCATGCGCTGCTGCAACAGCACGGGCAGGAAGGCGAACAGCGCAAAGAACATCAAGCTGTAGAGGAGAAACGTTGCGGCCATTGCAAGTGGCGCCGATCTCCACACCTCTGCCATTCCAGTTGGCCATTCCTTCACTTCACGGAGAGCCGGTCCACGCGGCACAGCCCACAGCGCCATCGCCGCTATCAGCGCAGTAATGACTGCCGTGCTGGACCAAAGACTGCGCCAGTCGCTAAACCAGGGCCCGGTGAGCATGGCCAATGCCATGCCGGCGGGCATGAAACAACTCCACAGCACAAACGCCGAGTTCTGGTCCTCTGTTCGCACGATGCGCCCCAAAACCGTTGGCCCCGCTACCGTGATCAGCAGAAAGCCCAAACCCTCCACGACCCGGGACACCATGAGCACAGCGAAGCTGTCGGTGGGTATCGCCATTGCAGCACCCAGCACCGAGGCCAAGAGGCCCCAGAACAGCATGCGTCGATCTCCGGCCAACGCCACAACCGAACCTGCAGCAACACCCCCCAATGCGCCAAGGACGGCAAAGGTGGCACCCAGGCCGCCCAGCATTCCCAGGCTCAGCCCCAATTCGCTCTGCAACTGCGGCGTGGCAATAGCCACCTTGCCCAGGTGGAAGGCCGATGCCACTCCTGCGGCCACTATCACCCACACGGCGCGCCAGTCGGTGTTCGGCAAGCGCGGAGGCTGGTTTTTCACGTGAGCGCCACAGGTTGACCCGCCGCGAGGGCGCGAGCCACGCGAGCCACGTGCCCTCCCTGGTAGCGCGCGCCCTCGATCTCATTGACGCTGGGCTGGCGGTCACCTCCTTGCCCGTCGTCTGCGAGCGTGGCCGCACCATAGGGTGAACCGCCGGTAACCTCGTCCATTCGCATTTGGCCTTTGAAGGTGTAAGGCAGACCCACCACCACCATGCCGAGGTGCATGAGAACGATGTGCGTCGAAAGAATGGTCGACTCTTGTCCACCGTGCTGGCTGCCCGTGGATGTGAAGACGCTCCCCACCTTGCCTACCAGCGCATCCCTCGCCCAAAGGCCACCGGCCTGGTCGAGGAAGTTTTTCATCTGTGCCGCCATGTTCCCAAAGCGGGTGGGCGTGCCAAGGATGATGGCGTCGTACTCGGCCATCTCCTCGACGGTGGCCACAGGTACGCCTTGAGGCGGCTTGTACCCCGCTTTGCGCGCTACAGAGTCGGGAACTAGCTCGGGCACCCGTTTGACGACGGCGGTCGCGCCCGCGTTGCGCACGCCCTGCGCCACGGCTTCGGCCATGGACTCGATGTGACCGTAGGATGAATAGAAGAGAACAAGGACCTTTGTCATGTCGCAAATACCTTTTGTGGGGGACTGGCCTTGAGTATCGACAGCGAAGTTGATCTACGGAAGTCATAAAATTTTGTCTTTCTTGATCTATTGGAACGATCAATGCTGGACGCTCTCACCCTCGACCAGATGCGCATGTTTGTTACCGTTGCTGAGGCCGGAAGCTTTCGCGCTGGAGCCGCTCGCCTTCTGCGCGCTCAGTCAGCCGTGAGCCACGCCATCGCCAACCTCGAACACCAGCTGGATGTGAGCCTCTTCGACAGAAGCGCACACCGACCCAAGCTGACGGCGGCCGGCCAGGCCTTGTTGGAGGACGTCCGGGCGGTGCTGCTCAAGGTTGATTTTTTGCGGGCGCGGGCACGCAGCCTGGGTGAGGGCGTGGAGATCGAGCTGTCACTGGTGGTGGACACGCTGTATCCACTGCCCCTGGTGGCAGCAGCACTGAAAGACCTCCACGATTCATTGCCTTCGGTACGGGTGCGCCTGGCGGTCGTGCCTCTTGGAGGACCGCTACAGGCACTGCTGGACAAGCGATGCGATCTGGCCATCATGGCCGGGGAAGATTTTCTGGATCCACGTATCGAAACCGAGGCTCTGCAGTTGGTGCCCATCGTCGCCGTGGCCGCCGCAACGTATGCCCTGGCACTGCGCCGTAAAAGACTTACCAGCCTGGAGTTGTCCGATCATTTGCAGATCGTGCTGGAAGATCCCACGTCCCTTTCCGAAGGACAGGATTTCGGCGTTCTGTCTCCTCAGACACTTCGCGTGGGTACACAAGATGCAAAGCGCGCGCTGATCCTGGGGGGAGTGGGGTGGGGACGTCTGCCCCTGTGGACGGTGGAACGCGAACTAAGTGAGAAACATCTTGTTCAGCTCGCCGCCACCGCGCTTGGGCCGTTGGGCGTCGCGCACACACAGACCTACTTGGCCCATCGCACTGACCGGGCGCTTGGCGTGGCTGCGAAGGCACTGCGGCTGGCGCTGCATCGACTGGTGGCGCAGCCCGCTACTCGCGAGCGCAGCCGCCCAGGGGCACGGCCCGTTGTGCGCGCCAAAGTCGGCATCCGCCGGCCGTGAGTCCTACTTGAACCCACACAGTGGGCACGTACAGTTAGGGCGATGTACCGTTGAACAATGCACTGCCTACTGCGCACCCACGATCACAAGCGCATCTCTTTTGCCCAAGACCAAACGCTCCAGTATTTGCGGCACCCTCGAAGCTCTCGCCTGGGTTGTGGCTCGGTATGCGGCGAGTCCATAAACGTTTGCCGTCCACCTCGACGGTCAGTTCGTGCGAACGCTCAGCGGCTTCCGCCAGCACAGACACCAGCAGTGTTGCATCGAGGTCGAAGGTGCGCTTGCGGCCCAGTGCCGCAGGAATCACCAGGGAGGCGATGGAGTCGGTGCCCGCGTCATACTTCCAATATTCCAGAGTCATGCGAAAAGTCTAAGCCACGCCATCCCCACTTCCAACGCGCATGAAAACCTTCCGCATCCGGATTGATGGCCAGGCGGCCGACGTCGAGGCCGACAGCGAGACCAGCTTGTTCGCTGCGATGACGCGCGCGGGAATTGCCTGGCCCGTGTCCTGTCGCAACGGTACCTGTCGCACCTGCATGGCTCGCTTGCTGCAGGGGCAAGTGCGTTACGAAATTCCCTGGCCTGGCTTGAGCGCCGATGAAAAGATAGAGGGCTATTGCCTGCCCTGCGTTGCGCGGCCAATGGAAGATGTTGTCATCACCCGAGCTTGAGAACCGAGCGACGAAGGATGTGCGCTCGCCAGAGCAAGTCATTGCTTCAGGAGCTCTCCACACGGTCCAGAAGGCGGTTGAGCGCTTCTTGATACTGTTCCAGCATGGCCTGAGCCTGTAGGCGATCACCTCGCGCCGATGCAAGGGCCAGGCCACTGCCGTGCGCATGGTCAACCAGAATGTCGCGCCACAGGATGGGCTCTGCGGTGCTCTTCGCGAGCAGAGTGGTGAGGCGGTCGGTGATCTGGCGCGTCACGCCGGCAAACGCCTCCGGTGTTGCAAAGATCGCCAGCGTTAGCTGCGGGTGTCGGCCCACCGCCTGGTGATAGCGGGTCAGCAGCGCCTCAATGTCCGCCCGATGATTTGTCAGACCGCAAGGGCCCTCCAGCACCTCGTTGTAGACGCGGTCTGACAGCGCGCGCAGAAGCCCGACCTGATCGCCCACGTGGTGATACAGGCTCATCGGGGTGACGCCCAGTCGGGCGGCGAGGGCGCGCATGGTCAGCCCTTGTCCGCCGCCTTCGTCCAGCAAGGCCAGCGCGGCGCTCAAGATGTCGTCGCGTGCCATCCCCGTTCCCGGGGCCGGACGCCCACGTGGGCGGCTCATGGGGCGAGCCGATAGCTGGATTGCACCAGGCCCGACGGGAAGCTGCGGCTGGACACCAATTTCAAATCAATGTCTTGTGGCAACGCCCCGAAAAGCGGCCTTCCCGACCCGATCAGCACGGGAACACTGGTGATGACCAGATCGTCGATCAATCCGTCGCGCAGGAATGACTGCACCAGTTGCCCTCCATCGACGTAGATCCGACGCACGTTCTGCCTTGCCAGTTCGTTCATCGTGTCCTTGGGTGTGCGGTTGGAGAAGCGCAGCTTGTCCTTCAATGCCTCGGGCACCGGCGCATCGGCCAGCTGTCTGGAGAGCACCAGCACGGGCAGCTCATACGGCCACTCGTCAAACGTCAGCGCCTTTTCATAGCTCCCCCGTCCCATCACGATCAGGTCCTTGTCGGCGATGAAGGCCGGGTAACCGTGATCCTCGGTCGGGTCGTCGCGCTGCAAAAGCCAGCCGATGTCGCCGTCGGCTCGGGCGATGAAACCATCCAGGCTGGTGGCGATGAAGACGTGTGCAGTGGGCATCGAACATTCCAATATATATACGATGTATATTATATGGACTTGGGCCGAGTAGAACGCCTGTTTCCTGTACTTGCCGCAGGGAATGGGCGTGGCGCACCGGCTCGGGCAAGGGCGCGTTGCTGGGCTTCACTTTGCGGCTCCGCTGTCGTTCATGCCCAGTTCTCGAAGCACCGCCATGCGGCACACGCTCGCCATGGAGCGATGCTCGCGTTCGGCCCGTTCCTTCACGCGCTCCAGTTCTGCGGTGGTGAGTCGCAACGCGATGGGGCGGGCGCTGTTGACGCCGTTAGGCACGCGTTTGCGCGGTAGCGGGCTTGTGGTTTGCGGCATGGCGATACCTGCTCGGTTAGCATTTGAGTAACGGAGAAGTACACTTTGGTGTTCATTTTGGTGGAATAAATTCCACTTGTAAATATGTCTGGCGTACAAAAGTCCACTATCAACGAGCGAATCCAAATGGAGCGGTCACGCCATGGCCTGTCGCAGACCTCGCTCGCAGAAATTGGTGGCGTGTCCAGGGAAACGCAGATCAACTATGAGAAGGACGGTGGCAGCACGCCCAACTGTGTGTACCTGACGCGGGTCATGGCGAAGGGGTTGGACGTGATGTACATCCTCACGGGCAAACGAGCTTCCACGGATTGGTCGCTGGACCCGATGCTGCGCGCGGTGGTGGATGACCTTGAACGTTGCTCCCCAGAGAAGCAGATCGAGGCCGTGAAATATGTGGCCATGCTGGCCGAAGGCATGACGCCGCCATCGCCGGTTCCGAGCGCACCCAACCGGAAGTCCCAGGCCAAGGGCTCAGCGCCCGCCAAGCGAAAGAAAAGCGGCTAGCCAGGGCTGGCTGAGCCGCTTTCCAATCAACCCATCGCGCGAAGGCGACGCGCAGTCGGTCAATCGCCTTGTGCCGCCGCCTTGGCTTCGCGAGGCAACACCGTCCCCCGGCACTCCCCGAACCCGATGCGCCGGTACCCTTCGCGCTCGCAGTGCCCGCGCAGCACGATGGTGTCGCCGTCCGCCAGGAAACCCAGCGTCTCACCGTTGCCCAGCGTCAGCGGGCGTTGGCCGCCCTGCGTCAGCTCCAGCAGCGAGCCACCTTGTTCGGGCGCCGGGCCCGAGAGCGTGCCAGTGCCCAGCAGGTCGCCGGCGCGCAGGTCGCAGCCGTTGACGGTGTGGTGCGTCACCAGTTGCGCGGCGGTCCAGTAGGCGTCGGTGAAGTTGGAGCGGCTGAGGCGTTCACCCGCGTGCCCACGGGCGCGCATGGCGGCGGTCTGCACCCAGGCTTCCAGCGCAATGTGGATGGCACCGTGTTCGCGGTTCGCGGCCGAGTCCAGGTAGGGCAGTGGTGCCGGATCGCTTTCGGGCCGTGTGAAGGCCTGGCGGTAGGGCGCGAGCGCTTCCATGGTCACGATCCAGGGCGACAGCGTGGTGGCGAAGTTCTTCGCGAGGAAGGGCCCCAGGGGCTGGTACTCCCAGGCCTGAATGTCGCGCGCGCTCCAGTCGTTGAGCAGCACGATGCCGAAGAGGTGGTCTTCGGCGTCTTCGATGGCAATGGGCTCGCCCTGCTGGCTGGGCTGGCCGATCACCAGGCCCAGTTCGAGTTCGTGGTCCAGCCGCTTCGTGGGTTGCAGTGTGGGCGCAGCGCCGTTGCCCGCGCTCAGCTGGCCGAGCGGGCGCTTGAAAGCGTCGGGGCTCACACGCAGCGTGGAGGCACGGCCGTGGTAGCCGATGGGCACCCATTTGTAGTTGGGCATCAGCGGGTTGTCGGGCCGGAACAGCTTGCCGACCGTGGTGGCGTGGTGGATGCCGGTGTAGAAGTCGGTGTAGTCGCCGACGTCGAAGGGCATGCCCATGCGCACACTGGCCTGGGGCACCAGCGCGGCCTGGAATTCGGCCTCGCGCGGGCTGCCCCGCCGCAGGCCCTGGCTGATCGCGTGCCGCAAGGCGAGGCGCTGATCAGGCGGCAGGGCCAGCAGGCGCGCCATGTCGGTGTGGTCGAGCAGGCCGGCGTGCTGCAGATCGAGCACCTGGTCGCCGATCGCCACGCCGATGCGCCACCCACGCTCGTCGCCGACCGTGAACCGGCCATAGGGCAGGTTCTGGACGGGGAAGTCGGTCGCGGGATCGTTCGCGGACGCGAGCCAGCTCTGCAGGCCGGCGCCGTGGGTGTCATCGATGCGGGGCGGCGCCATGGGTCTTTACTCCACCTGGATGTTCTGGCGCTTGATGACCGCTCCCCATTTCTGGGTCTCGGCCTTCATGAAGGCGGCGAACTGTTCGGGCGTGCCACCAGCGGGCTTGAGCGATTGTTCGTCGAGGAACTTCTGGAACTCGGGTGACTTCAGCGCAGCGTTCACGCCGCCATTGAGCTTGCTGACCACGTCGGCCGGCACACCGGCGGGCGCGAGCAGGCCGACCCAGGACGTGGCCTCGAAGCCGGGGTAGGTGTCGCCCACCGTGGGCACGTCCGGCAGCGCGGGGATGCGCTCGCGCGAGGTCACGGCGAGTGCGCGCATCTTGCCGGCGCGGATGTGCGCCAGCACCGAGGTGACGCTGACGAACATCACCTGCACCTGGCCACCGAGCACGTCGGTGATGGCGGGTGCGCCGCCTTTGTAGGGCACGTGGTTGAACGCGGTGCCCGAGGTGGCTTTGAAGAGTTCGGTGGTGAGGTGGTTGGAGCTGCCCGCGCCGGTGGAGGCGTAGTGCATCGAATCGGGCTTGGCCTTGGCCAGGTCCACGAGTTCACGCAGGGTCTTGGCCGGCACCGAGGGGTGCACCACCAGCACCAGCGGCGAGGTGGCGATCAGCGCGATGGGCTTGAGGTCTTTGTCGGAGTCGAAGGTGAGCTTGTACAGCAGCGGGTTGACGGCGTGCGTGTCGAACGCGGTCAGCAGGGTGTAGCCGTCTGCCTTGGAACGCGCCACCTGGGCCGCGCCGATGGAGCCGCCTGCGCCGCCCTTGTTCTCCACCACCAGGGTCTGGCCCAGGCTGGCGCTGAGTTCGGTGCCGAGCTTGCGCGTCACGTTGTCCACGATGCCGCCCGCAGGGAAGGGCACGACCACCTGGATCGGCTTGTTCGGGTAGGCGCCCGACTGCGCGGTGGCCGCCAGCGGCAGGCCGACGGCCAGGGCGATGGCGCCGGCAACGACGGTTCGGCGGCGGGCGGAAGGAAGGGGGGCGTGGCTCATGTTGTCTCCAGAGAAGGGAAAGAAAGAGAGAGAAAAAAGAAAAAGGGATGTCAGTCGTTGATGACCGCGACCGCGCGGACCCAGCCGGCCGAGCCGTGTTTGATCTTGATCGGGAAGCAGCTCAGCTCGAAGCCGTGCGAGGGCAACTGGTCGAGGTTGGAGAGCTTCTCCATCTGGTAGTAGCCGATGTCGCGGCCGGCCTTGTGGCCTTCCCAGATGATGGAAGGGTCGCCGTCGCGCTCGAAGCGCTCGACCACGAACTTGAACGCCGCGTCCCAGCTGTAGGAGTCGGTGCCGACCACGCGCACGCCGCGCTCCAGCAGGTACAGCGTGGCGGCGCGGCCGAAGCCGCAGGCGCTTTCCCAGTAGTCCTCCTGGCCCTGGCGCGCACCGGCGCGCGTGTTGGCCACGACGATGTCCAGCGGCTGCAGTTCGTAGTTGATTCGCTTGAGCTCGGCTTCGATGTCTTGCGGCGTCACCACGTAGCCGGCCTCGAAGTGGCGGAAGTCGAGCTTCACGCCTGGGCGCAGGCACCAGTCCAGCGGCACCTCGTCGATGCCGGGGGCGGGGCGGCCGCCTTCCTGCAGCGCGTGGTCGGTGGTGGGGTGGTAGTGCCAGGGCGCGTCCATGTGCGTGCCGGCGTGGGTGGAGAGCGAGATCTTTTCCACGGCCCAGGCCTTGCCTTCGGGCAGCGAGTCGGGGCCGATGCCCGGGAACAGTTTGGAGAACAGCTCCCACGACTGGTCGTGGTCGGCGTACTGGATCTGCGGCCGGTGGTGGCTCGGCGAGGTGGGCTTGTCTTCGAGCGTGACGGAGAGGTCGATGATGCGGCGTGGCATGAAGGTGGGGCTTTACGGTGAGGGAGATGGGGTGGAGGCGGGCCGCGCGCGCATGCCGGCGACCACGAAGGCGATCAGCTGGCGCAGGATGGCTTCGGGGTCGTCGGTGTCGCACAGGCCGCCCGAGAGGCGGTTGAGGCGGTGGTTGGCCGCGTCGGAGTCGGCCACGATGTAGTGCATGGCACCGATGGCGAATGCGTAGCGCCAGAAGGCATCGGCCTCGCTCAGGCCAGGCTCGGCGTCGCGCAGGGCCTGCACGAAATGCAGGGCCATGCTGTCGTACTGCTGGACCAGCGCGGTGCTGGTGAACTCGCTCGGCAGCGCGCGCGCCTGGAGGATGAGGCGCGTGAGCAGGCGGCCGTCGCCGGTGGCGTCGGCGCTCAGGCGGATCGGCGGCGCCAGCAGCGCTTCGAGCACGTGCTCCAGCGTGCGCCCCGGGCCGGCGGGTTGCCGCTCCAGCATCTCCATGCGCAGCTGGTTCACCGGGTCGGCCACGGTCTGCAACACCTCGCGGATCAGCGCTTCCTTGGAGCCGAAGTGGTAGTGGATCGCCGCCACGTTGGTCTCGCTCGCGGTGGTGATCTCCTTGAGCGAGGCGGCCTCGAAACCGCGCGCGGCGAAGACGCGCAGCGCCGCCATCACGATCTTCGAGCGCGTCGAATCCTTGGGCTTGGCGGCGGGGGCTTCCGGGGAGCGGGGTTTTTTGAGGTTCATTTGAAATTCAAATTTGGATTTGAAATGTAGATTTGAACTGGTTTTCAGAAATCAGTATTAACCCTAGGTTTGTGCCAGCGACGCCCCTCCATTCCGGCGCAGATTCTCATGAAGTGAGAATCAAAATTGACCCCACCGGGCTCGCAACGCCACCATTCGCGACCCTTCACACTTGCCTCGATATTCCCTACAAGGAGACTCCATGAAACCGTTTCGAATCCTTGCCCGCAGCCTGGCGGTCATCGGCCTGGGCGCTGCGAGCGCCGCCTGGGCTGGCCCGTTCCAGGGCGGCATCGTCACCCTGATCACGCCGGCCTCGTCGGGCAGCTCGTTCGACAACGCCGCGCGCGCCGTGGCCGATGGCCTGGCCAAGACCTGGGGCATTCCTGTCGTGGTCAACAACCGCCCCGGCGCGGCCACCATCCTGGCCACGAGCGTGGCCGCCAAGGCGGCGCCGGATGGCCGCACCATCCTGCTGTCGGTCACGCCGACGATCCAGGCGCCGTTCCTGTCCACCAAGCTGGACTACGACCCGGTCACCAGCTTCGCGCCGGTGGCGCAGATGTTCGACGCGCGCCTCTGGCTCGCGGTGAATACCCAGGTGCCGGCGCGCAACGTCAAGGAGTTCGTGGCGCTGGCCAAGGCGCCGAACGCGAAGTTCGCCTACTCCTCGCCGGGCAACGGCTCCACGCCGCACCTCAACGCGAGCCAGCTCGCGCATCAGGCGAAGATCGACATGCTTCACGTGCCCTACAAAGGCGTGGCGCCTGCGGTGGTGGACCTCGCGGCCGGCATGGTCACGGCCACCTTCGCCAGCTACTCCGACCTGGTGCCGCACGTGCAGAGCGGGCGTGTGCGCATCCTGGCCAGCACGGGCGCCGAGCGCTCGCCGCTCAGCCGCGACGTGCCCACGATGAAAGAGGCCGGCTACGCGGACTTCGAGACCGTGGGCTTCGGTGGCCTGGTGGTGCCCGCAGGCACGCCCCAGCCGCTGGTGGACGAGATCTCGCGCGACATCATCAAAGTGCTGGCCCAGCCCGAGGTCAAGGCGCGCCTGATCACGCTCGGCCTCGAACCCCACAGCCAGGGGCCGGCCGAATTCGGCAAGCTCATTCAGGCGCAGACGGTCTACTGGAAGAAGGTGATCAAGGACGCCGACGTGAAGCCCGAATGAGCCACCCGAAAATCACCGCCATGACCAACTCACCCAGCACCGCTCCCCGCCTCGAACACTCGCACCACCTTCGTTTCGTCGGTGACTGGGGTCAGGCCAATTTCCACCGCATCTGCTCCTGGCTGTGCGAAGAGTTCTGCAAGCGCAGCGGCCCGCGCAGCCGCGTGGCGATCTGGAGCATTCGCGCCGGCGGCATCGAGGCCATCGATCTGGTGGAAGAAGGCGAGGCCGACCTGTGCATCGTCACGCCGGCCATGTTGATGCCGGCCGCACTCGACGGCCGCCTGATCTTCAAGGGCCGGCCCGCGCCACACCTGCGTGCCCTGGCCGTGCTGCCGCAGAACGACCGCATGGTGCTGGCCCTGCGGCCGGACCTGGGCATCCGCAGTTTCGAGGAGCTGCGGCAGAAGAAGCCGGCGCTGCGCATCGCGACCTCGCGCAACGACGGCACCAACTTCATTGGCTACGTGGCACGCCTGTTCATGCAGGCGCACGGCATCGACGACGCGACGTTTGCGAGCTGGGGCGGCACCTATGTGGAAGACTCCAACCCGCGCGAAAGCCTTCAGCGCATGCAGGACGGTGAGGTCGATGGGGTGTTGCAGGAAGCGATCATGACGCCGTGGTGGTCCGACATCGTGGAGACCGGCAAGGTGGTTCCTCTGCCGTCGGAAGAGGCCGTGCTGCAGCAGCTCCAGCGGGACTACGGCTTTGGCCGCAACGACCTGCCTGCCGGCTACTGGTCCACGCTGCCCACCTCGCTGCCCGCGCTCGACTTCTCGGACTTCCTGATCCTGGTGCGCGACGACATGCCCGACGACATCGCCCACCTGCTGACCTGGTGCCTGGTGGAAACGCGCGCCGCCATCGAGCGCCAGTACCGCCACCTGCCGCCGCAGCGCAGCCCGCTGAGCTACCCGCTGGTGCCGTCGGCGATGGCGCAAACGTCGATTGCCCTGCACCCGGGTGCGCGCCGCTACTACGAAGCGGCGGGGCATCTGGCCGCGAAGCCCTGAGCCTGCAGCGCGCGCCCTCAGGGCGCGCGCATGTGCTGCACCGCGCGGCGCACCATGTCGCAGAAATACTCCGCCGCCGGGGTGGGCGGCAGGCCTGCGCGGCGCACCAGGCACACCGGCGGCGCGGGCAGGGCCTCGGCCACGTCGATGCGGGCCAGCAGCGGCGCCAGCGACTCCGACTGGATCCACTGCACGGGCAACATCATCAGCAGATCGGAGTTCGCCAGCGCCACCATGAAGGTGAGCGCCGAGTGCGCCTTCATGACCAGCCTGGGCGGCGGCAACCGGTGGTGCGCGAACAGCGGGCCCAGCTCCTCCTCGGCGTTGTGCGTGATCGAGGTGGTGATCCATTCCGCGTCCACCAGCTCGCGCAATGAGCGCGCCTGCGCCAGCGGATGGCCCTGGCGGCTCACGATGGTGCGCGTGTTGTCGAACAGTTTTTCCACCTGCAGCGCCGGGACCACGTCGGCCGGCGCGGGGCCGATGTACAGGTCCAGGCTGCCGTCGAGCAGGCCGGGCTCGCTGCCCGGGTACACCGCGTCGACGATGTCGATCTGCACCTGCGGATAGCGCGCCCGGAACGCCCCCAGCGCGAAGGGCAGCAGCGCGATGTGGGCCACGCTGGACATCGCCACGGCGAGGTTGCCGTGCACCTCGCCGCGCAGTTGATCAAGCTCTTCCGTCGCGCGGCGCAGGTCGTGCATGGCGGAGGCTGCGCGCTTGTGGAAGGCCGCACCCATGTTGGTCAGCACCACGCCGGTCGAGCGCCGCTCGAACAGCACCACACCGAGTTCCTTCTCCAGCTCCTTGATGCTGTGGCTCAGCGCGGGTTGCGCACTGCCCAGCTGGCGCGCGGCCGCGCGCAGGCTGCCGCGCTCGGCGACGGCGAGGAAATCCCGCAAGGCGTTGAACTTCATGGTGGGCCGCTCCGAGTGATCGAAAAACCATATCGCATCCGACAATTTTCCCTCTTTTCCATTTCGCGGTGGCTGCCTACGATGCGGCCGCATGAAGACCTCGCCAACCCCTTCCCGCGTGCTCATCGTGGGTGCCGGCCCCGCCGGCCTGGCCCTGGCCATCGAGCTGGGCCAGCGCCGCATTCCCTGCCTCTTGCTGGAGCGCAACGACCGTGTGGGCTATGCCCCGCGCGCCAAGACCACCAACGTGCGCACCCGTGAGCACCTGCGGCGCTGGGGCATCGCGCCGCAGCTGCGCGCGGCGTCACCGCTGGGCGTGGATTACCCGTCCAACGTGGTGTTCTGCACCCGGCTTTCCGGCCACGAGCTCACGCGCTTCGAGAACGCGTTTTTCTGCGCACCGGGCCGCAACCCGCTCTATGCCGAGCACGCGCAGTGGATTCCGCAGTACAGCCTGGAAGAGGTGCTGCGCGCGCACGCCCAGACGCTGCCGGGCGTGGAGATCCGCTTCAACAGCGAGGTGCTGGCGTTCGAGCAGGACCAGGCGGGCGTGCACCTGACGGTGCGCGACCTGAAGCGGGGCGACACCTCGGTCGTCTCTGGCGACTACCTGGTGGGCGCCGATGGGGCGCGCAGCCTGGTGCGCGAAGGCATGGGCGCCAGGCTGGAGGGGGAGTACGGCCTCTCGCGCAACTACAACGTTGTGTTCCATGCACCGGGCCTGGCCCAGGCCCATGCGCTCGGGCCGGCCATCATGTACTGGCAGATCAACGAAGACGTGCCCAGCCTCATCGGCCCGATGGACAAGGGCGACAAATGGTTCTTCATGCCCACGGGCGTGCCCAAGGATTTCAGGCTCGATGCCGAGGGCAGCGCATCGCTGATCCGGCGCGCCACGGGCATCGACCTGCCTTACCAGGCCTTGTCCACCGACGAGTGGGTGGCCAGCCGCTTCCTGGGCGACAACTACCGCGACCGCCGCGTGTTTCTCGTCGGTGATGCCTGCCACCTGCATCCGCCGTTTGGTGGCTACGGCATGAACATGGGCGTGGGCGACAGCGTGGACCTGGGCTGGAAACTGGCGGCCGTGTTGCAGGGTTGGGGTGGCGAGGCCCTGCTGGACAGCTACATGGCCGAGCGCCGGCCGGTGCACCAGATGGTGCTCGACGAGGCCGTGGCCAACCACGCCCTGCTGGGCAACCAGCTCTGGCGCGCGGGGCTGGAAGACGACAACGCGTCGGGTGCGGCCTTGCGCCAGGACGTGGGCGGGCGCATCCAGGCGGCGAAGTCGCGCGAGTTCACCACACTGGGCGTGGTGCTCGGCTACCGCTATGAAGACTCGCCCGTCATCGCCCACGACGGCAGCCGCGCGCCGCGCATGGACTACCTCAACTACGTGCCTTCAAACCGGCCTGGCGCGCGCGCACCCCACGCGTGGCTGCACGACGGCAGCTCGCTGTACGACCATTTCGGCGAGGGCTTCACCTTGCTCGCGCACGGCGACGTGCCCGAGGTGGAGGTGGAGGCGGTGCGCGATCGGCTTCGCGCCTCAGGGGTGCCCATCAAAGTGCTGCGGCCCGCCTGGGGCGCGTTTGCCGAGCTGTACCCGACCCGACTCACGCTGGTGAGGCCCGACCAGCACGTGGCCTGGCGCGGCGATGCCTGGCCCGACGCGCTGGTGGCGCGCATCACCGGCCACCACCCGGTTTCCTTCCCTCGACAGAAAGCCTTCGCATGAACACGCGCCTGTCCGCCGCCGTGCATTCGGTGCACCGCTTCACTTTCACCGTGCCCGATCTGAAAGAGGCCGAGCGCTTCTACACCTGCTTCGGCCTGGACGTGCGGCGCGAAGGCGATCGCCTGCACCTGCGCACCTTCGGCCATTCGCACGTCTGGGCCCACGTGCTCGAAGGCGGCGAGCGCAAGCGGTTGCAATGCGTGGCCTACGGCATTCACGCCGAGGATGTGGACGTGTTCGCGGCCCGCATCGCGGCGCAAGGCCGCGCGTGTGATCCGCATCCCCTGGCGCAGGAGCCCGGCCTGTGGCTGCGCGACCCCGACGGCCTGGTGCTGCAACTGGTGGTCGCGCCCAAGGTCTCGCCGTCCGCGCCTTCGGTGCCCCGGCCTGCGGCGCCTGTCGCGCCCGGCCAGGGCCAGGCCTCGCCGCGCAGCCGGCTGGGCCCGGTGCGGCCGCGCTACCTGTCCCACATCCTGCAGTTCACGCCCGATGTGCTGGGCATGCTGGCCTTCTGTTCATCGATGCTCGGCCTGCGCCTGTCGGACCGCTCGGGCGATGCGATCGCCTTCCTGCACACGCCTCACGGCAGCGACCACCACCTGGTGGCCTTCGCGAAATCCGACGGCCCCGGCCTGCACCACAGCAGCTGGGACGTGCCAAGCCTCGACGAGGTGGGGCAAGGCATGGACCAGATGCGCAACGCCGGCTACGGCGAGGGCTGGGGCGTGGGCCGCCACGTGCTCGGCTCCAACTACTTCAACTACGTGCAAGACCCCTGGGGCAGCTTCTGCGAGTACTCGGCTGGCATCGACCACGTGCCCGCCGGCCTGGACTGGCCCGCCGCCGACCACCCCGCCGAGGACGCGCTGTTCGTCTGGGGGCCTGCCGTGCCCACCCACTTCATCACCAACCAAGAGACCCCATGAGACTGATTGCCTTCCGAGACGAAAACGGCGCCGCGCGCCTGGGCGCACGCGTGAACGACAACACCCTGCTGGACCTCACCGCCGCCGGCCTGCCCGACTCGCTCGACGAGCTGCTGCGCCAGGGCGACGCGGGTTTTCGCGCGGCGCGCGCGGCGATTCAGCGCGGCGAGCACGCGCGAGCGCTCGCGGGCATCACCTACCTGCCGCCGGTGCTGGAGCCCGCCAAGGCCTTCGCCATCGGCCTGAACTACGTGGACCACGCCACCGAGAGCCACTTCGAGAAACCGCTGCACCCGGTGATCTTCCACCGCTACCCCTCGTCCTGGGTTGGGCACGGGCAGGCCCTGGTGCGGCCGCATGTGTCGGCGCAGTTCGACTATGAAGCCGAGCTGGTGGCGGTGATCGGCAAGGCCGGCCGCTATATCCGCAAGGAAGACGCGCTGGACCACGTCGCGGGTTATTCGCTGTTCAACGACGGCTCCATCCGCGACCACCAGTTCCGCTCCAACCAGTGGATGATGGGCAAGAACTTCGACCGCAGCGGGGGCTTCGGGCCCGAGTTCGTCAGCGCCGACGAATTGCCGCCGGGCGCGCACGGCCTGCGCCTGCAATGCCGGCTCAACGGCCAGGTGGTGCAGGACGCCAACACGCGCGACATGATCTTCGACGTGGCCACGCTGGTGGCCGCGTGCTCCGAGGCCATGGCGCTGGTGCCGGGCGACCTCATCATCACGGGCACGCCCGCCGGCGTAGGCCTGGCGCGCAAGCCCCCGCTGTGGATGAAAGCGGGCGACGTGTGCGAGGTGGAAGTCGAAGGCCTGGGGGTGCTGAGCAACCCGATCGTGGACGAGCGATGATTGCCGGGCCTGTTTCTCATCATTCGAGAAACGGGTTTGACCGGGGCCGCACCGGTGGGCATGCTTCCACCGTGCTGTGTCCATTTATGCAATTCCCATGTCAGGCAGAAACCCCATGAAGCTGGTTCGCGAACACATCGACGTGTTTCCCTTCGATGCGTCCCCTTATGTGCTGGAGCGCCGCGAAGAGCTGCTGCTCGCCGATCCGCTGCCGTCGCCGATGAAGCGCTTTCGCGAGTACCCGCCGATCGAGGTGGCGCACCTCGGCGCGGCCTATGTGGAGCGCCCGTTCGCGCCGCCCGTGGGTGTCTACGAGAGCGCGGACATCCGCATCGAATGGCAGAACATGAATGGCCGCCAGCCGTTCTACCACCGCAACACCGGCGTGGACGAGCTGTCGTTCCAGGTCTGTGGCGAGCGCACCCTGATCACCGAGCTGGGCACCGTGGAGCTGCGGCCGGGCGACTTCTCGCGCATTCCCAACGGCGTGGCACACGACAACTTCGGCCGGCACGACGTGCACCTGTTGTTCTACGTGCCCGGTCCGGTGCGCGAGCTTGTCGCCCACAGCCGCCAGGCCGAGTACCTGAGCACGCCCTTTCCCGGCTGGACACCGGCCGTGATCAACGAACTCACCACCGAAGGCGTGGGCGGCCCGGGCCAGGATCTTGCGCTCTCGCCGGTGGACGAGGCCCTGCTGCTGCAACACGCCGAGCAAGACGCCGAGCGCATCCACGTGCTGCACCCCGAGGGCGAAGGTCTGCAGTGGCTGTACCGCAGCGAGGCGGTCGCCATCGGCCGCTCGCGCAAGGCCGCAGACGATGGGGCCGTGTACACGCGGCACCGCGATGCCTGCGAGATCCAGGTCCAGATCCAGGGTGAGCGCACCCTGGTCACGCAGCGCGGCACCGTGCACCTGGTGCCGGGCGACTTCGTGCAGATCCCGCGCGGCATCGCCTTCACCAGCCTGCACACCGGCCCCAGCGAACACCTGGCCCTGGCCAGCACCCTGCCGATTCCGCAGGTGGCACCGGCTGTGCGTCAAGGCACGCGCCTGCCGGCCGACGAACTGGCCCGGCTGCGCGGCGCCTGAGCGCGCCCTCAACCAACACAACAAGGAGACACCCATGTCAACGATGATGGCCGCGCGCGCGCACCAGGGCGCGCGCGAACTCAGCCTGGAAACCCTGCCCGTGCCCACGCCGGGCGAAGGCGAGGTGCTGGTCAAGGTGGCGTCCGCCGGCATTGCGCCCGGCATGATGAAGCTGCTCGAGATGGGCCGCTTCAAGCACCTGCCGACCACGCCGGGCCACGAGATCGCCGGCACCGTGGTGGCGCTGGGCAGCGGCGTGGACAGCGCCTGGCAGGACGCGCGCGTGCGTGTGCATCCCATGCTCTCGTGTGGCCAGTGCGACTACTGCCGCTCGGACCGCCAGCAGATGTGCAACGACGCCGCCATGATGGGCCACGCCGGCTTCGGCCGCGGCCCCATGGCGTTGTACGCGAAGTACCACAACGGCGGCCTGGCGGATTACGCCTGCGTGCCCGCCGACCTGCTGGACCGCCTGCCCGCGCACGTCAGCTTCGACGTCGGCGCCAAGGTGCACGACCTGGCCAATGCCGTGCGCGCGCTCAAGTGCGCGGCCCTGCCGGCCACGGGCCGTCTGATCATCACGGCCGCCACGGGCACCATGGGCACGGCGAGCATCAAACTCGCGCGCTTCTATGGCGCGCGCGAGCTGGTGCTGGTGGGCCGCTCGCGGGAGCGCCTGGAAGCCCTGCGGCCGCTCGCCGGCGAGCTGCCGGTACAGCTCGTGGTGCTCGACGAACTCGGCCCCGACTGGGCCGACACGCAGGGGCTCACCAAGCGCCTGCGCGAACTCATGCCACGCGGCGCCGACGCCGTGCTCGACTACTTCCCCGACGGGCCGGGCTCGGCGCAGGCCGCCTCGGCCATGGCCCAGGGCGCCAGCTTCGTGCACATGGGCGGCAGCAACAGCGCGCTGCCGTTTGCGCTGCGCGACATGATGATCTTCTGCTGGCGCTTCGTCGGCACGCGCGCCTGCACCCGCTCGGACACCGACGAGGTGTTGTCCCTGCTGGCCGATCGCCGGCTCGACGCCGAAGACCTCATCACCCACCGCTTCAGCTTGAAGGAGGTCAATGAAGCGCTGGAAGCCACCCGCAGCCGCGCCCTGCCCATCTGGATGGCCGTGGTGAAACCCTGACCCTTGTTTCCAACGGAGATTTGAATTGCAAGACCAGAACCCCTGGATCACCCTGCCGACCGCCGCCGGCCCCATGCAGACCTATGTGGCGCGCCCGAGCACGCCGGCCACACGCGCCGTCATCGTGCTGCAGGAGGCCTTTGGCGTGAACGCGCACATCCAGGACATCGCCCAGCGTTTCGCCGCACAAGGTTTCCTGGCCCTGGCGCCCGACCTCTTCCACCGCACCGGCACGCGCGAGCTCGCCTACACACAGCACAGCGATGCCGTGGCGCTGATCTCGCAGATCGGCGTCACCCCCATCCTGGAAGACATGCAGGCCGTGCTCGCGCACCTCAAGGCGGCGGAACATCTTGAGCCGGCGCGAACCGCCGTGGTCGGTTTCTGTTTCGGGGGGCGCGCGGCCTTCACCGCCGCCACGCGCCTGCCCGAGCTGGGTGCTGCCGTGGTGTTCTATGGACCGGGCATCGCCGCCGGCCCCCATGCCACGCTGGGTGACGCCGGCGCGATTCGCGCACCGCTGCTGCTGCACGTGGGGGCGGAAGATCCGACGATCCCGTCCGACCAGGTGAAGGCCATCGACAGCGCTTTGCAGGCGGCCGGTGTGCGCTTCTCGCAGCACGTGTACCCGGGCGCCGGGCATGCCTTCCTGTGTGATGCTCGCCCCGCCATGTACCGCGAGGGCGCGGCGGCCGAAGCCTGGCAGCGCACGCTGGATTTCCTGAACGCCGAGTTGCCTCACGGACAATGAGCGCATGTGCCCTCCCTCCACCTCCCTGGCCGCCTCTCTGGATGATGTGAACCTGGCGCCGCTGGCCCCGGGCGCGGGCCTGCTCGCAGACCTCGTCTGCGCCAACCACATCCTCTACGACCAGGGCGTGGTCGATGCCTTCGGCCACGTCAGCGTGCGCCACGACCGCGACCCCGGCCGCTTTCTGCTGGCACGCAACATGGCGCCCGGCCAGGTGGGCGAAGCCGACATCGTTTCGTTCACGCTCGACGGCGACCCCATCGACGCGGGCGGTCGGCGCGTCTACATCGAGCGCTTCATCCACGCCGAGATTTACCGGGCCCACCCGCAGGTGCAGGCCATCGTGCACAGCCACTCACCGGCGATCGTGCCGCTGACGGTCTCGCGCGGCACGCCGCTGCGCGCCGTTTTCCACATGGCTGGCTTCATCGGCACCGGTGCGCCGGTGTTCGAGATCCGCGACGTGGTGGGCGACGGCAGCGACCTGCTGGTGCGCAATGGGCGCATCGGCGCCGCGCTGGCCCGGCAGTTCGAGGGCCACCCCATCGTGCTCATGCGCGGGCACGGCAGCACCGTGGTGGGGGAGGGTTTGAAGCAGGTGGTGTACCGCGCGGTGTACGCCGAGGTGAATGCCCGCTGCCAGACGACCGCCATGGGGCTGGGCGAGGTGACGTACCTGAGCGAGGCCGAGTGCGCCTCCTGCGTGACCAGCCACGAAGCCCAGGCCGAGCGGCCCTGGGCGCTCTGGAAAGAAGAAGCGCTGCGCCGGCGCGCCCCCGCGCGCCCTTGAGGCCCTGCGATGTGGGTTCTCATTTCTCACGAAATGAGAAGTCCTTTTGACCGGTCGGCACCGGCTGTCGATGATCGGATCACTCGATCTCGAAAGGACATCCATGGAAATCGGAGCGCATCTCGCGCGACTCGAACTGACCGCCAGCGACCCGGCCTCGCTCGCCGGGTTCTACGCCCGCACGTTCGGCTTTGACGTCTCGCACCAGGGCGATGCCCATGTGTGCCGCGCACCTGAACGCGAACTGGTGCTGAGGCCAGGTGAAGGCGGGCAGCTTCACCTGGCCTGCTTCCACTTTGACACCGAAGCGGCGCTGCGGAGCCACCGTGCGCAGTTGCTGGCGCGCGGCGTGGCCCTGCACGATCAGAGCGACAGCGCCCACACCGTGCTCGACCCCGAAGGCCGTCGCATCCGGTTCGAGTTCGCCCCGGCCACGCCCGCCCGGCCAGCGGCTGCCCGCCTGCCGGCGGCGCGGTTGCAGCATTTCGCGGTGAGAACACCCGACCCCGCCGCGCTGCTGGCGTTTTATACGGAGCAGCTGGGATTTGTGTTGTCGGACCGCGTGCGCGACGAAGCCGGGGCGCTCACGGCCGCGTTTCTGCGCACCGACACCGAGCACCACGCCATGGCCATCTTCCGCGCGCCGATCGCGCGCTTCGATCACTTCTCGTGCGAGGCGCAGGACTGGGGCGCGCTGCGCGACTGGGCCGATCACATGGCGAATGCGGGCTTTCCGCTGGCCTGGGGCGTGGGCCGGCACGGGCCGGGCAACGACACCTTTTTCATGCTCAAGGACATGGACGGGAACATGGCGGAGATTTCCGCCGAGCTCGAAGTGTGCGAGCCGGGGCGTGCCGTCGGCGAATGGCCGCACCAGCCCTCAACCCTCAACCGCTGGGGTGTGGCCATCATGCGAAGCTAGCCCTTGCCGTTTTGCATTTTCAGGAGCACCCACCCATGACCACCACCGCCAAGGCCTTGCAGGTTCTGCGCCTGTTCAAACAGGGGTTCAAGCACGTGCGCGCGGTGGACGTGGAGGCCGAGCTGCGCGTCTCCACCGCCACGGCCTACCGCTACCTCGCCGATCTGGAGGAGGCGGGTCTGATCGAGCGGACCTCGATCGGCCAGTACGTGCTGGGCCCGGAGATCGTCGAGCTCGACCGGCTCATCCGCATCAACGACCCGCTCATCGCTGCGGCCAGCGAGATCATGAAGACCCTGTCGGAGCGCACGGGTGGCGTCGTGCTGCTCAGCCGCCTGCACAGCCGCAAGGTGGTCTGCGTGCACCAGGTGCGTGGCCGCCACGGCCCGCCGCACGTGAGCTACGAGCGGGGCCGGGCCATGCCGCTGTACCGGGGCGCGACGTCCAAGGTCATCCTGGCGCACATGGCGCCGGAAGACCTGCGCGACCTTGTGCGCCACGACACCGCGGCTTTGCGCGAGGCCGGCCTGCCCGGCAGCTTCGACGTGCTGTCGGCGCTGATGGCGCAGATCCGGCGCGACAAGGTCTGCGTGACGGCGGCCGAGGTGGATTCCGAAGCGTGTGGCTGGGCCGCACCGATCCACCAGGGGGAGCTTCTGCTGGGGAGCCTCTCCGTGGTGATCTGGTCCAAGGCACCGAACATTAACTCGCAGCGCGTCGCGGACTATGTTCTGCGCGCGGCGCTGCGCATTGGAGGGCGGCTGGAAACGCCGCGATAGACACCTATGTGGATGGATGAAAAAGACCCCGACGTGCTGATCGTCGGTGCGGGTCCGGTCGGACTCACCCTGGCGAACCTGCTGGGCACCCTGGGCGTGCGAACGCTGGTGATCGAACGCAACGCCGCGCTGGAGCCCGAGCCCCGCGCGGTGACGCTGGACGATGAAAGCCTTCGCACCCTGCAAGGCGCCGGTCTGTTGGAGGCGGTGCTGAAGGACGTGGTGCTGGGCTATGGCGTGCAGTACCACGACTGGCGGGGCCAACCGTTCGCGGCCATCCAGCCGACCCGCCAGGAATACGGTTATCCCAAGCGCAACGCGTTCCGCCAGCCGCTGCTGGTGCGCACCCTGTACGAAGGGCTGGCGCGTTTCGATCACGTGGCGGTGCAATTCGGGCACAGCTTCACGTCGTTTGAACAGGACGAAGAAGGCATCAGCGTGCACATGGACGTCGGCGGCACGGCCCGCACCGTGCGGGCGCGCTGGCTGGTGGCCTGCGATGGCGGCCGCAGCCCGGTGCGCGAGTTCTGCAAGATCGTGCTGGAAGGCGAGACCTACGCGGAGCGCTGGCTCATCGTGGACCTCGCACAACGCACCGTGCCCTTGCGCCACACGAGCACCTACTGCGACCCGAAGCGACCGACCATCCGGCTGCCGGGGCCGCGCGGCGCGCTGCGTTACGAGTTCATGCTGCGCGAAGGCGACCGGGACGACGAGGTGCTCGACGAGCGCAACTTTCGGGAGTGGATTGCGCGCCGCGTGCCGGCGGACCGCGATCTGCCGCTGGTGCGCAAGGTGATCTACGGCTTCCACGCCCGCGTGGCCACGCGCTGGCGCGAAGGCCACGTGCTGTTCGCGGGTGACGCGGCCCACCTCACGCCGCCGTTCGCCGGCCAGGGCCTGAACAGCGGCATCCGCGACGCCGCGAACCTTGCGTGGAAGCTCGCGGCGCTGTTGCGGGGCAGCCTTCCCGAGTCGGTGCTCGACAGCTACGAACAGGAGCGGCGACCGCACGCCGCCGCACTCATCCGCATGGCCTTGCGCATTGGCCGCGTCATGCAGCCCAAGAGCGTGCTGGGTGCGGCGCTGACGCAGACGGCCTTGCGCGTGGCCTGCCTGGTGCCGGCCTGCCGCGACTACATCCTGCAGCTCAAGTTCAAGCCCAAGCCACGTTTTTCGCAAGGCTGCTTCCTGCCGTCGGCGACCTTGACCGCGACCGAGCTCGCGCCCCAGCCCTGGGTGCAAAGCCCGGCGAAGGACGTGCGGCTGGACGAGGTACTGGGCGCGGGTTTCTCCGTGATCGGGTGGGACGCGGCTGTGGTGCGCGAGGCCGCGCTCAACGTGACGCCACGCGGCCTCTGCACCGGGCAGGTGGTGCTGGTGCGCAGCGAAGACGATTTTCTCGACATCCCGGGCGACGACGGCACGGTGCTGCGCGTGCGCGATGCCAGCGGCGAACTCGCGGCCCTGCTCGCGCGCTTTGATGCCTCGGCGCTGGTGCTGCGCCCGGACCGTTACGTCTACAGCGTCGTGCCGAAGTTGGCCTGAGACCTTCTTTTTTATTGACAGGAATTCCCATGAAGTTTGTGAGTTTTGAGATCAGTGGTCGCGCCTCTTACGGGCTGTTGACGGCCAACGGCGTGATCGACCTCGGCCCCCGCCTCGGGGCCTCCGCACCCACGCTGCGCGATCTGCTGCAGTTGCCGGACTGGCAGGCCATCGCGCGCTCGCACGCGGACGCCCCGGCCGACCACGCACTGGCGGCCTTGAAGCTGCTGCCCGTGATCCCGCAACCAAGAACGATCGCCTGCGTGGGGCACAACTACGAAGAGCACCGTGTTGAAACCCAGCGCGATCCCACGGAGCACCCTTCCATTTTTTTCCGCCATCCCGAGTCGCTGCAGGGCAGTGGATCCGCGCTGGTGCGCCCGCGCGAGTCGACGCAGCTGGACTACGAGGGCGAACTGGCCGTCGTGATCGGCCAGGGCGGCCGACGCATCGCGCAGGAGAACGCCTGGGCACACATCGCGGGCGTGAGCTGTTTCAACGATGGCAGCGTGCGCGACTGGCAGCACCACACGCGCCAGTTCGGGCCCGGCAAGAACTTCGCGGCGACGGCGGGCTTCGGCCCCGCGCTCGTGACCCTGGACGAACTGCCCCAGAACCGCGTGCTGTCCTTGCAGACCCGCGTCAATGGGCAGGTCGTGCAGCAGGCGCGCACCGACCAGATGATCTTTCCGATCCCGCGCCTCGTGGCCTACGTCTCGACCTTCATGACGCTGGTGCCGGGCGATGTCATCGTCACGGGCACGCCGGGCGGTGTCGGCGTGAAGCGCGTGCCGCCGCTCTGGCTCAAGCCGGGCGACCACGTGGAGGTGGAGATTTCCTCGGTGGGCATCCTGAGCAACGGCGTGGCGCAGGAAGCCTGACCGTGCAGACCCTGATCGCGCTGGAAGAACGCCGCTGCCTGGCCTTGGTGTCGGGCGACCTGGCCGGCATCGAGACCCTGCTGGACCCGCAACTGCTCTACGTGCACTCCACCGGCTTGGTCAACAACAAGCCGGAGCTGCTGGATTTCCTGGCGCACCGCATCCGCTACGAGGCCGTGGAGCGACAGGGCCTCGCCGTGCACCGCCATGGCGACGTGGCTTGGATGACGGGCCTCATGCGACTGCGAGGCCAGCGCGTGCCGAGCGCCGAGGCTGTGGCGTCCACCGCGTTTGTGTCGCAGCTGTGGGTCAACGTCGCGCACACGTGGATGCTGCGCGGCTTTCAGGCCACGCGCGTGGACGACGCCCTGTGGGCGAAGTGAGGCGCCGATTCTCATCATCTGAGGCACCGCTTTGACGCTCGCGCCCGCCTCTGAACATCATGCCGACGCCGGTGCCTGAAGGCATCGCATGTTCTTCTCATCATCAACCACACAACCCTCTCCGCAGAGAGAGGGATGGAGACATCAATGCCCCATTCTTCGACCACTTTTCCTGCCCCACGTTCGCTGGGCCGTTGCGTGCACCTGGCCCTGGCCAGCCTGGCGCTGATCGGGGCTGCGCCCCAGACCTTCGCACAGGCGCCCGGTGGCGGCAGCAGCAGCCAGGTCTCGCTCTACGGCGTGCTCGACGGCGGCTACTACCGCCGCAACCTCGCGGGTGAGGCCACGGTGTCGCGCGTCGACAGCGGCCTGTTGTCCATGCCACGCTGGGGCATGCGCGGCTCGGAAGACCTGGGCGGCGGCTTGTCCGCCGCGTTCGACATCGGCGGTCACTTCCGCATGGACACCGGCGAGGCTGGGCGCCATCCGGGCGACACCGCAGCGGGACGCTACTTCTCGCTGGCGTCCTGGGTCGGCTTGCGCGGGGGCTTCGGCTTCGTGCGGCTGGGCCGCATCCCCACGGGCACCTACATCACCACGCTGCAGTTCTCGCCGTTCGCGGAATCGGTGAACCTCGGCCCCTTCCTCATGCACACCATCACGGGCTCGCAGCCCATGAACGCGGTGAACGGCAGCACCGACGGCATCTGGAGCAATTCGATCGCCTACACCTCGCCGACCTTCGGTGGTCTCTCGGGTTCGTTGCAGTACGTGCCGAGTGAGGCCTCGACGGAGGGCCGCCGCATGGACGTGACGGTGAACTACCGCCACCAGGCGTTCGCTGCGGCCCTGAACCACCGCCGCGTGGACCAGGCCACCATCACGGCGCCGCGCGCGGCGGCCGAGCCCGCCGGTGCGCCCTACGTGATCCAGGAGACGGAAAGCACACTGGCCAGCGTGTCGTACGACTTCAACGTGGTGAAGGTGTTCGGCCAGTACTCCAGTGGAACTGTGCAGGCGCGCGGCCTGCCGGAGATCGGTCTGGACACGCTGGGCCTGAGCGCGCAGGTGCCGGTGGGCGCGGGCCGCATCGTGGCTTCCTGGGCGCGCACGAAGCGCGAGCAGACCGGCATCAGCGACCGGGTGCGCAGCACGCTGTCGGCGGGCTACATCCACAGCCTCTCCAAGCGCACCGACCTGTATGGCGTGGCCATCGCCGACCGCGCCACGAACCTGCGCTCGGGCACGGGCCTGGCGCTCGGCATCCGGCACTCGTTCTGATGTGTCTCAGGCGCGGGCCAGCCGGCCCGCGATGCCGGCCAGGCGCTCGTCCAGGCCGGTGGGCCAGTCGGCGCCGGGCCGCTGCAACTGCGCGGTGGCCTCGGGGCCCAACAAGGCCTCGCGGCGGAATTCGGCCTGCACCGCGCCGCTGTCGGGCTGGCCGGCCAGGGCCTGGCCCCAGTGCAGCGTTTCCTGCGCGCCCTTGTACGGGTGGTTGAGGCTGATCTCGCCCCGTGCGGCGCCCAGCGCGTGGGCCCACGTGGCGGCCAACTGGCGCAGGCGCGCAGCAGGCAGGCTGACCGAATCGCCCTCGCCTTGCACGTCGCCCCGGTTGCCGAGGTTGATCCAGGCCGGCAGGCGGTCGGCCACGGGCCGTTCGACCACGATGGCGCCGTCGGCGCGCATTTTGGTGTTCATGGTGTCGTGCAGGCTGACCACCAGCAGGCCACGCTTCGGTCCCTCGCGGCGCACCTGGCCGATCACCTGCTCGACGGCCGCACCGTAGGCCCCGGGCCCCAAGGCATGGCAGCGCGACAAGGCCGTGGCCAGGGCCGCCCAGCCGGCTTCGTCGGTGGGCTGCAGCAGCACGTCCTCACCGGAAAACGTGATCGGGCGGATGGCGTCGACACCGGCGAAGGAAACCCCCGCCTCGCCCGCCCGCTGGCGCGACAGCCGCGCCCAGAACTCGCGCAAATCGGCCATGGGTTGCACCGGTGGTGCGCGGTTCGGGTCCATCACCAGGCGCGAATGCGGGTTCTCGATGAAGACCAGCGTGGGGTCCGCCGCCGCCCAGGCGCGGCCCAGCGCGCTGGTCAACACGTCGGAGAAATCGAACTGCTTGCGCCGCGTCAGGCCGGGTGCGACAAAGGGCCGCAACTCGGCGGGAAAGCCCGCGCTCGCGTGCGGGCCCAGCACCACGGTGCGGATCGACCCGGCCACCGCATCGAAGGGGGTACCGTGGTCACGGCCCCGCCAGAACACCAGGTCATTGAAGCCGTGTGCGCGGCCGGCGTTCAACCAGAGAAGTTCGGTGGTGGGGTTCATCGCGCTCAGCCCACAACGCGGGAGATCAAAAGACCCAGGCCCACCGAGACCACCGCGTAGACCAGGGTCGGCAGCAGGAAGGAGTGGTTGATGACCGCGCGCCCGATGCGCGTGCTGC